>OGQJ01003503.1_pt1 | contig 10601 bp, 13 predicted proteins | sample 1553161 | NCBI WGS metagenome assembly OGQJ01 (sample SAMEA2579923, study PRJEB22360) | human gut metagenome | biome: human gut; feature: human-associated habitat; material: faeces | place: Denmark | collected 2008/2010 | reverse complement strand
GGTAGATAGGGCAGAGGTGGAAGTGTGGTAACACATGGAGCTGACTGTTACTAATAGGTCGAGGGCATAACCAAAGCAGTGATAGGTTTGGATGATGATGTTGGTTTTAACTGTATGTAGTTTTGAAGGTACATGGAATATAGACAGGAATGAGAAGCAGTGCGAAAGCGCTGTTTTTTTTCTTGCAAAAAAATCAAGTTTCTTGACAAAGAAAAGATTTTGCTATATGTATATATCAGATGAGGATTGTGTGTCTCACGGCAAAAATGCTGGTGGCATTCTTGAAAAAAGTATATAGAAAAGATGGGACAATAAATGACCAAGGGAAGAATCATAATAGCTGATATAGAAAAAATATCATGTAAGGAAGAGTGGATTCTCTCACAGATAGCACAAAGATATGTTGAAAAGTATCAGAAGCATAAGAGAGAAACGGATAAAAAACAGGAGCTGATAGCGGGATATCTTTTAAAAGAGTATTTAGGTGTAGAAAATGATGCTCAGCTTGTAATGAATAAAAATGGGAAGCCGATGCTTGTGGATGCGAGAAAACATTTTAACCTGTCACATAGCGGTAAATATGTAGTTCTAGCGATTGCTGATCAGGAAGTAGGCATTGATATTGAACGTGTGCGTCCGTATCATGAAGCTACAGCGAAGAAGATATTTTCGAATGAAATACAAAATGCAATGTCTGAACTTTGTGGGGAGGAAAAAGACCGGATATTTACTCAATTATGGACAGAACTAGAAGCGAAGCTGAAAGTAAAAGGCATTGGATTTAGCAAAGAATGGGAAAATGAAAAAGCAAAGGAATATTTTATTGAGACAAGATGTATAGATGAATATTATGTAAGCTTAGCGACAGAAGAAAAAATTTCTATAGAAACAGAATGGTTTGCAGGGAATGGAAAGGAAGTAAAATAGTATGATTAAGCCTATTATGAGAGACATATTTTTCTTAAATCAGAAATCAGAATTGGCAACAGAAGCGGATAAGCAGGTGGCAATAGATCTGTTGGATACACTGAAAGCAAATGAAGCAGGCTGTGTAGGAATGGCTGCGAATATGATCGGAGTAAAAAAGAGAATCATTGCAGTGAATATGGGGTTGTTTAATATTGCTATGTTTAATCCGAAAATCGTGAAACGCACAGGCGCTTATGAGACGGAAGAAGGTTGTCTGTCATTGGATGGAGTGCGAAGCTGCAGACGTTATCAGGAAATAGAAGTTGAATATCAGGATATGAATTTCAAAAAGAAAAGAGAAAAATACAGTGGATGGACGGCTCAGATCATTCAGCATGAAATAGATCATTGCGATGGGATTTTGATATAAATTTTGTTTGTGCATTGAGGAGGTGTGTCGCATGGATTTCAAGTATTGCAAATTAGAAATCTTTATTCCAGAAACACATATTTCGCAGCTACAGAAAGCGTTGCAGTCAGTAGATGCCGGTCATATAGGAAATTATGATTCCTGTATGTCCTGCTCCAAGGTCACCAGTTACTGGAGACCATTAGATGGAACTTCTCCTTACATTGGAAATGTAGGCGAGATTAGTTGTGAGCCGGAAGTGAAAGTTGAAGTGACTGTATTTACAGAAAAAGTGGATGAAACAATTCAGGCAATTAAAGAGGTACATCCATATGAGGAACCGGTAATCAATGCATTGCCGATTTATCGGACAAGCTTTTAAGGGAAAAAGAAGTCTTACGATCAGACAGAAAGGAGACTTCTTTTATTATACAACAGATTCTGATTTCATGCATAGAATAGTTAAGAGAAAATATCGGCAATCATGGAATAATGCCTATGAGATTTTGCGAATTGAGGGAAAAGGAAGTTGTGAATATCTGCAATGGCAAGTGCCTTGGAGGTGTAGTAGATCTGCAGATAAATGTATGCTCCGGTGCGATAGAAGCATTGATTGTTCCGGGACCGGGAAAGTTCTGTGGATTCTTTGGAACGGATAGCGAATATGTGATACCATTTGCATGTATAAAGAAGATTGGACCGGATATTATTCTTGTGGAAATTAAAGAAGAAAAGTTTTTGCAAAAATATTAGACATTGTGTATAATGAAGGCAATAAGATACGTGGAAAGGCGGAGTGGATTATATGAAGTGTCCATATTGTGGCAATCCAGATACAAGAGTGATTGATTCCAGACCAGCAGAGGATAATAGTTCTATCAGAAGAAGACGTTCCTGTGATGAATGTGGTAAGCGTTTTACAACTTATGAAAAGGTAGAGACAATTCCACTGATTGTAATTAAGAAAGATAATAACCGTGAACAGTATGAAAGAGCGAAGATAGAGAATGGAGTTCTGAATGCATGCTACAAGCGTCCGGTTCCGGCTGAAGAGATTCAAAAGACAATTGATGCGATTGAACTGTCAATTTTTAATCGTGAAGAGAAAGAAATCCCAAGCAGTGAGATTGGTGAAATTGTTATGGAGAATCTGAAGACATTGGATCCGGTTGCATATGTCAGATTTGCATCTGTCTACAGAGAGTTCAAAGATGCGAATACATTTATGGATGAATTGAAGAAATTTCTAAGATAATAAAAATCGGTTATACTCTGTTCGTGAGTATAACCGATTTCAATCTTTCGGAGAATGTTAGTATGTTACACGGGAGGCGAGAATGAGAACTTATAAATTAACAATTGCTTATGACGGAACTGCATATCAGGGATGGCAGAGACAGGCAAACACAGAGAACACTTTGCAGGGAACTCTGGAGCGAACAATTTCGTCAGTGGCAGGATATCCAGTGGAGATTGATGGTTCAGGACGAACAGATGCAGGTGTTCACGCGAATGGACAGACTGCAACGGTAGTTCTTTCTGGTCGGGTGGAGGATGAATTTTTTACAGAAAAGATAAATTCAAGATTACCTGAAGATATTCGGATTTTAGATGCAGAGCTTGTGAGGAATGGATTTCATGCGAGAAAAAGTGCAGTTGGGAAAAAATACATTTATCAGCTGGATTTGGCGGAGAAACCAGATGTATTCACAAGACGATATACATATCATTTTCCGCAGAGATTGGATTTAGATGCGATGAGAAAGGCAGCACAATTGTTGATTGGCACGTATGAGTTTGCCGGATATACAGATAAAAAGGATGAAAAGTCCACAAAAAGAACAATTTATGCTATAATGATTTGCGGACAAGGAAGCAAAGTCAGTATTCAATATGAAGGAACAGGATTTCTTTACCATATGGTAAGGATTTTGACAGGAACTTTGCTGGAAGTTGGAACCGGAGCACGAAGCATAGAGAGTGTGAAGGAACCTTTGAAATCAAAAGATAGAAGTCAGGCTGGATTTTTAGCACCTGCAAGAGGGTTATTCCTTGATGAGGTGTATTATTGATTCGGTTATGGAAAGTTGCTGATTATTCACAGAAGAGTTGGCGAATGGACGGTGAACAGCAACACTCTTGAAAGGGAGGATGCAGCGTATTGAAATTAATATCATGGAATGTAAATGGTATTCGTGCCTGTGTACAGAAAGGATTTCTTGATTTCTTTCATGAGGCAGATGCGGATATCTTCTGTATTCAAGAGACGAAGATGCAGGAAGGACAGCTAAATCTGGAATTAGAAGGCTATTATCAGTATTGGAATTATGCTGTGAAGAAGGGATATTCCGGAACAGCTGTGTTTACAAAGAAAGAACCATTGTCGGTGAGTTATGGAATCGGTATTGAGGAGCATGACCAGGAAGGACGTGTGATTACGTGTGAATTTGAAGAGTTTTATTTCGTCACAGTATACACACCGAATTCTCAGAATGGGCTGGCAAGGTTAGATTACAGAATGAAGTGGGAGGATGACTTCCGTACTTATCTGAAGAAGTTAGAAGAGACAAAACCGGTGATTGTGACCGGAGATATGAATGTAGCGCACAAAGAGATTGATCTTAAGAATCCGAAGACCAACCGTAAGAATGCAGGTTTTACGGATGAGGAAAGACAGAAGTTTACTGAACTTCTGGATGTCGGATTTATTGATACATTCCGGTACTTTTATCCGGAGCAGACAGGAATCTATTCCTGGTGGTCTTATCGTTTCAGTGCCAGGGCGAAGAATGCAGGCTGGCGTATAGACTACTTCTGTGTCTCGGAAAGTTTAAAGGACAGACTGGACGATGCGAAGATACTTACAGATATTATGGGATCAGATCATTGTCCGGTTGAATTGGATTTGAAATAATAGAAAGAGGAGAAGAGAACAATGACAAAGATTGACATTATTTCAGGATTTCTTGGAGCAGGAAAGACAACTTTAATTAAGAAGCTTCTTTCTGACGCATACAAGGGAGAACAGGTTGTATTGATTGAGAATGAATTTGGAGAGATCGGTATTGATGGTGGATTTTTGAAGGAAGCAGGAATTGAGATTCGTGAGATGAATTCAGGATGTATCTGTTGTTCACTGGTTGGAGATTTTGGAAAATCTCTTCATGAGGTCGTAGATACTTATCATCCGGATCGTATTCTGATTGAGCCATCAGGAGTTGGAAAGCTTTCTGATGTAATCAAGGCTGTACAGGATGTTCAGGGTGAGATTGATGCAGAGCTCAATAGCTTTACAACAGTTGTAGATGTAACAAAGTGCAAGATTTACCGTAAGAACTTTGGCGAATTTTTCAGCAATCAGATTGAATATGCAGGTGCAGTTATTTTAAGCCGTACAGATAAAGCGAAACCGGAGAAGATTCAGGAAAGTGTTGCACTGTTAAGAGAATTGAATGAAAAAGCTCCAATCATCACAACACCGATCGAGCAGCTTCCGGGCGAGAAGATTCTTGAAACAATGGAATCAAGCAAATCTCTTGAAGATGAGTTACTCGCAGAAGTAGCCAAGGAAGCACATGATCATGAACATCATCACCACCACGATCATGAAGAGTGCGATCACGAGCATCATCACCATCACGATCATGAAGAGTGCGATCACGAGCATCATCACCACGATCATGACGAGCATGAGCACCATCATCACGATGGAGAGTGCAGTTGTGGATGCGGACATCACCATCATGATCATGAAGGTCATCATCATGCAGATGAAGTTTTCACAAGCTGGGGTAAAGAGACAATTCATACTTATACAAAGGATGAGGTCAGTGCAATTCTGAAGACTCTTGAAGAGGACGGCTCTTACGGAAATGTACTCCGTGCAAAAGGAATGGTTGCAGGTGCAGACGGTGAGTGGATCTACTTTGATATGGTTCCAGAGGAACATGAAGTAAGAACAGGAGCACCGGAATACACAGGAAGAATCTGTGTGATCGGAGCAGAGCTTAACGAAGACAAGCTTGCAGAATTATTTAAGGTGAAATAAAAAGGATAAGCAAAGCAGTACCCCATAGGGGGCTGCGTAGCATTATGTAATAACAGATGTCTTCTGCGAAAGGGAGACGGAATGGAGATAGATATGATGAAAGAGCCAGATGTTATGGTTTATCTGATGACAGGTTTTCTTGATAGTGGAAAGACACAGTTTCTGAATTTTACATTGTCACAGGACTACTTCCAGATCGACGGCAAGACACTTCTGATTCTTTGTGAAGAGGGAGAAGAAGAGTATGATCCGAGAGAATTGCTGAAGTATGGTGTCGTTATTGAGACTGTAGAAGATAAAGAAGATCTGACAGAAGAATGGCTGGAAGAGATGAATAAGAAGCACAAGCCGGAACGTGTGGTTATCGAGTATAACGGTATGTGGCAGGTGAGTGAATTTGAGAAGATGAAGCTTCCGGCAGGCTGGGCTATTGAGCAGAAGATCACAACGGTAGATGCAAGTACTTTTCAGATGTATTTGACAAACTTAAAACCACTGTTTGTAGAGATGGTAAAGGGCGCAGAGCTTGTTCTGTTCAACCGTTGCGAGGATAAGAAACCGTTGGCAGGATACCGCAGAAGTGTTAAGGTTGTAAGCCCTCAGGCAGAAGTAATCTTTGAGGATGAGAACGGTGAGGTAGACAATATCTTTGAAGACGAAGTACCATATGATCTCAAAGCACCTGTGATTGAGATTCCAAGAGAAGATTATGGTATCTGGTATATTGATATGCAGGAGCATCCGGAGCGCTATAAAGGAAAAGTTGTAGAATTTGTTGCAAAGGTTATGAAACCAAAAGCATTTCCGTCTAAGGTATTCTATCCGGGGCGTATGGCAATGACTTGCTGTGCAGATGATACATCTTTCCTTGGATATGTTTGCAGAAGCGCTTATGCGCCGAAGCTGAATGCGGGAGACTGGGTAAAAATTCGTGCAAAAGTGCGTTATGCGAATCTGTCCGTATACGGCGGAGAAGGACCGGTGCTTGAGGCAGAGAATATTGAGCCTGCAGAACCAATTGAAGAGTTAGTATATTTTAATTAAGACAAGCAATAAGACAAAGTAATAAAACAAGAAATAGGAGGAGAACTTCATGGCAAAGAAGTATGATGTAATCGCATTAGGAGAGCTTCTGATTGATTTTACAATGAATGGACAAAGCGAGCAGGGAAACAATATGTTTGAGGCTTGCCCGGGAGGTGCACCGTGTAATGTGCTGGCACTTCTGAACAAGATGGGAAAGAAGACAGCATTTATAGGAAAAGTTGGAAAAGATCAGTTTGGAGCGTTATTAAGAGATACGATTACGGAAGCCGGAATCGATGCCTCCAATCTGATGGTTGACGAAAATGTGAATACAACACTCGCATTTGTACATACATTCCCGGATGGAGACAGAGAGTTCTCATTTTACCGTAATCCGGGAGCGGATATGATGCTTACTGCAGATGAAGTGAATCCAGAAGTAGTAAAAGATACAAAAGTCTTTCATTTTGGAACACTTTCTATGACACATGAAGGTGTGCGTGAAGCGACAAAGAAAGCGGTAGAAACAGCAAAAGCAAATGGTTGCCTTGTATCCTTTGATCCAAATCTGAGACCGCCGCTGTGGAGCTCTCTTGATCTTGCAAAAGAGCAGATGGAGTATGGATTTGGAAAATGTGATATCCTGAAGATCTCTGATAATGAAATTCAGTTTGTATCCGGTAAGGAAGACTATGATGAGGGAATCGCATATCTGCAGGAGACATACAATATTCCGCTGATTCTTCTGACTATGGGAAAAGACGGAAGTAGAGCTTATTACAAAGGCATGCGCGTAGAGAGACCGGGATTTTCAGTGAAAGCAATTGAGACAACCGGTGCAGGAGATACTTTCTGTGGAAGTTCTTTGAATTATCTGGTTGATCATGATTTTGAGAATCTGACAGAGGAACAGTTAGGAGAGATGCTGACATTTGCGAATGCGGCAGCAGCACTTGTAACAACAAAGAAGGGTGCGATCAAAGCAATGCCTGTAAAAGAAGAAGTTCTTGAACTGATTCAGAAATAATTGACAAGAAAACAGTCAGTCGATATAATGTAACACAGAAACAAGGGCGTTTCCAACTTAGGTGGAGAACGCCCTTTTATCGTATCAGTTTATGATAAAGGAGGTCGAAAAATAATGCATAACTATACAAGAGATGATATTTTTCACATAGTAGAGGAAGAAGATGTCGCTTTCATCAGATTGCAGTTTACAGATATTTTTGGAACGATGAAAAATATGGCGGTAACAGTAGGACAGCTTGAAAAAGCATTGGATAACCGCTGTATGTTTGATGTTTCTTCCTTGGAAGGGGTTGCAGATGAGGAAGAATCAGATATGTATTTATATCCGGATTTGAGTACATTTGAAATCTTTCCATGGAGACCACAGCAGGGAAAAGTTGCAAGACTGATCTGTGATGTGTATAAAAAAGATGGAACACCGTATGAAGGCGATCCGCGTTATGTACTCAGAAAGGCTGTTGCGGAGGCGAAAGAGATGGGATATACGATGAATGTCGGCCCGGAATGCGAGTTCTTTCTTTTCCATACAGATGATGATGGTAGACCGACAACAGTAACTCACGAGCAGGGAGGATATTTTGATGTAGGGCCATTGGATCTTGGAGAAAATGCGAGAAGAGATATGATCTTAACATTAGAAGATATGGGGTTTGAGATTATTTCCTCACATCATGAGATTGCGCCGGCGCAACATGAAATCGACTTTCACTACGATGAGGCGATGATTACAGCAGATAATCTGATGACATTTAAGATGGTTGTCAAGACAATCGCAAAACGACACGGTCTGCACGCGACATTTATGCCAAAGCCGAAGAGTGAGACTTATGGGTCAGGAATGCACATTAATTTGTCTTTATATAAAAACGATGGAACAAATGCACTTTATAACGCAGAGGATGAGAATGGACTCAGCCAGGAAGGATATTATTTTATTGGTGGCTTGATGAAACATATGAAGGCAATCACCTGTATTACAAATCCAACGATCAATTCTTATAAACGTTTTGTGCCGGGGTATGAAGCACCTGTATATATGGGATGGTCAGCTAAGACAAGAGGACCTTTGATTCGTGTGTCTATGGAGAAAGAAGACAATTCAAGACTGGAACTTCGTAGTCCGGATGCTACGGCGAATCCATATCTGGCGCTTGCAGTACTTCTGAAAGCCGGGGTGGACGGAATTAAGAATCAGATTATGCCTCCGAAGAATATTGATGAAAATATTCAGAAGATGACGCAGGAAAGAAGAGATGAACTTCAAGTGGAAGAACTGCCGAGAACGCTTGGGGCTGCTACAGCAGAGCTTGAGAAAGATGAACTGCTGATCAGCGTATTAGGGAAAGAGCTTGCCGAGAAGATCATAAAAGCAAATAAGAAAGAATATAAAGAATATTGTATGCAGGTGACAGACTGGGAGATCGATCATTATCTTTACAGGCTGTAGTTCAGGTATCCTGGCATTGGGCATTTAGAGAGAACGGATTGATAGAAGAGTAGTTAGCGGAAGAGGTGAGCAGATATGAGCAACATTATTGTCGTTTTTCCAAAGAGGGAAAATGCAGTAAATATCCGTAATAGTTTGGTTCGTGCGGGTATTGAAGTATCTGCGGTATGTTTGACAGGAGCTAAGGTTTTGCAGTATGCTGATAACTGGAACGATGGAATTGTCGTGTGTGGTTATCGGTTTCAAGATATGCAGTATACAGATTTACGAGAATCTCTTCCGGATACGTTTGACATGCTTTTGGTGGCTTCAGCAGATAAGTGGGTGGATGGACTGCCGGATGGGGTTGTAGGACTTCCACTCCCAATCAAAGTTTATGATTTGGTAAATACCGTTGAAATGATTCAGCAGACACAGAGCAGGAAGAGAAGAAAGCGCAGAGAAACGATACGAAAGAGAGACGATTCTCAGAGAAAGATAATCGATCAGGCGAAAGCGCTTCTGATAGAACGAAATAATATGTCAGAAGAGGAAGCACATCGATATTTACAGAAGAGCAGTATGGAAAGTGGGACCAATATGCTCGAAACAGCACAGATGGTGCTGACAATTATGAATGAATAAGAGGATGCTGTTAACAGTAACGAATAAGAAGTGCTGTAAACAATAACAAATGAGAGGACTGTCAGTGATGACAGTGGAACGGAGAAGAGAATGAAATTTACAAAAATGCAGGGAATTGGAAATGATTATGTGTATGTAAACTGTTTTGAAGAGAAGGTAGAAGATCCATCAGCGTTGGCAATCCAGGTGAGTGACAGACATTTTGGAATAGGATCCGATGGATTGATCCTGATCTGTCCGTCGGAAGTGGCAGACTGTGAGATGGCCATGTATAATGCGGATGGCTCTAGAGGAGAAATGTGTGGAAATGGAGTTCGCTGTGTTGGAAAATATATGTATGATTACGGCCTGACTGACAAAACAGAGATTACAGTTGAGACTTTAGCAGGAATCAAAACACTTCAGCTTTTCGTAGAAAATGGAAAAGTTGCGAAGGTTCGAGTTGATATGGGAAGCCCAATCTTGACACCGGCAGAAATTCCGGTTGTGGCTGAGGGAGATAAAGCTGTAGATGAACCGATTCTTGTGGATGGAAAAGAATATCATATGACTTGCGTATCTATGGGAAATCCGCACGCAGTTGTTTATGTAGATGATGTTGATAATCTTCCAATTGAAGAAATCGGACCAAAATTCGAAAGCCATGAGAGATTTCCAAGACGTGTGAACACAGAGTTTGTAAAAGTACTGGATAGACATACTGTACAGATGCGTGTTTGGGAGAGAGGATCTGCGGAGACACTTGCCTGCGGAACAGGAGCATGTGCTGTAGCTGTTTCCTGTATCCTGAATGGATTGACAGAAGATGAAGTAACTGTAAAGCTTCTTGGCGGAGATTTGGAGATTCAGTGGGATCAGGAGAAGAACACAGTTTATATGACAGGACCGGCAACCGTTGTATTTGATGGGGAGCTGAAATAAAGATTTGATGAATAGAGAATGGTGCGTTGACTGATTTTCATTTTTGTGAATTTGAGGTCAAGTTATACTGAGGATGCGTTGACTAAATTTTCGTTTTAGGATTTTTGATCAACGCATTTTGTTTATAATATTGATGTAACTGTTCAGAGCCAACCTCCAAAATGCTACGCATTTCGTCGGTGTGGCGT
>OGQJ01003493.1_pt1 | contig 10637 bp, 8 predicted proteins | sample 1553161 | NCBI WGS metagenome assembly OGQJ01 (sample SAMEA2579923, study PRJEB22360) | human gut metagenome | biome: human gut; feature: human-associated habitat; material: faeces | place: Denmark | collected 2008/2010 | reverse complement strand
TCATTTAATTGTGTAAATATAACTGGATATACCTGTTTCATAAATGCCTCCTCCATAATCATAATATACACATTAAGTGTGTATAAGTCAACAGCTTTTTATAACAAAATATATCTTTATGAAAAATAATATAAGCAATGTTACCACCACAGCGGTGAGAACATGGCTTATTTTTATGTGCTATGATATGAATAATCGTAACTGTTCAGTACCTTCACAGTTGCGAGCCGCAAGCGCATTAGAATCAGCTGCGCTGATGGGCGCATGCTCCTGCATAATATACGTTTTCTTACGAAATATGCGGTACCGCATATTTCTGTACTGAATAGTTATAAAATAATCAATTTATAGGAAATGCAACAGACTCTATAATGAACATAATCACAAATAGAGCAAAAATCCCGAGAGATGCTTTTCTTAAGCTTATTTTTAAGGACCGTCCGGGCGGAATCATAGAGGTGAATGAATTACTCAGCAAAAATGGCATGGAAATGCTCAGGACAAGTGGTGTGCAGGAGTAGGTTTAGAATATAATTTTACCACCGCTGCGGGGAGAACGGTATTCATACTGTGATGGTATAATAGTCCTACAATTTACAGAGGAGGACTTAACCATGAAAAAAAGAACTAATTTACTGGCTCTTGTACTGAGCATCACAGCAATCACTTTTACACTATTGGGATGCAGCTCGGATACAGGGCAAAAAAAGAGCATAGCTGCACCGGGAAGCGCAACAGAGACCGGTGGCGGCGCAGAGAGCAGCGGAACTAATGGAGGCGGCGCAGATGAGAGCATCAATGAGCAGGTGCTTGTAGACCAGGATGGCATCAAAATAACTGCGACTGAATATGTGACGGACAGCATATGGGGAGACGGAATTAAGCTTCTGGTTGAAAATAATTCGGACAGGGACTATACAATAGGCTGTGATGCACTTATCGTGAACGATTATATGATCACAGATCTGTTCAGCGCGGATGTTGCGGCAGGAAAGAAGTCGAATGAGGTTATGTATTTATCATCAGCAGAGCTTAAAGCTGCCGGAATAGATACAGTAGGACAAATTGAGATGTATTTCCACGCATACGATTCAAACTGGGATAATCTTTTCAAGAATGTATATTCAAAGCTTGAGACCTCTGAATTTGCAAACATGGATACGACACCAAACGATGAGGGACAGGAGCTTTACAATGCAAATGGTGTAAGGATTGTTGGAAAAACAGTTGATGAAAATTCCTTCTGGGGAACAGCAATTTTACTTTACATCGAAAACACCTCAGGTCAGAATGTCGGAATAAACGTGGACAACATGTCTATCAATGGATATATGATGACACCGCTGTTTTCAACTACAGTCTATGACGGAAAGAAGTCGATAGATGATATAACCATTATGTCAAGTGATCTTGAGGCAAACGGAATCACGTCGGTTGATCAGGTGGAGCTTAAATTCCATATATACAATGCTGAGAGCTACGATACAATAGCGGATTCAGATGCGATAACATTTATGGCAAAGAAGAACAATTAAATATTACTATTTGAATTCATATGAGGAAGATTCTAAGGAGAATCTTCCTTTTTTGATATTTAAACTAAGACGAAATATTATATAATATGTAAATAAGTATCAGCCAAAGAACTATATTCATATGTGTATACAATATAACATTATGAAATGTAACCCCCACCAAACAAAATCCTACATAATATATAGAAGGGAGGTTTGCGGAAAATGTACACACAGGAACAGATACTTGATATGTATTTTGATCGCAACCAGCAGGCTGTCAGTGCGACCTCGCAGATGTACGGAGCGAAGCTTACCCGGTTTGCAGACACTATGATAGCACATGAGGATGCACTGGAATGCGTAAATGACACATACATAGCAGCATGGAACAAGATACCACCGGAGCGTCCTATGCGTTTCCTTTCATGGCTTTACAGGGTATGCCGCAATATCGTATGCGACAGGATTGACTGGAATAATGCTTCAAAGAGAAATTCCAACATGAACTGTATGCTTGATGAGCTTGAGGAGTGCCTTGCAGACAGCAATGCAAAATACGAGGGCGAGCTGTCTGACATTGGAAGGTGTTTATCGGATTTTCTGAACGGACTGGAGACGGAAAAGAGAGTGCTTTTCGTGAGACGCTACTGGTATGGCATGACGATTGATGAGCTGGCAGATATGAGCGGCAGGAGCAAAAGCAGCGTAAAGACCACACTGTTTCGGATAAGGGCAGAGCTTAAAAAATATCTGGATGAGGAGGGCGTATATCTATGACGAAAAAGGATTTATTTGATGGTTTAAATTACATCGATGACCAAATAATTGAAGAAGCGCAGCCGACCGGAGAATCGGCCGGGTACAGTGATGAAATTTATGTAAAAAATCATGAAACCCATCACGGCGGAAAAGAAGACAAAAACAGGAAAAAGCACAAAAAATTTGCACGGGCAGCAAAAGCGCTTGCCACAGTGGCGGCAGTCCTTGTTGTTGCAGTCTTAGGCACGGAGGTTGTGCGGCTTAATAACCGTATAGATGAGCTGGAAACAAAAACTGCAAATGTGATTTCTCAGAATAATGCACAGAATAATGTCTATGCAGGGATAAAGAGCGGTGCAAAGCTTGGGGATTATGAATCGGCCTCTGATTACGGGAAATTGTATGATGTGGCAAAAAAAGCTGAGGCTTCCATAAGGAATACTGCATCTGGAGACTTGCTGGAGAGTGCGGATGCAACAGGAATTACGTCTGATGCATCGTCTGCAAATAAGCAGGAGGCGGCAGCCAAAACAGAGTATTCAACCACCAACGTGATGACAGAGGGCGTTGATGAGAGTGATGTGGTAAAGACGGACGGAAAGTACATTTACATGGTCGAGGATGGTCAGATATCCATCACGGATATTTCAAATGGAAAGCCGGGGGAAGAGACGCTGTTTCGTCCTGATTTTGAGGTACCGTCAGATACTGTAGAGGAGCTTTATATCAGTGACGGAAAAATGCTTATCATATCAAACCATGCAGGCGATAAGGATGAGACTATATGCTATAGCTATGATATAGCTGACCCGACGAAACCGGTGCTTATAGGTAAAGCGCGTCAGGATGGATTTTACAATACATCGCGCAAAATCGGCAATACGGTATATGTTTTTTCAGACACATATATAAAGACCTCCGATATGAATAAAAATGTGGCACTGCAGGAGGATAATCTGGAGAAATGGGTGCCTCAGGTAAATGGCAAAGTGATAAGCTATGACTGCTTCTATATAGGAGAGGATACATACTCAGGTACAGTTATTTCGAGCTTTGATGTGGATAAACCTGATAAGACGATAGACGCAAAATGCATTATGAATAATAGCGGCGAGGTGTACGTTTCTGGCAATGCTATGTATCTGTATCATTCTGATTGGAGTGCAAGCCGTGAGCTTACCAAAATCAGCAAAATTTCGTTTGAGGATGGAGTGATGAAGACCGGGGAGACGACTTCAGTGAATGGTTATCTTAACGATAAATTTGCAATAAATGAGCAGGGAGGGTATCTGTATGTGCTTCCAACCTCAAATACCGGCAGCCAGCCTGTCAATTCGCTTCATGTGCTGGATAAGGATATGAATGAGGTCGGTGTGATAAACGAGATTGCACGCGGGGAGAGTATATACGCAGCCCGCTTTGTTGGAAAATACGTATATTTCATCACATACAGGCAGACGGATCCTCTTTTTGTAGCAGACATATCTAATCCGACAGCACCAAAGCTTTTGGGAGAGCTTGAGGTGAGTGGATTTTCTGAATATCTGCATATGTGGGATGATACGCACGTACTTGGAATAGGCTATGGTGATTCGCAGCAGAGTAAGATAAAGCTTACTATGTTTGATGTGAGCGATCCGACAAAGCCGGTTGAGGTGAACCAGAAGCTTATCGACAGTTCTGAGAGCTGGAGTAATGAGTTTGTATACAACTACAAGGCTATTCTTGCTGACCCGGAGAAAAATCTGATAGGATTTACTGCGAATGACTACTATCTGTTTTCGTATGACAGTGAAAACGGCTTTAGTCTTTTGGAGCAGCAGGCACTGACCTATAAAAATACAGAAGGCTACAGGGGCATTTACAAGGATAATGATTTCTATGTGGCAGGAAACGGAGAGATAAAGCATTTTAAGTTGGCAGAATAGCGTAAATAATAGTGTTACGCAATAAGATATAAAGACAGGCGGCGAATACCCAAAGAGGGTGTTTGCTGCCGTTTTTTTGTATAATTTCATATACAAACGATATGTAACAGCATATTTAAGTATGCAACTTAAGGCAGACGGTGATATAATATCTCTGATTTTGATAACACGGAGGAACTATTATAATGAATACAGCCTCAAAGACAAGACATGTCTTTATTTTGTTTTTGGCAGATATAGTCTGGGGAATAGCCTTTGTAGCGCAGTCAAAGGGAGGGGATGCAGTTGGAGCATTTTCATTCAACGGCATCCGCTTCCTTATTGGTGCGCTCTGCCTTCTGCCGGTCATAAAAATACTGGATAAGAAAGAGCTGACGGTAAACAGACCTGAAAGCAAAAAGCAAAAGAAAGAGCTTTGGATAGCCGGAAGCTGCTGTGGAATAGCACTTTTCTTTGCGAGCAACCTGCAGCAGCTTGGAATCAGCATGGGCGCAGAATCCGGCAAGGCAGGATTTCTTACAGCTACATATATACTTATGGTGCCTATACTTGGGATTTTCCTTAAAAGAAAATGCGGAGTCAAAATATGGATAGGTGTATTTATTGCACTGATAGGCATGTATTTTCTGTGCATGAATGGGACATTTTCACTTAGCGGCTCGGATTTGCTCCTGTTGGCAGGGGCATTGTGCTTTGCGATACAGATACTTGTTATAGACCATTTCGTATCACATGTAGATGCGGTCAGACTCTCATGCATTGAGTTTTTTGTCACCGGACTTGGCTCATGTATAGTGATGATTTTTACTGATATGGGACCGTCTACAGGCGGTATAGCACAGTGGGCACAGTCGCTTTGCACATGGGATGCATGGATTCCGATTCTCTATGCCGGTATTTTCTCAAGCGGAGTGGGCTATACGCTGCAGATTGTCGGACAAAAGGGCTTAAATCCGGCGGTGGCATCGGTGGCGATGAGTCTTGAGTCGGTGGTTTCTGTGATTGCAGGATGGATTCTGCTGGACCAGATGCTGGGTGGCAGAGAAATTTTTGGATGTGTGCTCATGTTTATTGCGATAATTATTGCACAGCTTCCGGATAGGGAGTATACTAAATAGGTTACAGTATAAAATGAAATGTGATTATTCAAGTGTGGTTTTGCGAATGTGCGTGGGATGAATAGTTACAACGAGACAGGGATTGGATATGAGAAATAATAGCAGAAAAAATTACAGACGCCGCAGACGAAATACACGAGCTTCACAGATTAAGCTTGTAGGAATAGTGGCTGTGATAGTCGTTATAGCGATTATAATAGTTATATCGTGCTTTAATAAAACAAAAAAAGACAGTAATAAGGCAAAAGACACAGGAACGGCCACAGAAAATGTGACCGGTGTGACTGAGCAGGTAAGTGAGACAGAGGAAGCAAAGGAGCTTTTTGCACCAAAGGAGTCTGATGCTACAGCAGCAATCGGAGATGAGCTTGAGAGCTCTTATGCCGTAGTGATTGATGAGCAGGACGGCACAGTTGTTGCGGGAAAAAATGCTCATGAGAAAATGTATCCGGCTTCCATGACAAAGGTTATGACAGTGCTTGTAGCAGCAGAGCAGGCTGAGAAAAATGCAATTGCTGCAGCGGAGAATGAAAACACCGAAATAGACAGGCAGGCGGTGATAGAAAACAAGCTCAACGAGGTTGTTACAATTACAAGAGAAGCCACAGATTATTCATATGTGCATGATTGCAGTACAACAGGCTTTTTAGACGGTGAGCAGGTGCCTCTTCGCGATGTGTTTAACGGAACCATCCTGCCATCGGGTGGAGAATCGGCATATCAGCTTGCGGTTTATACAGCAGGCTCCATGGAAGCATTTGTCGATATGATGAACCAGAAGGCAGCAGAGCTTGGTATAGGCCAGACCACACATTTTGCAAACCCTGTCGGCATATATGATGAGAACAATTACAGCACAGCCTATGATATGGCTGTCATCATGCAGGCAGCGATGCAGGACGACATTTGTAAAACAGTACTTTCAAATCATACATATAGCACGGCTGCAACACCGCAGCATCCGGAGAACCTGAACATATCAAATCTGTTCCTGCGCCGAATAGAGGACAGGATGACAAGCGGTGAGGTAATCGGTGCAAAGACAGGCTTTGTAAATCAGTCCGGCAACTGTGCGGTCAGCTATGAGAAGGCAGCAAGCGGAAAGACATATATATGTGTGACAGCAGGCGCTTCAAGCGGATGGCACTGTATAGATAATCATGTGTATTTATATAATACATACGGCAAGTAATCAGCACAGCTGATTTTAAGGAGTGCAGATATGGCGGGAAATCAAGGCAATTCCAGAAAAAAGACCACGCATAACATGCACAATGAGAAAAAATACAAAAACCCTGCAGGACAGGAGAGGGTAAGGGAAAAAAGCAGCCGGGCAAAAAGCGATAACGTATGTCCGTATGCGAAGAAATGTGGCGGCTGCGACTATCAGGGCGTAGAATATAAGGAACAGTTAAAAACCAAGCAGGCATACATGAAAAAGCTGCTAAAGCCTTTTTGCTTTGTGGAGCCGATTGTCGGCATGAAAAATCCGCTCTATTATCGTCACAAGGTTCATGCAGCCTTTGACTGCACAAGGCGCGGTCAGATCGTGGCGGGAGCCTACAGGAAAAACACACATGATGTGGTGGATATCGAAAGCTGCATGATAGAGGAGCAGGAGTCAGATGAGATAATAAGGGACATAAAGGATATGCTCCGCTCATTCAGGATAAAGACCTATGATGAGGATACCGGCTATGGGCTTCTCAGACATGTGCTTGTAAGAAAGGGTTATGCAACAGGGCAGATAATGGTAGTGCTTGTCCTGGCATCGCCGATACTTCCATCGAAGAACAATTTCGTAAAAGCACTCAGGAAAAAGCATCCCAATATCACGACAGTGGTGCTCAACGTGAATGATAAAAAGACAAGCATGGTGCTCGGAGACAGAAACATCACGCTTTATGGCAAGGGCTTCATAGAGGATAAGCTGTGTGGCTGCACCTTCCGCATCTCACCAGGCTCGTTTTATCAGGTGAATCCGGTACAGACGGAGCTTTTATACGAAAAAGCCATTCATGAGGCACACCTCACCGGCAAGGAGCGCGTAATCGATGCATACTGCGGCACCGGAACCATAGGCATCATAGCAGCGAAAAATGCAGGTGAAGTCATCGGAGTCGAGCTAAACCGTGATGCAATCCGCGATGCAGTCATCAATGCAAAGCGTAACGACATCAGAAATATCCGCTTCTACAATGACGATGCCGGAAAATTCATGGTCGAGATGGCACAAAAGGGTGAGAAAGCGGATGTTGTCATAATGGATCCTCCAAGAACCGGCAGCGATGAGGCATTTTTATCATCGGTTGTCAAGCTGGCGCCGGAGAGAGTGGTGTATGTGTCATGTGGTCCGGAAACACTGGCGAGGGATTTAAAGTATCTCACAAAGCATGGATATACAGTGAAGCGCGCAACACCATATGACTGCTTCCCATTTACAAGCCACATTGAAACGGTTTGTTGTCTTACTTTCCAAGGGCGCTAAAGGTCCGGTGGACCTTTGCTCAGCGCGGACCGAAGTGGAACGGACTGGTCGACAGTAGAAAAGTGAACGTTGACTTCTCTTTAGAGAATTTTAATTTACCTAAATCAGAAAATGCGAGACAGCAACAATGCACACCGGAGAAGGAAGAAGCGTAAAAAGGACATTCCTGACCCGTAATTATTACGGGTCAAGGGATGTCCTTTTTGGTTGCCTTGGAGTGTTCAAAGGACAAGGTAATGAAGTATTTAGACTGATAAGAATAATATCTATCTTATCTAATCTAGAGATAAGGATGGATAGGATAATTGTACAGATTGAAAAAATCACGTTTTCGTGATAAACTTTTCTTAAATCTGTTGGAAAAATGAGGGAGGATGACATGGCAGTCAGTTACAAAAAATTATTCCATTTACTGATAGAAAAAAATATGACGAATGCACAGTTGCAGCAGGAGGCTGGCTTCTCCGCAAATATCATCACACGGCTGAAACGTAATGGGTATATTTCCCTCGAAAGCGTAGAGAGTATATGCCGTGTTCTGAACTGTGGCGTTGACGATATTCTGGAATTTGTACCAGAGGATAACGGAGGAAAAGAGAATGGTTGATACCAAAAAGGAACAGGAACGTGATGAACTGCACCGTGCAATATGGGCAATTGCAGATGAACTGCGTGGAGCAGTCGATGGCTGGGACTTCAAAAATTATGTTCTTGGCACGATGTTCTATCGTTATATTTCCGAAAACTTGTGTAATTACATAAACAGTGGTGAGATTGATGCGGGCAACACGGATTTTGATTTTGCTAAAATGCCGGATGAGGATGCAGAAGAAGCAAGAGAAGGACTGGTAGAGGAAAAAGGATTTTTTATCCTTCCGAGTGAACTTTTCTGTAATGTCCGTGCCAATGCTGCGAATGATGAAAACTTAAATGAAACACTGGAGCGTGTGTTCCGTCACATCGAGGAATCAGCGAAAGGCAGCGAGGCAGAGAGCGACTTTGCTGGACTGTTTGATGACTATGATGTAAACAGCAATAAACTGGGTTCTACCGTTGCAAAGCGTAATGAAAAACTCGTAAAGTTACTGAATGGCGTAGGCGAAATGAATCTGGGAGATGTGAAAGATCATTCCATCGACGCTTTTGGTGATGCGTATGAGTATCTTATGACTATGTATGCATCGAATGCCGGAAAATCTGGTGGAGAGTTTTTTACTCCGGCAGATGTGTCCGAACTGCTTACACGCCTTGGTACGGTAGGAAAAACAGAAATCAATAAAGTATATGATCCAGCTTGCGGTTCGGGTTCATTGCTTCTGAAGGCTGAGAAAATTCTGGGAAAGAATGCTATCCGTAACGGTTTTTATGGACAGGAGATCAATATCACAACCTACAATCTGTGCCGTATTAATATGTTTCTGCATGATGTGGGATTTGATAAATTTGATATAGCTTGTGAAGATACATTGCTCAGTCCGCAGCACTGGGATGATGAGCCGTTTGAGCTGATTGTGTCTAATCCGCCATACTCTATCAAGTGGGCGGGAAATGATAATCCTTTGCTTATCAACGATCCACGGTTTGCACCGGCTGGAGTTCTTGCACCGAAAGGAAAGGCAGATATGGCATTTATTATGCACAGCCTGTCATGGCTTGCATCTAATGGAACTGCTGCCATCGTATGCTTTCCGGGAATTATGTATCGTGGTGGTGCAGAGCAGAAAATCCGCAAATATCTTGTGGACAATAACTATGTGGACTGTATTATTCAGTTGCCGAGTAATCTGTTCTTTGGAACTTCGATTGCAACTTGCATTATGGTGATGAAAAAGAACAAGGCAGATAATAAGACGCTGTTTATTGATGCTACAAGCGAGTGCGTGAAGGTTACCAACAATAATAAGCTGACACCGGAAAATATCGAACGCATCGTGGATGTGTTTGCAAAGCGTGAGGAAACTGAACATTTTTCCCATCTGGCAAGTTATGAGGAAGTATCCGAGAACGCTTATAATCTGTCGGTCTCCACCTATGTAGAGGCAGAGGATACCAGAGAAAAAATTGACATCGTAAAGCTGAATGCGGAAATCAAAGAAATTGTTGCTCGTGAGCAGGTGCTTCGTGATGAGATTGACAAGATTATCGCAGAAATTGAGGTGGGATGATATGGATAATAATCTGATGGTGTATCAGTCTGTTATTACAGATATAAAGAATATCATAAATGCAGGGCAGCAAGAGGCGTATGGTGCCGCCAGTAAGGCAATGGTTCTGACTTATTGGAATGTAGGAAAAAGAATCGTTGAGCAGGAGCAAGCGGGAAAAGAGCATGCTGAGTATGGGAAAAAACTATTAGTTGCATTGTCTGATGAATTGACGAAAGAATATGGAAACGGATATTCTGAACGTAATTTGCGATATTTTAGAAAATTCTACCAATATTTTCCAGACAAGGAGATTTGGAACGCATGCGTTCCGAATTTGAATTGGACGCAATTTCGCAGTCTTTTGCGTGTGTCAGATGAAAATGCACGTATTTGGTATATGAACGAAGCGGCAAAAGAAGGTTGGAGCAGCAGAACTCTTGACCGGAATATTTCCACACAATATTATAATCGTCTTTTGCAATCTCCCCAAAAAGAAAATGTGATTGCAGAGATGAAGCAAAAAACAGTAGGCTATCAAAAAAACAGTTTTGAGTTGCTGAAAAATCCAATCATGGCGGAGTTTTTGGGCTTTAAGAATGAAGACAGTTACTTGGAAAGTGATCTTGAAGCGGCAATCATATCTCATATACGTGACTTTCTGATGGAGATGGGACGAGGTT
>OGQJ01003485.1_pt1 | contig 10677 bp, 8 predicted proteins | sample 1553161 | NCBI WGS metagenome assembly OGQJ01 (sample SAMEA2579923, study PRJEB22360) | human gut metagenome | biome: human gut; feature: human-associated habitat; material: faeces | place: Denmark | collected 2008/2010 | reverse complement strand
ACTTACATTATCAAGTATTCCGAGATAGCGTACAACCACAGTATTGTGTGAGTTTTGACATTGATATCACCAACTTTTTATCACAAATCAGACGAAAAGGATATTCCTTTATATTTTCCTTTGTTTGCTATTATAAAATTTTGACCTTTTTAAAAAGAATGTGATAAACACATTCTTTCTTTTAAATCGGCGTATGAAATAATACTAAAATAAACATAATAAAATTGCAAATAATTGTGAAGATTTTGTAATATTAATGCTTTAGATTAATTGTAAAGCAAAAGCAGGAGATTGATTTGCGGTTGCTAGAAGCGTTGCAGAAGCTTGTTGTAATATCTGATTTCTTATATATTCACTAGAAACTTCTGCAATATCAGCATCACGTATTGTAGATTGCGATGACGTTAAGTTATCAATACTTACAGCAATAGTTTCAAGAGCTGATTCTAAACGGTTATAAGAAGCTCCGTATTCTGTCTGTTTTCCACTTACAATTTCTAAAACTCCGTCCAATTTATTCAGTGTTTTTCTGGCTAAAGAAGAAGATGAAACAGAAAGGTTTGCGAGCGCAGACATACTAAAGGCTGTATCAATAGTAATCTGCGACGCCTTGTCTGAATATATACCAACTTGAAAAGTTATTTCTGTTTCTTGCTCTTCTTTTAATAAATTGGCACCTGGTAAGACTCCGCCTTCTATAAGTTCTTTTAATGCTGATGAATTAACTCCGTTAACTCCACCTGCATTTCCGCTGGCAATACCAGTTGTCACTCCAGAAGTTTCTGTATTCCAATAACAGCCTGTAATAGAACCGCCATTTGCGTAACCGGCTAAACCACCGGCATTGGTTGCTGCGTTTACCCCACCTGTTGCAAAAGAATTTGAAACAGCACCAGCATTTTCCCCTGCAAGACCTCCAATATTCAAATTACCTTCGACATCACCATGCGATAAGCTATCTGTAATTGTTGAGTTATCAGTATTACACCCTACTAGCCCGCCTGCTCTGTATTCTTGAGCTACGACATCAGCCTTTGAATAAGAACTTGCGATTGAAGAATAATGAGTACTATACCCAATGAACCCACCAATATCGCTATAGCCGGAAATTACACCTGTAGAATAGCAATTATAGATTTCACTATCATAACTATATCCTGCAACACCTCCTACATACCTTCTTCCGACAACATTAGCCCCATCTACAGCCAGGTTGGAAATCTTTGCTCCTTCCATGTAACCAAAAAGCCCTTGATAATCATCACCTGAATTAATATATAAATTACTTATTGCATAACCGTTGCCATTCAATTCTCCGGTAAAAGCATTATTAAGCGATCCGATAACATTCCAACTTACACCTGACAAATCAATATTATCCATAAGAATATATTTGCCATCCAGGTCATTTTGAATTGCTTGTAAATCACTAGCACTTTTAATTATAGTATACCCCTCTGCAAGTGCTTCTTCATTAGTAAGAGGTTCGACTTTTTCTATAAATTTACTACCAGAATCTCTAAATAGTTTTACGCCATTATACTCTGTATTATCAAATATACGAAGTATTTCCGCTTTACGTGAGTTAAACTCCGCTTGTATAGCTGCGATAGAATCATCACCATATGTTCCATTAGAAGCTTGTTCGGCTAAATCCCTCATTCTTTGAAGATGCGAAGTTATTAAATCCAGATTGTCTGTTGCAGTTGTCAACAAATCAAGCCCCATAGCTACATTATTTTCTGCTACAGAATAAGAAGAAAGCTTACTTTCAAGGCTGGTGGATATGGAGTATCCTGCTGCATTGTCTTTTGCATGATTAATTTTATAGCCGGTTGTCAACCCCTCAATAGCAATATCCAGCCTGCCGGTAGCACCAGAAAGACTGTTTTGAACTAGATTACTCAAACTATTTGTGTTCAAAGACAATTGCACAATAACATATCCTTATATATATATTATATAATGTTATATCAATTTGTCAATAATTTTCAATATTTGTGTTAACATTGAAGCAAGGGAGATTAAGAAAATGATAAAATCAATAATTTTAGCTGCTGGCAAAGGAACAAGGATGAAATCCGATAATCCTAAGGTTTTACACACGATTTTTGATAAAACTTTATTAGGTTATGTTATAGATGCAGTAAATAATACAGGGCTTGCTGATGAAAATTTTGTTATTGTAGGTCATCAGGCAGATAAAGTTGAAGAATTTGTTACGAGTAATTACAATAACGCCAGATGTATTTTACAGAGTCCTCAATTAGGAACAGGTCATGCTGTAAGCATGGCGCTTCCATATCTCAACGACTTTTGCGGAGAAATAATTATACTATGCGGAGATACACCTCTTATAACAGCAGAAACTTTAAAGGAGTTTGTACAAGCTCACAAGGCTAAAAAATCTGACATTACAGTAATGAGTGCTGTTTTTGAAAATCCCGCAAATTATGGAAGAATTATAAGAAATAGCAATGGCTCACTCAACTCTATTGTTGAAGAGAAAGATGCTGATGATGAACAGAAAAAAGTAAAAGAAATTAATGCCGGTGTTTATTGTCTTAATTGGGAGAAAATAAAACAGGCATTTTCTGAACTAAAATCAAACAATGCTCAAGGAGAATATTACTTAACTGACATTATAAAATGGGGTAATGAGCATAACCTTACAGTAAATGCTTTTACTCTAAAAAATAACGAAGAAATTTATGGCATTAACTCAAAAGCAAATTTGGCAGAAGCTTCAAAGCTTATGAACCAGAGAATTATTAATAAACATTTAACAAATGGAGTTACAATTGTAGATCCTGCAACAACCTGGATTAGTCCTGATACAGAAATTGAAGCTGGTACAATAATTTATCCGTCATGTTACATTAGCGGTAAAAATAAAATAGGAAAACACTGCAAAATAGGACCATTTGCACATTTAAGAGGAGATGTAATTCTGGAGGATTATGTAAAAATAGGTAACTTTGTTGAAGTAAAGAAGACTACAGTAAAATCACATACAAATGCCTGCCACTTAACTTATCTTGGTGACAGCGAAGTCGGGTCTAATGTAAATATTGGAGCCGGAACTATTACAGCAAATTATAATCCATTAACAAAAGAAAAAAGCAAAACAATTATAAAAAACAACGTTAAAATAGGTTCAAACTCTGTTCTCGTTGCACCTGTTACAATTGAAGAAGGGGTTAATGTTGGAGCTTTAAGCGTCATTACAAGGAATTTACCACCATGGGCTCTGGCTATCACAAGGGCACCTTTGAGAATACTTGAAAATTGGGTAAAAAAGCGGCAATAAATGCCGCTTTTTATTTAGTCTCTGCGTTAACCCACGCAGTGTAGCTGTCTTTGAAGTTTGTCATGAAAGTTTTTACAAGATTTTGCGGATTTATAGTAGCTTCAGTAAACATCTGAAACCCGATGGCTACATCTTTAGTCTCAATAGAACTAGCCACAGCAGAAGATTTCGCATTATTAAACATAGTATTGAATACAGTTAAGTCAAATTCTATACCATTAGCATCGCACATTGCTTTAGCTTTCATAAGCATTGTTGACTGTAATTTGTCAATCATTTTTTCAGCTTTTAATTCGTACACGAATGCATATTCCCCGCTTATAGAGCTTCCATCCTGCATTGCCTCAAGCAATTCCTGCTCAACATTGCCATCGTCATCAGTTACAGTTTGCGTATAATCAATATCCCATAAGTCCATATCTTTATCAGACGCATTCATTTCGTCAATAGCTTTTGCAATATTAGTATTGAATGTAGTTATAAACGCATCAACGCAATCTTTAGTATTAAGATAAGCGTGTCCTTTTTTGGACAACCCTCTTGCGCCTCTGCCTGTAATCATACCTTCTGCATTAAGAGTATCTGCTACAGACTGTGTGTATACATTTTCAAAAATATTTGCAATTTTATCAAAAGAGATGCCTTTTTCTTCAAGCATAGATTGAAGCTGAGCTTTCATCTGGCTCTTTAAGCTTTCATTAGTGAGCAATTCCTCACCCTTAGCATAAACTTTATCTCTTGAACCGCCCCAGCCTTTACCGCGTTCGTGAATTTGCGTATTTTCATAATATCCAGAAATTCCGGAATAATCTATCAAGCTTGGGTCAACTGTGTAAGCATCTCCTTTAATATCTGTGAAAGCTTTATCAGCAGCTTCCTGAGCTTTAATTTCTTCTTCTTTGATTAGAGTATTTTTTAATGTCTCAGTATTAAGCTCTGCAATAACTTCTTCCATAGCAGCTTTTAATTCATCGCCGTCAGAGAATTTCTTAAGCGCAGTCGTGATTGCAGCTTCAGTTTTAATAGTTGTTCCGCCTAATTTTACGGTAACACCTTTGTCTAATGCGGCAAGAAGAAATTCTTTTGCATATTCTTTCAGTTTGGTTAAATCCGCACCGTTATCAATCATGGCTCCGAAAGAAGCTGCGCTGGCGTTGAACTTGGCTGCGGCATCTTTCAGCTTTTCTGCATCAGACTTATTCATATATTCTTCCAGGTGAGCTTTTAAATCTGTTTGCAGATTTTCTCCATTATATCCTTTTATAAACTTATCAGCTTCGGCTTCTAATTCTTTGGCAATACGTTTAGCTGTAGCAGCAGGCATTGCTTCTACCTCAGCTCTGCCATCGCCTTTTGGTTCTGTTAAATCGGTATAGATTTCATCAAGGACATTAGATTTTATCGTATTAGGGTCTTTAGAAAGAATAGAGCTCTTAATTTCTTCGTATTTAGCAGGAAGGGCGGTCTTGAAAGCTTCTGCCATACCCGATACCTCCCCCGTATAAGAAGCTGCAAATTCTTCAAAATATTCTTTTAAGGCGGTACTAACTTCACTCAGGGAGGAAGTCTTTCCGGAGAAATCCTTGCTTATCGTTCCTGCCATATTATTAACAGCAGCTTGCATTTCAGTTTTTTGTTCCCATTCTGCGAATTCATCTTCGGATACGACTTTGTCGCCATTTTTATCAACACCAGACAATTCGACAGCATCAAGCTTCATTTCTTTCATAACCGTATCATATTCATCTTGAGTAATTGTTCCATCGCCGTCTTTGTCAAAATCTTTAAATGTCAATCTTTGGCCTGATTGTGTTGTTAAACTGCCAAACTGGTTGATACCGCTAAATCCGCTCATTTTATAACTCCTTTTCTTATTAAACATAACATTTTAGATAAAATGTTATGTTTAATTTTAAGCTAATTAGGAGTTTTACTAATGCTTTATGCTGTGTAAACTTTTGTAACAAAAAATTTTTAAAAGCTAAAGATTTGAAAAAATATGCCGTTAACAATACTATAAAGGATACATTTTATCTATTTTGTATTCTAATCGGAAAAGCGATATTTTATAAGAGTCCAAACAGCCTGAACTCCATCTTTCCAGGTTATTTTTTTACCTTCTTCATTTTTTCTTGCATTATAAGAAATTGGCACTTCCATAAAACGGACATTACGTTTTAAGACCTTTGCCGTAATTTCAGGTTCAAAATCAAACCTGTTAGACTTAATAGAAATTCCTTTAATAACATCTGCCCTAAAAGCTTTGTAGCAGGTTTCCATATCTGTCATATAAGTTCCATAAAGCACTCTTGTCATTAAAGTCAAAAATACGTTTGCAAGATAGCTTAGAAGCAAGAAATTACCGTTATTACGAGTATCTGCTAATCTTGAGCCATAAACAACATCGGCTGAATTTGTTGCAATAAGATGTACCAGAGGTTTGTAATCTTTCGGATTATACTCCAAATCAGCATCCTGAATGATAATAACATCCCCCGTAGCAGCCATAAGCCCCGTGCGAAGAGCAGCACCTTTACCCATATTACGCTGATGATAAAGTACTTTATATGGTAGTTGAGAATATAATTCTTTTGTACCATCAGTTGAAAAATCATCAATTAAAATAATTTCTTTTTCCAGACCAAAATCAACTTCTTCTATACGTTTGATGATTTCTAATAATGAATTTTTCTCATTATAAACAGGTACAAGTATTGTAATTTTATTCATTTCTCCTCCATTATTTAAATATTACTTGTCTGGCAGGTAATTTTATTATATTATTATACAATAAACAGAGAGGGTGAAATGACTTTAGAAAATTTTATTTATGAGTCAGTTTCAGAAATACTCAACGGCGGGTATGAAGAAGTAAAAAAAGATATAGAAAAACACAAAGAAATTTATAAAGACGATACGGCAATATGTTTTAGCCTATTGGCTCTTGGTGCATTTTTAAAAAAGGATAATACGAGTTTTTATCAATTTATGAATGATGCTGCGTTTCTTGTGGATCAGTCTGTTGATTCAATTACAAAAATTTTCCATGAAATGATTTTAGGCTTTGTTAATTTCACTGAAAAAAATACAACCCTATATGCTATTAACTACAACAAAGCAAGAAAACTTTCTATCAAAAGTCAAAAAACCGAATTTTTTGAAAGAGTTAATAAGCTTCTAAAATGTCCGCCGATTAGTCATTACAGCAATCATAATCAGACAAAGGATCCATTAATTGCACTTGTAAATATAGGTCAGGCTGTTGCAGCTGAAAAGAACATTGATTTGTTAATTAAAACAATCGCAGAAGAAACTAAAACAGCGTTGAATGCTGATAGATGTACTATTTTTATGTATGACAAAGAGAATAACGAACTTTATTCCAAAGTCGCAACAGGACTTGACACTAAAGAGCTGAGAATACCTGCTGATAAAGGACTTGCCGGTCATGTTGTACAGACAGGAGAAACAATAAACATAAAAGATGCTTATAATGATAAGCGATTTAACCCGAATGTTGATAAAAAGACAGGTTATAGAACTAAAACAATATTATGCATGCCTATAAAGAATTTTAATCAGGAAATTATTGGTGTTTTTCAAGTATTGAACAAATTTGATGAGTATTTTACGCCCGATGATGAAGATTTGCTTATTGCAATTGCATCCAGTGCAGGTATTTCATTAGAAAATGCCCAGCTATTTGAAAGACAAAGAAAGCTTCTTGAAGAACAGAAAGTAGTGCTTGACAGTTTCATTGAAACTCTTGCGACATCTATTGATGCGAGAGATAAAATAACCTCTGGTCATTCTTCACGTGTAAAAATGTATTCATCGCTTATTGCACAAGAATTCGGAATGGAAAAGAATGATTTGTATATCTTAGAGAAAGCTGCAGCGCTTCATGATATTGGAAAAATCGGGATAAGAGACTCAGTTCTTCAAAAAGAAGGCAAGCTTACTCCAGAAGAATACAAGCATATTCAGCAGCACGTGGAAATTACCCACCATATTCTGGAAAAAATCCACATGTCAGAAGATTTTAAACAAATTACAGAAATCGCATGTTCACATCACGAAAAATTTGACGGAACAGGATATTACAGACATCTAAAAGGAGAAGAAATTCCATTTGGAGGAAGAATATTAGCAGTATCTGACGTTTTTGACGCAATTACATCCAAAAGGCACTACAGAGACAAAATGCCTATTGAAAAAGTTATTGACATTATAAAAAATGGGGCTGGGTCACACTTTGACCCTCTTGTGGTCGATAAATTTCTCGACATAAAACTCAGCAAAATTGTTGGAGTTTTTATTACTGAAAATCACATGGTTATTGATAAAGAAGATTTAGTAACATTAGAAAAATATAACCTACTTGATTTATATTACTCAATAGTAAATAATTGTAGTAACAAGCTATTGCAGGTATTTAATAAATATTATGTAGGTGTAGATTTAGAGCACGAATAAAATGTTAAAACAAATAATTATATCAGCATTAATACTTACAACAGCAGCCTCGGTTTATGCGGAGGAAGTCAAACCGCTTAAAGTTAAGGCAGAAACTAACGTTGCCAATATGGATATGGTAATCAAGGATAACTTTGTCAAAGCAAAGTATGCATCTGCAGAAAACAGGTTTGCTCAGAGCAACGTGAAAGCTTCTTATGATGATTTTAATGACCTTATACAGAGGGCTTCACATGATGATTATGTATTTCTTGTATACGGTATAAAAATGGCTGAGTATGGTTTCTTTGATTTATCTGATACCTTAATCAATAAGCTTGATACAAATAATTTTACGGCATCTTATATTAAAGACATAAAAAAATATTATTATCCGTCTGCAATGGTCAGCCAGAAAGATTTGATATATCTTGCGGATGCTTATTCCAATATTATGTACAACAATATGGCAATCGAAACGACATCGGAACTTTTAAACAGTACGCAGGCTGCTGACAGTGATTACAAAAACTATTTGATTTCACTGGGGTATTACAAATCAAACAATCTGCAGCAGGCGTTAAAATACATAAATAATGCAATTGTTCAGAATGATACTAATGTTAATTATTTATCACTTAAAGCTAAAATTCTGGCAGATTCTAATAAACCGAAACAAGCACTAAAAGTTCTGGATAAAATAAAAAAGACAGATTTTCAAACAGTTGATTTCCAGAGAAAAGTAAGATCTGTTGAAGAATATATTCTATATAAAACAGCCAAGGCAGAACCTCTAAAAGATTACCATCTTGCATATTATTACCACTTGCAGGAAAAGAGCCTCCTTGCCACTAAAGTACTTCAATCGGCGATTTTACAGGCTAAACAATACAGCCCGCTTATATTCTCACTGTTAGGTAAAATTTATTATGAAAATGATGAGCCGTTAAAGGCTCAGGAATTCGCCTCTCGTGCATTCAGAGAGGATAGGGATAATTATCTTGCAGCAATAACACTTGCTGATTTAAGCTATGATAACCGAAAGTACAGCGATGCCTTAAAATATTACCAGAAAGCAAAAAAATTAACTAAGGATGCAGAACCTTCTGTTGGTATGGCTAAATCATATCTTGCACTGGAAAAAGATAAAAAATCTAAAAAGATGTATGAAAAGTTATTGAAGAAATATGAGTCAAACGAAGAATTACTGGTTGATTCACTTCAGGTTTTCCCGCAAAAAGCTGATTATTATCTTCCAAAGGTTGCTTCAATAGATATTTCTAACAATGATATCTGGTTAGGCTTGGCTAATCTTGCTATTAGGGACAAGAATTTTACAATGGCTACAACTTACCTTAATAATTCTTATTATATAGACGCAAATAACTTTAAATATTATTATTATCTAAGTCTTGTACTTAGAGCTAAAGGTGATATAGAACTTGCAAATCAGTCTTTAATCAAATGCTCAAGATTAAATTCTGATTATGCATCAGATGTAAATCCGGGGCATAGCGTGTATGAAGAGTAATATTTTAATTGTAGAAGATCATGAACTAACAAGATTTGGACTTAAAACAGCATTTGAATCCTGTGATTTTATTGATAAAATCTACGAGGCAGAATCTGCTGAAAAAGGTTTAGAAATTGCGACTGAGCAAGAAATAAATTTAATTATTATGGACTTAGGTCTTCCTGGCATGAATGGGATTGAAGCTACAAAACGCATCAAAGACCTGAACAAAGATACTAAAATCGTAATACTTACATCTCATAATGATGAGCAGGAAGTATTAAACAGCTTAAAAGCAGGAGCCAATGCGTATTGTTCAAAAGAGATTAATCCAAAACGGCTTATTCAGGTTGTTCAGTCTATTTTAGACGGAGCAGCTTGGTTTGATCCTTCTATTTCACATATTGTTCTCGAAGCAGCGACAAAATCACAAAACATTACACAGAATAAATCCGAAAAAGATTACGGGCTGACATCACGTGAAACCCAGATTTTAAAACTTATTACAGAAGGGTACAGTAATATTGAAATTGCTAAAGAACTTTTTGTAAGTATTAATACTACCAAAGCTCATGTTGCAAGTATATTGCAAAAACTTGAAGTAGATGATAGACTACAAGCAGCACTAAAAGCGTTAAAAGAAAGATTGGTTTAGTAAATGGATGGAATTGCATCAATATTAGTAGTAGATGATAACCCGAAATATTTAGCGGATGCCCTCCCTATGTATGGATATGATGTTACTGTTGCTAATGACGGTTTAGAAGCTTTAAAAATACTTGACCAGAAAGAAGGCGCTTTTGATTTGATTCTTCTTGATGTAATGATGCCTAATATGGACGGGTGGGATACATTAAAAGCAATTAGAAGCAATAAAAAGATTAAATACATTCCTGTTATTATGATTACTGCTGTTAGTGAAGACCAGAAGGTTGTATCAGGCTTAAGAATAGGAGCAGATGATTATATTGTTAAACCTTTTATTCTGCCAAATCTTCTTGCTCGAATAGAAGCAGTACTAAGACGCTGCCAGTGGCAGAAAGAGGCAGCACCAAAACAGGAAGCCGGTTTAAATAAAAATGTAAACATTGACGCTCTTACACCAAAGGAAAAAGAAGTACTTGCTCTTGTTGCAAAAGGTGCAAGCAATCAAGAGATTGCAGACCAATTATATGTAAGAGATGTGACCGTAAAAACACATTTGAACAGTATTTTCAAAAAATTAAAAGTAACAAATAGAACGCAGGCTGTTTTGCTTGCAATGCAGATGAATTTGATTAGCTAAGAAGGAGTTAATAAAACAATGTTGTCAAAAGAAGAATTAGTCAATCTGGCACAAACTGATATTGAATCATTTAATACATTGAGAATATGCAGAAGCTCAACGAGAAGAAAGCAG
>OGQJ01003483.1_pt1 | contig 10677 bp, 10 predicted proteins | sample 1553161 | NCBI WGS metagenome assembly OGQJ01 (sample SAMEA2579923, study PRJEB22360) | human gut metagenome | biome: human gut; feature: human-associated habitat; material: faeces | place: Denmark | collected 2008/2010 | reverse complement strand
AAAGTGAACAAGCTCTCCCCATCAAAAAAGCAGACAGCCCGCAGGCCATCTGCTTGGAGGTTCACTTTGCCGGAACAAATTCGATCTTGACCCGCATCCCCATACCGGCAGCCAGCCGCTGCAGGGTGCGAAGCGAAGGATTTCCATTGCCGCGCTCCAGCTTGCTGATGTCTGTCTGGGCAATGCCGGTGCGCTCGGAAAGCTGCTGCTGGGTCAGTCCGCTTTCCTTCCGGGCGGCAAGGATCGCCTCGATCACAGCAAATTCGGGGTCAAGGGCATCCCACTCTGCCTTGAACTCAGGGTCTTTCATCTGTTCGTTGAGAAAATCATTGAAATTGGTCATTTGGAGCACTCCTTTCGGCTGAGATAATCGGCACGGTACTGCTTTGCAAGTGCGATCTCGGAAGCAGGTGTCTTCTGCGTCTTTTTGACAAAGCCGTTCGTAAGGATGATCCTTCTGCCGATCACAAAAAAGTACAGCACACGGGTAATGTCGGAGCCGAACTTGGTGCGGATCTCAAAAATGCCATCCTCCAGATGCTTAGAGTACGGCTCCCGCAGTGAAGGCCCTTCCTCCCGGAGAAGCCCGACCGTGCGCACGACCTTAGCCCGCATTTTCGCATCCAGAGCCAGAATAAACTCTTTCGCCGGTTCGGAGCCATCGGCTTTGTCATAAAATTCGATCTCGTATTCCTGCACGCCGCCGCCTCCATTAAATAGTGGTTTTATCCTATATTCAGTATAGCGGATCAGGCTGCCATTGTCAAGTGGGTTACAGCAAAACAAAAAGCGCTGATTCTGAACGAATCAGCGCCTTTTCTGCATGGAGCGGGCAATGGGAATCGAACCCACCTCCTCAGCTTGGAAGGCTGATATACTAGCCGATGTACGATGCCCGCATTTACGAACGATATTATAGCATGTTCCGGCACAAATGTCCAGCCCAATTTTTGTGTGTTCCTTAAAGCACCGGAAAAGAATGCCGGAACGGCCTTGCTTTTCCATACGGCTCTGCTACAATAGAAAAGAACGGAGGGAGAGAGGATGGAGCCGGAAGCAGAGATCATTCGTGCGCAGCTGTTTGCCCTGCGGGATGAAGCATACCGCACCTTTCACAGTGCGTTGATGCCCACCGTGCCGCCGGAAACGGTGATCGGCGTGCGCGTTCCGGCTCTGCGCAGGCTGGCAAAACAGCTCGCGGGCACAGCGCAGGCAGAGGTGTTTTTACAGGCCCTGCCGCATGGATACTACGAAGAGAACAACCTCCACGCGTTTCTGATCGAACTTATCCGGGACTACGACAGGGCGCTGGCTGAAACGGAAGTGTTCCTGCCCTACATCAACAACTGGGCCACCTGTGACTGCTTTTGCCCCAAAGTGTTTGCAAAGCACAAGAAGGAACTGCTGGTGCCCATTCGCCGCTGGCTGGATTCGGGCGAGGTGTACACCGTGCGCTATGGCATGGAGATGCTGATGCGCTATTATCTGGATGATGCATTCCGGCCGGAATATCTGGAATGGGTGGCCGATGTGCACAGCACGGAATACTATATCAATATGATGCGGGCATGGTATTTTGCCACAGCACTGGCAAAGCAGCCGGATGTCGCGCTGCCGTGGCTCACAGAAAAGCGGCTGGATCTGTGGACCCACAACAAAGCCATCCAGAAAGCGGTGGAAAGCCGCCGCATTCCGCCCGAAATGAAGCAGCTGCTGCGCGGTCTGCGCAGCCGTTCATAAAAGCTTCCGGATTTCCGCGCAGATTTCCTGTTTACTTTATGAATGTTTTATTGTAAAATAAGCTATAGTAAAAAATGTCAGGGTATGCCTATGCCCTGACGGAAGATAAAAACAGGTGGTGTTTGGATTATGGCATTGAAATATCAGCGTATCCTTCTGAAAATCAGCGGCGAAGCACTGGGCGGCGAAAAGGGCATGGGTTTTGATGAACCCACCATGGACGCGATCTGCGGCGGCGTGAAGAAAGCACACGATCTCGGCGTGCAGATCGGCATTGTTGTGGGCGGCGGCAACTTCTGGCGCGGCCGTTCCAGCGGCAAGATGGAGCGCACACTGGCCGATAAGATCGGTATGCTGGCAACCGTGATGAACGCATTGGCTGTCTCCGACAAGCTGGAACAGCTGGGTGTGCCCACTGAGGTGTTCACCTCCATCACCATGCCGCAGGTGGCACAGCCCTTTACCCGCAAGGATGCCCTGCGCGCCATGGATGAGGGCAAGATCGCCGTGTTCGGCGGCGGCACCGGCAACCCGTTCTTCTCCACGGATACGGCAACCGCTCTGCGCGCTGTGGAAGTGAGCGCCGATGTGATGTTCAAGGCTACTATGGTGGATGGCGTTTACGATAAGGATCCCCACAAGTACGCCGACGCAAAGAAGTATGATACCCTCACCTTTACCAAGGTGCTGGAAGACCAGCTGGCTGTCATGGACGGCACTGCTGCCACTCTGTGCCGCGACAACAAGCTGCCCATCCTCGTGTTCGATCTGGCCGATCCGGACAACATTGCCCGTGCCGTGCAGGGCGAGAATGTGGGCACACTGGTTTACGAGGGCTGAAACGCCTGCAGCCGACATACATTATAGGGCAGACGCATTGCAGCGCAGCCCCAAGATAAAAAGGAACAGGAGACTACCGCAATGAGCAGCAACACCAAGGTTTACGAAGACAAGATGAAGAGCTCGGTCGAACATCTGGGCCGCGAACTGGGCGCTGTGCGCGCAGGCCGCGCAAATCCCGCTGTGCTGGATAAGGTCAGCGTGGATTATTATGGTGCCCCCACTCCCATCCAGCAGGTGGCATCCGTGGCTGTGGCCGAAGCACGCACCCTGACCATTACCCCGTGGGACCGTACTCTGCTGCGCCCCATCAGCAAGGCCATCATGGCCAGCGATGTGGGCATCACTCCCATTGATGACGGCTCTACCATCCGCCTGAACTTCCCGGCTCCCACCGAGGAGCGCCGCAAGCAGCTGGCAAAGGAAGTTGCCAAGCTGGGCGAGGAGGCCAAGGTGGCCGTGCGCAATGTCCGCCGCGATGCCATGGACAAGGCCAAGACCATGAAAAAGGCCGGTGAGCTGACCGAGGATACCCAGAAGACCATGGAAGAAGAGGTCCAGAAGCTGACCGACAAGTATATCAAGAACATCGACGCAGCCGTTGAGGAAAAGCAGAAGGAGATCATGTCCGTCTGATCGCCGCGGCGAAACGAAACGTGTGAGGTGCCGTGCGCTGGAACGAGTGCGCGGCACTTTTTGCCGAAACCGGGGCAGGGAACCCCCGCCCCGCAAACGCAGGAGAATGATTATGAACCATCCCAAAGAATTTGCCGAGGGCCTTTCCATCGGCATCATCATGGACGGCAATGGCCGCTGGGCCAAGCAGCGGGGCCTGCCCCGCACCGCGGGCCACAAAAAGGGTGCCGCCGTGTTTCAGGATATCGCCAACTACTGCGAGGAGCTGGGCGTTTCGTCCGTGACCTTCTACGCCTTCTCCACCGAGAACTGGAAGCGCCCGCTGGAAGAGGTCTCTGCCATTATGAAGCTGTTCGGCGAGTATCTGCTCAAGGGCTTCAACTATAAGGACCGCAACATCCGCATCAAGTTCCTGGGTGACCGGGCCGCGCTGGATGCAAAGCTCCAGAAGCTGATGAATGAGCTGGAGGAGGACTCCGCCGCCAAGACCGGCATGACCCTGAACATTGCCGTGAACTACGGCGGCCGCCCCGAGATCGTGCGGGCCGCCCGGCAGCTGGCCCAGCAGGTGGCAGAGGGCACCCTCAAGCCCGAGGACATCACCGAAGAGATGATGAGCGACCACATGTATACCGCCGGCCAGAAGGACCCGGATTTCATCCTGCGTCCCTCGGGCGAGAAGCGCCTTTCCAACTTCATGCTCTGGCAGGCTGCTTACGCCGAACTGGTGGAGATGGATGTACTCTGGCCCGATTTCACCCGTGATGACCTGGATGCCGCCATCACGGAGTTCAACAAGCGCTCCCGCCGGTTTGGCGGCATCTGACCCTTGCAATTCCCAAAAGGAGAAATTTGAATGAAAACTCGTATCATAACCGCAATTGTGGGCATCCTCGTCCTGATCGGGGTGCTGTTCACCTTTGACACGTTGGTGTTCAATTTTGTCATTGCCGCCATTACCCTGATCGCCATCCACGAGGTCTTCAAGGCCCTGGGCTTTGGCAGAAAGGAATGGCCCATGTACGCCGTGTTCGTGCCCTACACCCTGCTGATCATGCTGTCCAGCTATCAGGTGTGGCGGCGGCTGGTCATGCCGGCCTCCTTTTTGATGGTGCTGTTCTTCGGCATCTATCTGGTGGTGCGCAACGCACAGGTGGATTTTGCAAAAGCCAGCGGTCTGGTGATGTTTTCCGGCATCGTGATCTTCTGCTTCTACTCCTTTATCCGTTTGAAGGAGCTGCTGCCGGTGGAAACCTACGGCTATGACGCGATGTTCTTTATTCTGCTCATCCTCTGCTTTGCCTGGGGCGGCGATACCTGCGCCTACTTTGCAGGCAGAGCCTTTGGCAAGCACAAACTCTGCCCCGTGGTCAGCCCCAAAAAGACCGTGGAGGGAGCCATTGGCGGCGTGCTGGGCACCATGGTGTTCGGCGTGATCGCCACCGTGATCTACTCCATTGCGGCCAACCGGATGGAGGCGTTCACCCGCACCAACATCGGCGTTTCGATGTACGTGATCATTGCCCTGCTGGCCTGCGTGGCCGCTGTGCTGGGCATCTACGGCGACCTGTTCGCCAGCGTGGTCAAGCGCCAGTGCGGCATCAAGGATTATGGCACCATCTTCCCGGGCCACGGCGGCATTCTGGACCGCTTCGACAGCGTCATGTTCATTGCGCCGTTCGTCACCATGGTGGTCATCGCTGTTTTCTATCACTGAATGCAGGAGGTAGCTTATGTCTAAAAAAATCACGCTGCTGGGTTCTACCGGTTCCATCGGCACCCAGAGCCTGGATGTCATCCGTGCCCAGGGGTATGAGGTGTTCGGCCTTTCCGCCCACAGCCATGTGGAGAAGATCCTGGAGCAGATCGAGGAGTTCCACCCCCGGTATGTCTGCATGACCGACCCCGATGCCGCCGCCCGGCTGGACGCGGCTCTGGCGGGCCGTGCCAACGCCCCCCGGCTGCTGACCGGCCCCGAGGGACTGAAGGAGCTGGCCGCCATGGACGGACCCGATGTGGTGCTGAACAGTGTGGTGGGTATCGCCGGTCTGGGTGCCAGCCTGACCGCCATTGAGAGCGGCCATGATCTGGCCCTTGCCAACAAGGAGAGCCTTGTTACGGGCGGCCACCTGGTGACCCAGGCCGTGGCAAAGCACGGCGTGAAGCTGCTGCCTGTGGACAGCGAGCACTCCGCCATCTTCCAGTGCCTGCAGGACAAGGAGAGTGCCAAGAGCCTGACCAAGATCCTGCTCACGGCCTCCGGCGGCCCCTTCTTCGGCATGAAGACCGAGGAGCTGCGGGGCAAGACCAAGGCCGATGCCCTCAAGCATCCCAACTGGAACATGGGTGCCAAGATCACCATCGACTCCGCCACCCTGATGAACAAGGGCCTGGAGCTGATCGAGGCGGTCTGGCTGTTCGGCCTGCCCCCCGAGAAGATCCAGATCGTGGTGCAGCGCCAGAGCATTGTCCACTCTGCCGTGCAGTACAGCGATAACTCCATCATCGCCCAGCTGGGCGTGCCCGATATGCGCATCCCCATCCAGTACGCCCTGACCTACCCGGCCCGTGTGCCCGGTGTGGTGCCCGAGCTGGACTTTACCACCCTGAAGCTGCTGACCTTCGATGTGGCCGACGAGGAGACCTTCCGCTGCCTGGCTGCCTGCAAAAAGGCCATCAAGAAGGGCGGTCTGGGCCCCTGCGCCGCCAACGGTGCCAACGAGGAGGCAGTCAAGCTCTTCCTCGAGGATAAGATCGGCTTCCTCGATATCGGCCGTCTGGTGGAGGCTGTTGTGGACAGCGACAGCTTTGGCGGCGATTACACCCTGGCCGATGTGTATGAGTGCGACAAGATGGCCCGCGCCTTTGTGAGAGCGCACCTGTAAGGAGAACTGATGTCTTTTATTGTCACCTTTATTGCTGCGGTGTTCGTGTTCGGCGCCGTGATCGCCATCCATGAGTTCGGCCACTTCATGGTGGCAAAGCTCTGCGGTGTGCAGGTCAACGAGTTCTCCATCGGCATGGGGCCGGTGCTGTGCAAGCGGGTGCGCAAGGGCACCCAGTACAGCATCCGCGCCCTGCCCGTGGGCGGCTTTGTGGCGCTGGAAGGGGAGGAAAGCCCCGAGAGCAAGCAGGCGGAGGAACGGTCAAACCCCTCAGCCGCCGATGGCGGCAGCTCCCCTGATAGGGGAGCCCTTGGCATAGCGGAGACTTCCCCCGAGGAGGAAAAGCCTGCTGGTATTCCTCTGAATGAGGCCCCTGTCTGGCAGCGGGCCCTCATCATGCTGGCGGGTGCCGGGATGAACTTTGTGCTGGGCTTTGTGGTCATGGCCATCCTCATCACGGCCCAGAGCGAGCCCATCACCAGCAAGGTCCTCTATCAGGTGGAGGAGAACGCCCTCTGCGGCCAGACCGGCCTGCAGGCAGGGGATAAGATCCTTGCGGTGAACGGCCGCCGCTGCTTTGTGGCAAACGATATCCTCTATGAGCTGATGCGCACCGAGGACTACACCGCCGATTTCACCGTTCTGCGGGACGGCAAAAAGGTGGAGCTGCCCGGTGTGCAGTTCGACACCTGGCAGGATGACAGGGGCGAGACCCACATGAACCTGGGCTTTACGGTCTACGGCATCAAAAAAACACCGCTGAACGTGCTGAAAGAGGCGGGCAACAGTGTGCTCTACTACGGGCGCATCATCTTTGCCTCCCTCTCCGACCTGCTGCGGGGGCGGGAGAGCATCAACGACCTCTCCGGCCCGGTGGGCATCGTAACGGCCATCGGGCAGGCCGCCAGCTACGGCTGGCAGGACCTGCTGGAGATGCTGGCGCTCATCACCGTGAATGTGGGCATCTTCAACCTGCTGCCCTTCCCGGCGCTGGACGGCGGCAAAGTGGTGTTCCTGCTCATTGAGGGCGTGACCGGCCATGCCGTGCCCGAAAAGATCCAGAGCGGCCTGACCGTGGCAGCCTTTGCGCTGCTGTTCGGGCTGATGATTTTTGCAACTTACAACGATATCCTCCGGCTCATTACCGGGGCAATGTGATACGGAAAGGAAAACGACCATGCGGCAGCTGAAACGAGAAGTGAAGATCGGCAATGTGACCATTGGCGGCAACAACCCCATTGCGGTGCAGACCATGCTGAATGTCCCCGTGGAGGACATTGAGGGCAACGTTGCCCAGGCAAAGCGCTGTGAGGCGGCGGGCTGCCAGATCCTGCGTGTGACCTGCCCCAGCGCGGCGGATGCCAAGTGCATCGAGGCCGTGAAGAACGCGGTGAACATCCCCATCGTGGCGGATATCCACTTTGACTACAAGGCAGCGCTGGCCTGCGCCGACGTTGGTGTGGACAAGATCCGCATCAACCCCGGCAACATCGGCGACGACGACCGGGTCAAGGCCGTGGTGCAGGCCTGCCAGCAGAAGAACATCCCCATCCGCATCGGTGTGAACGGCGGCAGCCTGGAAAAGCACATCCTGGCAAAGTACGGCGCACCCGTGCCCGAGGCCATGGTGGAAAGCGCCCTGTACCATGTCCGCCTGCTGGAGAAGTTCGATTTCAACAACATCGTCATCTCCATCAAGAACTCCAACGTGCCCCGCATGATGGAGGCCTACCGCCAGCTGAGCGCCGTGACCGATTACCCCCTGCATGTGGGCGTGACCGAGGCCGGTACTTACCAGATGGGTCTGCTCAAGAGCGGCATGGGCATCGGCGGGATGCTGCTGGAGGGCATCGGCGATACCATCCGCGTCTCGCTGGCCGCCGAGCCCGAGAAGGAAGTGGAAGCAGGCTACAACATCCTGCGCGCCGTGGGCTTCCCCGTGGCTGGCCCCGAGGTCATCACCTGCCCCACCTGCGGCCGCACCCAGTACCCCTGCACCGAGATCGCCAACGAGGTGGAAAAGCGGCTGCAGGGCTACAAAAAATCCATTAAGGTGGCCGTGATGGGCTGCGTGGTCAACGGCCCCGGTGAGGCCCGGGAGGCCGACATCGGCATTGCCGGCGGCAAGGGCGAAGCCGTGCTGTTCCTCCACGGCAAGCCGGTGAAAAAGCTCACCGGTGACAACATTCTGGACCAGTTCATGGACGAGATCTATAAACTGTAAACACTGTATTTTCTCTGCTGCCACGCCTGCGGACACAGGCGCGGCAGTTTGTGCTGTATAAAAAGGAGTATCACCCGTGACACCACTCGTTTCCCAGCTCTGGCCGCAGTTCATGGCGGACCCGGCGTTTGCGTCCTGCTTCGGGCAGGTGATCGTGGAACATGCCCGCATGCTGCGGCAGAGCCAGCAGGTCATTTTTACCCTGCGCAGCGCCGCCCCGCTGGACAAGGGCCTGTGCGCCCGGCTGCTGGCCTCGCTGCAGCCCGATTATGAGGGCTTTGAACTGAAGATCGAGAACCGCTTCGGCTATGCCACGCTGGACGAAACGGCCCTGCGGGACCTGCTGGAGGAAATGAAGGCAGACGGCGTGCCCATCAACGGCTTTCTGGACCGGTGCAGCATCACCATCCTGGGGCAGAGCATCACCGTCGGGGTGCGCCACGGCACGAAGTTTTTGCAGGAGATGGGCTTTGAAAAGCTGCTGGCAGACTGCATCGCCCGCCACACCGGGGTGACGCCCAAAGTCAGCCTGATCAGCGCTGTAAGCGAGGCCGAGCAGCACCAGATGGAGGAAAAGCTGGAGCGCAAGATCGCCCCGCCGGTGGTCAAGTTCGAGAAAAAGAATACCGCTCCGTCCATCAAGGTGGAGGGGCTGGACCTGACCGACAAGCCGGTGACCATCTTCCACGGCAAAATGTTCACCCCCAAAAACCTCACCCCCCTCAAGGATCTGGGCGGCGAGGGCGGCAAGTGCACCATCTGGGGCGATGTGTTCTTTACCGAGGTCAAGGGCAACTATCGCAAGATCTACACCGTGTCCATCACCGACTACACCGGCTCCATCAACCTCAAGATCCGCGCGCAGGAAGGCGAGGACTGCTCCAAGTGGGAGAGCATCGGCAAGGGTACCACGGTCATCGTGCGCGGCGACTGCTCCTATGATAAGTACGAGCATGACTACATCGTGTACCCCTACGATGTGCTGTTCGTGGAGCGCAAAAAGCGGGAGGACAGCGCCCCGGTCAAGCGAGTGGAGCTGCACCTGCACACCAAACTGTCCAGCATGGACGGCTTCTGCGACCCCGGCGGCATCGTGCGGCTGGCCCACCGCATGGGGCACCCGGCCATTGCCATCACCGACCACGGCGTGTGTCAGGGCTACCCGGAAGCCATGCTGGCGGCCGATGACATCCACAAGAAAGACCCGGACTTCAAGCTCATCTACGGCTGTGAGGCCTACTTTGTGGACGATATGATCCCCTGCGTGTACGGCGTGCAGGAGCAGCCCCTGACCGGTGAGTTCTGCGTGTTCGACACCGAGACCACCGGCCTGGACCCCGGCGTGGAGTATATGACCGAGATCGGCGGCGTCATCGTGCGCAACGGCGAGGTGATGGAGGAATTTGACACCTTTGTCAAGCCCGGCAAGCCCATCACCCCCAAGATCACCGAGATCACCGGCATCACCAACGAGATGGTGGCCGATGCTCCCAGCGAGAAGGAAGCGCTGGAAGCGTTCCTCAAGTTTGCAGGGGGCCGCATTCTGGTGGGCCACAATGTGCACTCCTTCGATATGCGTTTTCTGCGGGCTGCCGCCAAGCGCAGCGGCATCTCGCTGGAAAATGTGACCTATATCGACACCCTGACCATGGCGCAGGCGATGTACCCCGGCCTGCACAACTACAAGCAGGGCACCATCAACAAGCATCTGGAGCTGCCCGCCTACGAGGCACACCGCGCCTGCGAGGACTCCGCCGCACTGGGCCGCATCTTCTGTGTGATGCTGAAGGACCTGGAAGAAAAACAGGTGACGAAGGTCAGCGAGATCAACACCGGCCTGGGCGGCAACCGCGAGGTGCTGAAAAAGAAGTATTACCACCTGATCATCCTGGTCAAGAACCAGATGGGCCTGAAGAATCTGTACAAGATCGTGAGCGAGGCCCACGTCAACTACTTCTTCAAAAAGCCCCGGGTGCCCCGCAGCCTGCTGAATAAGTACCGGGACGGCCTGCTGCTCACCAGTGCCTGCGAGGCCGGTGAGCTGTATCGTGCCATCGTGGACGGCACCCCCTACGAGGAACTGAAGAAAATTGCCTCCTACTACGACATTCTGGAGATCCAGCCCCTGGGCAACAACGCCTACATGGTGCGCGAGGGCAAGGTGGACAGCGAGGAGAAGATCAAGGACTTCAACCGCACGGTCATCAAGCTGGGCGAGGACCTGCACAAGCCGGTGATCGCCACCGGCGACGTGCACTTCACCGAGCCGGAAGATGCCGTGTACCGTGCGGTGCTGCAGGCGGGCAACGGCTTCAAGGATGCGGACACCCAACCGCCGCTGGGCTTTTCCAC
>OGQJ01003481.1_pt1 | contig 10679 bp, 6 predicted proteins | sample 1553161 | NCBI WGS metagenome assembly OGQJ01 (sample SAMEA2579923, study PRJEB22360) | human gut metagenome | biome: human gut; feature: human-associated habitat; material: faeces | place: Denmark | collected 2008/2010 | reverse complement strand
CCTTGATGCTGTGAGCGGTGCGCGGCCGAGGCCGCGCACCTGTTTCCTATAAGCTGGGATGATCAGCCTTCAGTCTTGCCCATGCGCTTTTTGGTCACGAGCAGAATCACAGCGCCGACAGCCAGCAGACTGCCGACAATGTAGAAGATCGTCGTGCCGATGCCGCCGGTGGAGGGCAGTTCCGTGCCAGTCTGGTTTTCAACCTTGACATCGCCCGTAGAGGTTTTGTTATAGGTCACGGTAGCCGTACCGGCATCAGTCGCCTGATCGATCGATGCAGTGATAACAATCTCGATCGGCTCTTTCAGCATGTTGTAGCCTGCGGGAGCCTTGATCTCTTCCAGATAGTAAGTACCGGCATCCAGACCGCTGATCGTGAACGTACCGTTTTCAGGAGTGGTAAAGACAGTCGCCTTGGGGGTCAGATTGGAGTCATAGGTGTTCTCCGTCCAGCCGGTGACCTTGTTGCTGCTGTTAGCAACGACGTATTCCTTCGTTGTACCGTTGAGTCTGTACAGAACAAACTGTGCGTCCTTCAGATTGACCTCTTCGGTGTTCTTCTTGGTGAACTTGATGACCGTTATGTCCCAAACATAGGTGCGGGTCGTGGAATGCTCGGTCTGCTGATCGTTGCCATAGTCCAGCCATGTGTCGTTGGGGTTGCCGGTTCCGGCGATCACGGCCTGATCGTTGACCGTTGCGGAGTATTCCACAGTCACAACGTCGTTCGGCTTCAAAACGCTGGCATTGCCCACATCATGGAATCGGAGTTCAAACGTGCAGCCGTCGGTGAGGCTGGAGGTAACGAGATCGTAGTTTGCAGCGGCAAAGTTCTCGTCGTTGACCTTGACGGTCACGCTGTTCGGATCGAAGGTCAGACCTGCGCTCATCTTATCGTGCAGGATATAGGCGACCGGGTTGCCGTCCGTAACGGTGATGGTGGTCTTAAAATTGACGGTGTCGCCGATGTTGGCGTCGTTGGTCTTGCCGTAGCTGCTGCCCTCTTCGACTTGCTTGTCAACAGTCGGCTTGCCGTTCTTTTCCTTGATGGTCACGTTCGGCATGGTGGTATCCAGCGAGCACAGCGCGCCCAGATCGGACTGAACCAGATAGTAGCCAAGCGGCAGGTTTGTAAATTCGACAATGCTGCCTGTGGCCGTCTTCTGGCCATCGTTAGCAATACCATTTGCTGTAGCGTACGCAATCGCAGCTGCGGCAAAGTCAGCGGCATTTGCGCCGTCTTTCCATGTCACATAGCCCATGTCATCAATCGTGACATAGTTCAGGCCTTCTGCTCCGGTTACGAAGAAGTTTGCCCATTTTGCGCTGACCTTGTAGTTGATTGCAGAGTAGTCTGTGTTGTGGCTGTCCAGATCGAAAATGCGGTACAGGGTGTAGGTTTTGTTGACAACCGCATTATCGACCTTAATGCTACCGTTGGTGTCAACTGCGAATGCCGAAATGCTCAGCGCCAGCACGAGCACAACGGCCAGCAGCAGAGCCAGGGTTCTTTTGATGTATTTCATTTGTTTTTGTTCTTCCTTTCTTGCTTTTTGTTTTTTATGATCCTGATAAACAGAAACGCGGTTTGTCCGCCATATGGCCTCAGTGGGCATCCCTCCTCTTTCTAAGACAGATGCCTGCGAGCGCTGCGCCGCAGAGCAGCAGCAGTCCGGCGGTCATAAACCAGCCTGTGCCGCCTCCGCCCGTGGAGGGCAGGGCATAGCCGGCTGAGTTGACGGCAGTGATGAGAATATTCTCCGTAAGGCGGAACGTGCAGGAGCCGTTGTCCGAGTCCAGCGTCGTTCCGCCGGTCTGGAACGCGACGGCAAAGCCGTCATGGTTTTCCTCCGTGATCGTGACCTCGGAGCCATAGGGAAGCGTGAGTGTTTGCTGGTCGCCGCCCCGCAGCTGCACGGTCTCCTGAAGTGTGCTCCCGTCCGGTGTGGTGTAGGTGACGGTGAAGGAGAATTTTGTGGTAACGGTACTGTGGAGCAGCCGCTTTTCCAGCGTCAGATCAACATCCTCATGCTGGTTTTTGATCTTCAGCAGAGCGCCCTTTCCGTCAACCTCGACAAAGACGTTCGGCTTTGTCACGATCACGGTTCCGTCCGCATTGACCTTGAGGGAGATCTCGCCGAGCGAATCCCGGAAGCCCGCTGGGACTTTCGTTTCTGTCAGCGTGTAGCAGCCGGGCAGCAGGCCGGTCACAGTCAGTTCGCCGGTTGCGCTGACCTCCAGATCCTGCGTCGCGGCGGGCGACTGCACTGGATCGACCGGAACGAGCAGCCACTTCTGTGCAGGAGAGTCGTTGTCGGCCCAGCCCTGAATTTTCTGACCCTCGGCGAACGATGCTTGATTCAGGTCAAACACGATATTGCTTTCGTGCAGAACGGCCACGCGCGGTTTGATCTTGAACGTGCCGTCCTTGTTGACGGACAGATACCACTTCTGGTTGTCGTGCGTTGTCGGCGTGCTGGCGTTTTCCCAGAAATGAATCAGCGTGCCGTTGTCCAGCTTACCGCTGTCCAGATCGAGCCATTTGCCGTTCGCAGCGCTCTGGAAGCTATAAGAACCGTCCGTTTGCTGGTAGACGCGAACCTTTTGCGTATCTGCGCCGGTTTTCTTTTGCAGCTGCGCGTCGAAGGTCGAAAGCGAGGTGTTCTGTCCGACCACATAACTTTGGTCGCCGGCAGCGGTGATGTAGTAAAGCTTGCCGGGTTCGATCACATCTGCGGCGCGGCTGACGGCGGAGTAGCTGCCGTCGCCGTTTTTGACGACATTGATCGTGTCTCCGTCCGCGTTCTGGAGGCGGAAGACTGCGCCCGAGAGGGGATTGCCGTCTTGGTCCAGCTTTTGCAGGTGCAGCGGGACAGTTCCGCGTGTGTTGGTGAACACGACCTCGTTCAGCGTATCATTGACAATGACGCCTGTGGCGTTTGCACCTGCGCTGACGACGCCGTTGACCGTGTGCGTCGTGGTATAGCCGACGGCGCTGTCTTCGACGATGGCGTAGCTTGTGCCGACCGGCAGGTTCAGAATTTCCAGATGCTCTCCGGCCTTCAGCTGGAAGCTGCCGCCGGAATGGAGATTAAACTGATCAATTCTGACGCCGTTTGCGTTATAGCGATAGCAGGTATGATCGTCCGTGAGCGCGCTGCCGTCTGAGCTGGTAAAGACGGCGTGGAACGTGAACGCCTGCTCCGGGTCAGCCTCGCCGGAGACCTCCTTGTAGACCATCAGGCCGCCCGTCGTCTGCTTGATGTTGATGCCGGAGACGGACGGGAGCGTGAAGTTCATGTAGCAGGTGGAGCCGGACGCGCCGCGCTCGGTATAGAAGACCGTCAGTGTGTGCTTCTCGGTCTCTGTCCGGCCTTCCTGACTCAGATAGTCCCATAGATCGACGTATTCGCCGACCGAGGAATGGACGCCGCCGATGTCGCAGACGAGCGTATTGTCCAAAAAGACCCACATATCGTCGTCACCGAAGAACGTGTATTCCAGCGGCCCGATATAGTCCGGCGTCAGCGTGAATTCGACGGCATACTGCATGCCGAAGAAGGAGTTGTGCGCCTGCCCGTCGTCGCTGACCGGAAGCGCTGTGGATTCATCTGTCCAGTTTGATCCGTTGACACCGTCATCACTCTTGAAACCCTGATAATAGATCGGATTACTGTAACTGCCGAAGAGCGGGTCTTTCTTTTCTTTCGCCGCGTCCAGCGGCCAGAAGTCGTTTGTGTAAATATGCGTGTGCGTCGTACTGGCGCTGGGCGACGGATTGAAGAACTTGTCCAGCCGGTCGATGGAGCCAAGCCCTGCGACGCTGGCCGCGGTGAGCGTATGGGTATCGCCCACCTGCTGGAACGTCAGACTGCTGCCGGAATAGGTGTGCTTGCCGTTGGCGTCGCCGTCGTTGAAGAGCTTCGGCGCAACGACCCAGTCGTCATAAACAATCTTGCCGTCCTGCAGTCCCTTTACCAGACCGAAGGTACAGCCGAAATGCGCTGGTACGCCGCTGTGGCGGTTCAGATAGATGTTGTCAAATTTGTAGTTGCCCATACCGGTGCCGCAGTTTGCGTTGCCGAAGGCCAGCACATCACAGTACGAATCCCATTTTCGCTGACCGTTCGTGCTGGTTCCGTAGTTCCCCTGCGAATTGATGCCCGTGATGCCGGTTGACCACTTTCCGGCGCCGTTCGTTCCGCTGGAAATGTCATAGTCATAGAACGCGGCGGGGGTGGTGAAGTTGTCCTGCACCGCATCGTAGACCAGCCGGAGCACAGTCTGCTTTCCGGGCTTGATATAAATGAGGCTCGGATCCTGCGCGGCGGCAGCCTGCCGGTTGGTGAAGCGGATGGAGTCGGAGTAGGTGTAAACATCCCAGTCGTCCGCGCTGGTACTGGCGCCGTCCCGGCCGTCCTTCAGCACCCAGATCTCCTTGATCTGATAGTGCTCGTTGTCCATCAGCTTGTCAACATATTTCGGCTCCGGCGCGCTGACATATTCAAAGGTATTGTCGGCGTACATCCGCGTCAGTTCCGGCGTAGTCGCAACGACATATTCCTGCGTTGCGTTTCCGGCATTCTTGCTTGTCAGCGTCCCGGCCTCTGTCAGGTGAAGCTCCCTTGTGGGGTTCGTTGTGCCGTTGGTTGGGAGCTTTTGACCGCTTGTGTCAAAAATGGTCAGTGCAGCGTGTCCCTCTGAGGCGAAGCGCGGAATTTCCGCGTAATACTGCACCGTGAATTCCGGATTCGCCGACGAGGCCAGCAGAACGAGCGTCCCATCCTGTACGCTGACCGTCAGCACGGGCACAGACTCGCCCGGCGTGACCGTTACGCTTTCGACCTCCTGCAAACCTGCATCCTCGTCCGTCTGCATGACGGACACTGTCACGCCCGTGTCGGCATCCAGTATATCTTCGTCCGCCTGTTCAAACAGGGAAGACAGAGCGGCGCTCTTGACCAGAACCTCCGCCGTCAGCGTCATTTCGCTGGTATCGACCGGCGTTTCAGCCTGTGTCAGTCCGATCTGCCGGACGATCCACTGCTCCGCGCCGCTCGATGCGGACGCAGACAGAAGCGTGCTGTCTGCGTCCACCGTCTGCACGGCAAGCGCTGTACCCTCCGGCAGCGGCTGGGGGCTTTCGACTGTGACGCGCAGATGCAGCTGTGCATCATCATAGCTGAAGTCCTGCTTGGCCGGTTCTTGCGGGAGATAGCAGGAATCCGTATGCGTATGCTCCGGAAGCGTGCAGAGAAGCGTTCCGTCCGCATCATAGCAGCTTTCCGTATGTGTATGCTCGTTCAGACCACACAGCGGCGTTTACTGTTCCAACTGCTCGTAGCAGTCCGCCGTGTGCGTATGCTGCGGCAGCGGACAGATCAAAAGCCCATCTTCGCTGTAGCAGTCCGGGCCGTGCGTGTGTGCTTCCAACCCGCAGATGGGCTGCGGGCCAGGATCCGGTTCGTCAGGGGTGTCCGGTTCATCCGGGGTATCCGGCGCGCTGACGGGCAGGACGCCGTAGCCGAGGATCGAGGCGTCGTCCAGGGCATAGGTTTTTCTGACGACGCAGCCGCCAACATTGCCCTCCGCAGTTGTGATCGCTTCGGGCTGTGCGTCTGTGATGATGCCGACATGGTCGGCAAGGCGGTCGCCGTCTCGATCAAAGAAGACAAGGTCGCCCGTCCTTGGAGCCATCGTTCCGGCGGTGGCATAGAGTCCCGCGGCCGTCAGCTGCTCTGTCCAGTAGATGCAGCCGGAGGCATAGGGGAAGACGGACTGCTCGACGCCTGCATAGTGCAGACAGAAAGAGGCAAACATGGCGCACCATTCGCCATATGGATCGCCGAACCACGCGCCGTAGCGCGTATAGCCGTGAATCCCGCCGTTTTCATCCACGGCATAGTTGCGGCTGCTCTGCGCGTAGCCAAGCTGGCTGTTTGCGACTGCCGCGACATTTGCAGCCAAATCGTCCGTGAGATCCTGCGGGATTGTCCGCTCCCATACGGCGGGGGACTCCAGGTCGGCTTCGGGGTCTGAATAGCAGGCAAGACTGTGCTGATGCTCCTCCAGTTCGCAGATAAGCAGATCTTCATAGCAGGCATCGGTATGCTCGTGCTGCGCCGGGGCTTCTTCGTCCGCGCCCTCTTCCTGTCCGCAGATGAGCACCCAACTTGTGCGGTAACAGTCGGCCGTATGCTGGTGTCCGAGGTTCTCCTCCAGACCGCAGACGATATTGCCCGCTTCGTCAAAGCAGTCCGCCGTGTGCAGGTGGGCACCCTCGCCCTCTGCAAGTTCGCAGACCAGAATGGCCTCCTCCTGATAACATGCGTCCGTGTGGACGTGTTCCGGCTGCTCCGGCGTGTCTTCATCCGGCGCATCCTGTCCGCAGACCAGCACGCGCGCATAGCAGCTTTCAGGATCGTGGATATGCTCTTCCTTTCCGCAGAACGGCTGCTGCGACATTGTAACCGCTGGAAGGATCAGCGCATAGGTCGTGCAGAACACGACGATGCAGGAGAGCGCCGTCACGACGCGGCGCCATTTTTTCTTTTGGAGATGTGTTTTCAGATAGTTGATTGTCCGAACCGGCAGATGTCTCCGCATGCCGATACCTCATCTCTTTCCGCTTCTGTGCGTGTTTTGTTACATTAGTTACATTATCAATATACAGGGCCGAATACGTTGAGCGGCCAGATCCGGAAAATGACCTTGCCGACGATCTGCTCCGTCGAGACGCAGCCGACCGTCGTGTTCCGAGAATCAACGGATACGTCGCGGTTGTCGCCCATCAGGAAATATCGCTCGTCCGGCACCTGATACGGCAGTTCGATGTTGGTTTGGCCGTAAGCCTTTTCCATAAGATACGGTTCGTCCAGCAGCGACCCGTCAACGAAAACGTTCCCATTTTCGTCGATGTCAACCCACTGCCCGGGGCCTGCGATATACCGCTTGATGAGAAGCTTGTTTCCGTGATAGAACGCGGCGATATCGCCTGGCTCAAAGCGTGAACTTTTGATACTGACAACGATTTGGCCATCCTGCAGCGTCGGTGACATGGAACTGCCGTAAATGCGCAGCACCGGCATCCAGAGCGTAGCGATCAGCACCGCCAGCGCTGCGACGACGACCAGAATTGCAACCGTACTTCTGAGCGTCCGGCTATATTTGCTTTTATATCGCAGCCGCCTGCGTTCCGTCGCAAGCTGCTCTGCGGTCGGCAGGTCAACAGGCCTGCTTGTGCGCTTTCCCATGATTTCTCTGTTCCTTTTGTAAGATGCGGTTTTGTTCGGCGTGCGTCCGGGACTTGGCATATATGTCCCGGCGCGCCCTCATGAAAGTAAATGCCTCTTTGCGGACTATAATAATAGCAGTTTTTCCCGTAAATTTCAACCCTTTTCGACATTTTTGCCGATAATTATATGGATTTTCCTTGCTGATAGGAAAAGAAATCCAGACGGCCGCCGGATGGAATATCTGCCGTTTTCTCTGGCCGCGGGTCTGCAAAATAGAAAGGAATTGACGCTTGCGAACGTTTGTTTTCTATGATATAATACCTTTTAAGACTGTCTCTTGGAATTTGATTGACAGAAAGGAATGAGAGCCATTCATGAAGGATATCCTACCCTATCTGAAGCCGTACCGCAGGCGCATTGCACTGGCGATGCTGCTGGTCGCGGCGGCGACAGTGTGCGATCTGCTGCTGCCGACGATCATGAACGACATTCTGAATCACGGCGTCCGGCAGTCGGACTTTGCGTATATCGTGCGCTGCTGCGCGTGGATGCTGGCCGTTGCGGCGGCGGGTCTTGCCGCGCTTCTGGCTGGGCGGAAGATCAGCTGTGACGTGGTCGCGGGTTTCAATGCCGATCTGCGCACAGACGTGTTTTCCCTCGTCAATAATATGACGTTCGAGGAATTCAATTCTATCGGCGCGGCAGCGCTCCTGTCCCGGTCAACCTACGACATCGGCACCGTCTCCTGGGTCGCATCGATGATCTCCGGCAGCCTCATTACGATTCCGGTGCTGTTTTTCGGCGGTGTCATTCTGGCGCTGCGCAAGGACGTGACAATGAGCCTGATCCTGCTGCTGTTCGTCCCGGCGATTTTCCTGATCGTCCGGCCCATCAGCAAGCGCATCGGCCCTCTGCACGAAACATCTGATAAGTACATCGATATCCAGAACGACGTCATGCGCGAACGTCTGCACGGCATCCGCGTTATCCGCGCATTTAATAAGGAAGCGAGTCTGCAGCAGAAGATCGCCGACGCCACACACGTCATGGCCGAGAACATCATCAATGCCAACGTGCAGATGGGACTTCTGAGCCCGGCGGCCGTGCTGCTTGTGAATCTCGCAGGCGTGGCGATCATATGGCTCGGCGGCTGGCGCATGGAGACGGGCAGTCACGCCATCTCCGGCGGCGATATCTTCGCCATCATCCAGTATCTGGCGCTTGTCGCCAACGGCGTTCTGATGGGCGGCTTCGCGATGGTCATGCTGCCGCACGCCCAAGCCCCGGCGGGCCGCCTCGGCAGACGCGGCTGATCGCATCGGCGAGATCTTTCACGCCACAGGCATGCAGGAGACAGCCAAGGGCGCGGAGCACACGTTCGGCGGCGAAATTACCTTCGACCATGTGACCTTCCGCTATGAGGGCGCATCGGAGGCTGCTGTGCAGGACGTCAGCATGCACATCCTGCCGGGACAGAAGATCGCCGTCATCGGCGGCACGGGCAGCGGCAAAAGTACGCTCGTGCAGCTGCTGCTGTCCTTCCGCCTGCCGACCGAGGGACAGATCCTCTTCGACGGCGTCAGTGCCTCGCAGATCGACCGGGGCGTGATCCGGAAGAACATCAGCTGCGTCCTGCAGAAGACCGCCGTGTATTCCGGCACTATCCGGCACAATATCGAGATGGGCCGTCCCGGCGCGGAGGAAGCGGACATTCTCGAAGCCGCCGATATCGCGCAGCTCACACCTTTCCTCAATTCCCTGCCCGAGCATCTGGAGCATCCGCTCCAGCAGTCCGGCAAGAACCTCTCCGGCGGCCAGAAACAGCGTCTGTGCATCGCACGCGCGATTTTGAAGGACGCGCCGATCTATGTCTTCGACGACAGCTTCTCTGCGCTCGACTTCCTGACAGAAGCGAACCTGCGCCGGAGCCTCAATGAGAAAATTCAGGGCAAGACCCAGATCGTCATTACCCAGCGCATCACCTCGGCTATGAACGCGGATCACATCTTCGTCATGGACCGCGGGCGGCTGGTCGATCACGGTGTACACGCGGAACTTTTGTCCCGCTGTAAGATCTATCAGGAGATCTACGCCTCGCAGACAGGAGGTGACGCGAAGTGAAGCAGGAACAGAAAAACCACGTTTCCGCCGACGCGCTTATTCAGCTGCTGAGGGGTGCGAAGTCCATCCGCTGGCAGCTTGCGCTTGGCGTGTTTATGAGTCTGGTGCTTGTTGTGTGCGCGCTCATCATTCCGACGCGGATGGGCGATCTGGTGCAGATCTTAATTGACTATTTTGACGCGCCGGAGACGGGCGCGTCCGTGCTGGCGCAGCTCGCGCCGGGGCTTCTGGCGCTGGCCGGTGTGTATCTCCTGCGCGCCGCCATCAGCTACGGCAAAATGCAGCTGCTCAACCGCGCCGTCAGCCGGTATTTTACCTGCAATCTGCGCATCCAGATCTCCGACAAAATCCAGCGCCTGCCCGTCAGCTTTGTCGATCACACGCCCGTCGGCGATATTCTCTCGCGCATGACGGAGGACGTGTCCCGGATCGGCGGCTCCCTGCATACCGTGCTCGACACCATTACAGGCGGCTTTTTGCAGATCCTGGCCATCGCGGTCGTGATGTTTTTGCAGAACTGGCAGCTTTCGCTGGCCGTGATTGCGTTCATGCCGGTTTCTATCTGGCTGTCAGCAAAGATCGCGGGCCGGTCGGAAACGTATTTCCATCAGATGTTCAAGCAGTCCGGCGAGTTGTATTCCGTCGTGGAAGAAGCCTACACGAACTACGCGACGACAAAGGCTTATAATCTCGAGGAGCACTGCGCCGAACGCCATGCCAGGATCAACGACGCGCGCCGCGTCTCCGAGGCGAAAGCAACCTATCTCTCCGCCATCGTCCAGCCGGTCATTGCTGCGTCCAACTCGCTGGCGTATATCGCCATCAATCTGCTCGGCGGCTGGCTGATCGTGCGGCAGGGCGTTCCGGTGGGCGTGATTGTGACGCTGGTGCTGTTTGCACGGCAGTTTTCTGAGCCGCTCGAGCAGATTTCCAACGGCCTGAGCACCCTGCAGCAGGGCCGCTGCCCAGCGCGTCGTCGATCTGCTGGAGCTGCCGGAGGAAGCGCCGATCGAACAAGCTCTTCCTGCGGGCGGAGACGGCAGCGTGGAGTTCCGACATGTGGATTTTGCCTATGAGCCGGATACCGAACTCATCCAAGATTTGAACCTGCATGTGGAAAAGGGCCAGCACGTCGCCATCGTCGGCCCAACCGGTGCGGGCAAGACGACGATTGTGAATCTGCTCATGCGGTTCTACGACGTTGATTCCGGCAGCATCCTGCTGAGCGGGCACGACATTGCGAACTATTCCCGCGCCTCCACACGCGACCGCTTCGGCATGGTGCTGCAGGACACATGGCTCTTCGGCGGCACGATCGCCGAG
>OGQJ01003464.1_pt1 | contig 10738 bp, 8 predicted proteins | sample 1553161 | NCBI WGS metagenome assembly OGQJ01 (sample SAMEA2579923, study PRJEB22360) | human gut metagenome | biome: human gut; feature: human-associated habitat; material: faeces | place: Denmark | collected 2008/2010 | reverse complement strand
ACCACCGCCGCGACGGAAGCCGCAGCGGAAACCGCCCCCGTAGCCGTCGCCGAAGCGCCGGTCTACACCTCCCGCTTTGACAGTGAGACGGTCATCACCCTCTCCGACGACGGTCTGACCGTAAACGGCGGCGGGGAGACCGACACGGTCTATACCTCCCACGATATTGTCTATTACGAAGAAAAAACCGCCTACGAAAGCGGCAACCCCTACGGTGCGGGCAGCGAAACCGACATGCACACCGCCGAGGAGGCGCAGGCGCACACCGTGGTGAACATCACCGCCCCCGGCGCTTACCGTCTCAGCGGCAAGCTCAGCGCTGGGCAGATTCGCATCGACTTGGGCGAGGACGCTGCGTCCGACCCAGACGCAGTGGTGGAGCTGATTCTGGACGGCGCGGACATCACCTGCACCGTCGCCCCCGCCATTCTTTTCCGGAACGTCTATGAGTGCGACGGTGGCTGGAACACGGAAACCGCCCAGCCCACCGTGGATACCACCGACGCCGGGGCTAATCTGATTCTGGCAGAGAACAGCCGGAGCACCGTCTCCGGCTCCTATGTCGCCAAAATCTACAAGGACGCCGAAGGGGAAAAGAAGCTGTGGAAGCAGGACGGCGCGGTCTACTCCTACATGTCCATGAACGTCTACGGCCCCGGCGCGCTGGGCATCACCGCTGAAAACGAGGGCTTGGACTCCGCGCTGCACCTGACCATCAACGGCGGTGATATCGCCATCCGCTCTCAGGACGACGGCATCAACACCAACGAGGACGGCGTCTCCGTGACCACCGTCAACGGCGGCACCCTGCACATCATTGCAGGTCTCGGCGCGGAGGGCGACGGCATCGATTCCAACGGCTATCTGGTCATCAACGGCGGCACCGTGGTTGCCTCCGCCAACCCGGCCTCCGACGCCGGTCTGGACTCCGACATGGGTTCCTTCATTAACGGCGGTACGGTGGTCGCCCTCGGCTCCACCATGGACTGGGCGGAAAGCGACTCCAATCAGGTCACCATGAACCTGCAATTTTCCCAGTACCAGTCCAGCGGCAGCGCCATTGTGGTTACGAAGGAAGACGGTACGGTGATTTTCGCCTACGACCCCAGCGAGGATGAGGTGCTTGGGGAAAATATGCGGCAGTATATGGGCGCGGTCATCTCCTGCCCCGCCTTTACGCGGGGCGAGACATACCAGCTCTGGCTGGACGGCACCGTCACCGGCACGGAAACCGGCGGCGTGTACACCTCCGTCACCGCCTATTCCGGCGGCACCCAGATGCAGTACACCGGTACCGACGTTGGCATGGGCGGTATGGGCGGCCCGCGCCCCGAGGGCGGAATGCCCGAAGGCTCTGACGGCCAGCGCCCCCAGCCCGGAGATTTCACCCCACCCGACGGCGATACCGGCGGTCAGCCCCCGGAGAAGCCTGACGGTGACGCCCCCGGTGCGCCGGGAGACGGCACGCCTCCCGACGGCGAGCGTCCCACCCTCCCGGAGGGCGAGACCACGCCGGATCGGCAGCCCCCGGAAGGTGGTCAGAACACCGCCGGGGAGGCCAGCACCGGTTTCTACATGAATGATATGGTAAACGCCTTTTCCGGCATAACCGCCGTATAATCAAAAACAGGGCCACCGGCCGTGTGCATCTGCACCGGGCCGGTGGTTCTTGTTTTACGTATTTTTCCGCAAAAATCCGCTGTTGACCAGCAGAATGGTCACGACCCAGGAGCGGGGGAACGCATGGTACAGCATGGGTAAGCTTGGGCTTGCCATGAAAAACCGGGCGCATCTGACCCCGGCGGTTCAGATGTTTATGGAATACCTGCCCTTCCGGGAGATGGCGGGGCGAAGGATGCCGGTGAATGAACGCGGCAGGGCAGTCTTGTTTTTTGGTTTGTGATATGATAAGATCAGGATCAGAAATCAGAATTTGTGGAGGTAAGCAAAATGAGTGATAGCAGGTTAAAGGGTATAGCAGTTATTCTATTTGGAATACTCTTAAGTGCAAGCAGCGCAGAAATGAATCGAACCGTGTTGGCAAGTTTTAGCGATTTCCCATTTGCTCTTGTCGGGATAATTGTTGGAATTGTTGGACTTGTAATGGTTTTCAAAAGCAATAAAGAATAACAACTTCCAATTTGCAGAATAAGCCAGAACGGTATCGCATTCCCGCCATCCCAACAAACACCAACGGCGTGACCTTTGCGGTCACGCCGTTTGCATATTCAACTTATCCTCTCAGCACAGCTTCGCGCCGGCGGGGATGGCGTCGCTGACCATTACCAGATTCAGCTTCTCCTCGCCCTTCTCCGTGTGGATGGCGGACAGGAGCATACCGTTACTCTCCTTGCCCATCATCTTCCGGGGGGGCAGGTTGGTGATGGCCACCAGGGTCTTTCCCACCAGTTCTTCGGGCTTATAGTATTTCGCAATGCCGGAGAGGATCTGCCGGTCGGTGCCGGTGCCGTCGTCCAGCGTGAAGCACAGCAGCTTGTCGCTCTTCTTCACCGCCTCGCAGTTCTTGATCTTCACGGCGCGGAAATCGGACTTCAGAAACGTATCGAAGTCTACCTCGTCCTCCACATAGGGCTCCAGCTCCACGGCCGGCAGGGCGGCCTTCTTCTGCTGCTCCTGCAGCTCGTTCAGCTTGGCCAGGGCCTCGTCCACATCGATACGGGGGAACAGATTTTCACCCTTGCTGATGACCGCCTGGTTGGGCAGCACGCCCCACACGTTGGCGTTGTCCCAGCTGCGGCAGGCCTCGTCCGCGCCCAGCTTGGCGAATATCTTATCGCAGGTGTCGGGCATGACCGGCAGCAGCAGGGTCGTGCAGATGCGGATGGTCTCCAGCAGGTTGTACAGCACCTTCGCCAGACGGGGCTTACCGTCCTCGCTCTTGGCCAGCACCCAGGGGGCGTTCTCGTCGATATACTTGTTGGCGCGGGAGATGACCTTGAAAACCTCCGCCAGAGCATTCTGGAAGGCGTACTTCTCCATCTGTTCCTCGTACTTGTCCCGGAGGGAGGACACCATGGCGATCAGCTCGGCGTCCTTTTCCTCGTCCGCCGTCTGTACCGCGGGCAGGCGCTCGCCGAAGTACTTCTGTGCCATGGCAATTGTCCGGGAGACCAGATTGCCCAGATCGTTGGCAAGATCTACGTTGATGGTGTTGATGAGCGCCTCGTTGGAGAAGTTGCCGTCGGAGCCGAAGGGGAAGGAACGCAGCAGGAAGAAGCGCAGGGCGTCCACGCCGAAGCGCTCCGCCAACACATAGGGATCGACAACGTTGCCCTTGGACTTGGACATCTTGCCGCCGTCCATGACGAGCCAGCCGTGGCCGTAGACGTGCTTCGGAAGCGGCATCCCCATGCTCATGAGCATGGCGGGCCAGATGATGGAGTGGAACCGGACGATCTCCTTGCCGACAAAGTGCACGTCCGCAGGCCAGTATTTCTCATAATCCTGGTATTTTTCGTTCATAAAGCCGAGCGCCGTGGTATAGTTGAACAGCGCATCGACCCAGACGTAGACCACATGACCCGGATCAAAATCGACCGGCACGCCCCAGGTGAAGCTGGTACGGGAAACGCAGAGATCTTCGAGGCCCGGATCGATGAAGTTGTTGATCATTTCGTTGACGCGGGACTTCGGCTGCAGATAATCCGTCGTCGTCAGCAGTTCGCGCACGCGGCCCGCGTATTTGGAGAGGCGGAAGAAATAGGCTTCCTCTGACGCGTCGTGCACCTCGCGGCCGCAGTCGGGGCATTTGCCGTCCTTCAGCTGGCTCTCCGTCCAGAAGGACTCGCAGGGCTTGCAGTACTTGCCCTTGTAGACGCCCTTGTAGATGTCGCCGTTGTCGTGCATCTTCTTGAAAATTCTCTGGATGGACGCCACGTGGTAGTCGTCGGTGGTGCGGATGAAGCGGTCGTAGGAAATGTTCATCAGCTTCCACAGATCCAGCACGCCCCGCTCACCGGTGACGATGTCGTCCACGAACTGCTGGGGTGTCACGCCTGCGGCCTTGGCCTTGTCCTCGATCTTCTGACCATGCTCGTCGGTTCCGGTGAGGAACATGACGTTATAGCCCTGGAGCCGCTTGAAGCGCGCCATGGTGTCCGTCGCCACGGTGCAGTAGGCGTGGCCGATGTGGAGCTTGGCGGAAGGGTAGTAGATGGGGGTGGTAATGTAATAATTACCTCTGCATTTTTCGCACATAAAGAATCCTCCTAAATAAAAAAGCACCCCTGGAATCATCCAAGGGCGACAAAAACTGACGCGGTACCACCTTGATTCGCACGGGCATTCCGCCAGTGCCTCAAACGCCTGTAACGGGGCGAACCGGAACCGTCTACCTGGGGAGAATCCCCGCTCGACGGCTCAGCTCCGAGACCATGTTCCGCTCCCCTCGCCGCACCCCCTCGCACCTTCCGGGGCTCTCTTTCCGGGAGAAAAAGCGTACTCTTCTCTTCACAGCTTCTGAAATATACAGCGCCATTATATCCCGGTGCAGGGGGTTTTGTCAACACCCTGCACCGGGAATTTCCGATTTTTGTCGGGAAACGCCGATCGTTACGACTTTTCTTCCTTCCCTGTCAGCCACATGGCCACCGCGATGGCGCTGACGCCGCCCACCAGCTTTCCCACGATCATGGGGCCGATCATCTCCGGGGCGAAGCCCGCCGTGAAGCCCAGATGGTCGCCGAAGACGAAGGCCGCCGAAACCGCGAAGGCGATGTTGACCACCTTGCCCCGCCGGTTCATGTCTTTTACCATGCCGAAGGTGGCAATGGAGTTGGCAAGGCTGGCGATCAGTCCCGCCGCCGCGGCATCGTTGATGCCCAGCCACCGCCCCGCCGCCATCAGCGGCTTTCGCAGCAGCTTCGTGATCACGAACACCAGTGGGAACGCCCCCGCCAGGACAATGGCGATGGTGCCCACCGTTTCAAAGCCCTCCGAAATGGGTGCCATGCCGGGAATGATGACGAAGCCCGTCAGGGCTTCCACGACGGCCGCCGCCAGACCCACGGTCACGACGGCCACCACCAGCTTGCCGAACACCTCGAAGCCCCTGACCATGGCGTTTTCCGCCCGCCACAGTCCCAGGGCGATCAGCGCCCCGATGATGACAATGGGGATCAGGTTGCGCAGCACCATCCCGATGGGGAATCCCGCCGTCAGGCCGCCCGCGAGAACGCCCAGCGGGATGGTGACGATGCCGCAGAGGATTCCCTTCGCCATGACCGGCCTGTCCTTTTCCTCCAGAATCCCCATGGCGACGGGGATGGTGAACACCACGGTCGCCCCCAGCATGGAGCCGGTCAGCACGCCGCCCAGCATGGCCGCCGGATGGCTTGCCGCCAGCTCCACCGCCAACGCGCCGCCGCCCATGTCGCAGGCGAGAATCGTTCCGGCGAACATGGCGGGGTCAGCGCCCAGAAAGGCGAACACCGGCACGATCACCGGCTTGAGCAGGTTTGCCAGCACCGGCGCAAGGCAGACGATCCCCACCATGGCCAGCGCCAGAGAACCCATGGCCAGGATTCCCTCTTCAAATTCCTTTCCCAGCCCCCAGCGGTTCCCGAAAATCCGGTCAATGGCGCCCGCCACCGCGAAAGCCGCCATAACCGCTATGAGGATCTCATGAAATGACATGGCTGTCCCTCCCTTGTATGGAATGTCCCGGAATCGGTATTTTCCGGGATTTTGACATTACTGCTTCTCGTCCACGATGGCCACGACAGCAGCGTCCACCGGGGCGTCCATGCAGTATTTGCTGGCAACCGTCCCCGTGGCGAGCAGCACCTTGTCCCCCGTTCCCGCGCCCACCTGGTCGGCGGCTACGATTCTTTCTCCGTTGCTCTCCACCACAAGGAAGGTCTGCCCCTGCAGGCACGCGGCCTTCCGCGTCGCCCAGATGGCGCCTACCACTTTTCCTACCTTCATTTCTTCCCCTCCATAATTTCCTTCGCCAGCGGCGTCAGCACCGCGCCGGGGCTTGGCAGCTTCCCCGCTGCCCGAAGCGCCCGGGCTTCCTCCGCCGTGATGAGCTTTTTCCGCCCGCCGTCCGTAAACAGCACGCCCCAATTTTTCAGCTCCCGCTGGGCGGAAGCAAGGCTTCCCGCGAGCATCCGGTTTTTCGGCGCTTCCGGCAAGCCCGGTGTGTAGAGATAAACCGGCTTTCCCTCCGCCAGCGCGGACAGCACCCGCTCCTCCCGGAACCGAAGCAGCTGGGACAGGGTCAGTGAGCCAATGACCACCGCGTCGTAGGGCGCTTCCATCACGTAATCATACCCCAGCTCCGCCGCCGGTTCCTTTCCGATCAGCAGCGCCCGGGTCATGGTAAAATCCTCCCAAGGTCGCCCTTCCGGAAGCCGCAGGCGTTGGCCTCGTCGTAGTCCAGATGGACGTAGGAAGCAAACTCCGGGCTGACCCGCACCGCCACGTCCTCAAAAATCACCGGGCGGCTGGTATACGCTTTCAGCTTCACCGTCTGCTTGTCCCGGACGCTGAAGCGGGCGGCGTCCTCCGGGGTCAGGTGGATGTGGCGCTTTGCTACGATGACCCCTTGCGGGAGCGTGACCCGGCCGCACTGCCCCACGATCACCGCGCCGGGGCTTCCGGCGACGTCCCCGGACAGCCGCACGGGGGCGTTGATGCCCAGCGTCCGGGCGTCGGTGAGGGAAATCTCCACCTGCGCTTCCTTCCGTTCCGGCCCCAGCACCGCCACATTCCCAAATTCTCCCTTGGGGCCGATGACCGTGACCCGTTCATTCGACAGATACTGCCCCGGCTGGGACAGCGGCCGCTTCGGCGTCAGGGGATGGCCGAACAACACCAGCGCCTGCTGCGCCGTCACGTGCACATGCCGCCCGGAGGCTTCCAGCTCCACAAAAATCCGCCCCGCGATGGCTTCGGCCAGAGCGGAAAGTTCCCTGTTTTCCATTTGTTTGCCTCCCTGTGGAAAAATCCGGCTTTACTCTCCCAGTCTCTGCAAAATCTTCTCCGTGAGCAGCTCCACCAGCTCGGCATTCACCGCCCCGACAGCCGCGCCGCCCTGCGGAACCATGGGACTTTCTCCCAAATCCCATGCCACCCGGCGGATATTGATCAAGTCCAACGGAGAGATGTTGTTGGAGGAGCTGCTGCCGCCCACCGCGCCGCAGCCCAGCGTCAGCGCCGGGAACAGCCCCGTGGTCGCGCCGATGCCCCCCAGCGCCGCCGGTGTGTTGACCAGAAACCGGGACACGGGGATTTTGGACGCGAACCGGCGGATGACCGTCTCGTCCGTGGCGTGGATGGCGAAAGTGTGGCCGCTGCCCTCGTGGCGCAGGACTTCCATGCACTTGCTTAAGACGGCATCCTCGCTGTCCATGACAAAAAACGCCAGCACGGGGCATAGCTTTTCCATGGAGTAGGGCCGGGTTGGCCCCGCCTCCTGCTCCCGGGCAACCAGCACCTTTGTGCCGCTGGGCACGGAAAATCCCGCCGCTTCCGCCAGCTTCGCCGCGGGCTTTCCCACAATGTCCGGGTTCAGCGTTCCGTTGGGGCGGAACAGCAGCTTCGCCAGAGCGCCCGCCTGAGTGGTATCCATGAAGTAAAAGCCCTGCCGCTCCCCCTCCGAACGCACGGCGCTTTCCATGCCCTTCTCCACAATGATGCTCTGCTCGGAAGCGCAGACGGTGCCATAGTCAAAGGACTTTGACCTTGCGATACAGGCCAGAGCATGGGCGACATCCGCGCTGCGGTGGATATAGGCAGGGCCGTTTCCCGCGCCCACGCCGATGGCGGGCTTGCCGGAAGAATACGCCGCCTTCACCATACCCGGGCCGCCTGTGGCGAGGATCAGCCGCACCGGCTCCGCCTTCATCAGCTCCTGACAGCCGTCCAGAGAGGGGATGCTCAAGCACGCCACCGCGTCGGCAGGCGCGCCCACCGCCTGCGCCGCTTCCGCTACGATCTGCGCCGCTTTCCGGGTGCAGGCAATGGCCTTGGGGTGAGGCGAAAACACGATGGCATTGCCAGATTTCAGTGCGATCATGGCCTTGTAGCACACAGTAGACGTCGGGTTGGTGCTGGGGACGATAGCGGCGATGACCCCCACCGGCACGCCGATCTCCCAGAGCTTTTTCTCCGGGACTTCCCGGAGAAGCCCCACGGTCTTCATGCCCCGAACCGCCTCCGCCACCCGCTGGGAGGCGAACAGATTCTTCGTTGTTTTGTCCTCCGCATTGCCGAAGCCCGTCTCCTGAACCGCCATTTTCGCCAGCGCGGACGCCTGTGCCGCAAAGGCTTTGGCCACCGCTTCCACGATGGCGTCCAGCTGGCTCTGGGACAGTTCGGCCAGCTTCCGCTGCGCCGTCTCCGCCCTCCACGCCAGCTCCCGCGCTTCCTGCCGCGCAGTTAAATCTTTGTCAAATTCCATAGAAACCTCCTTACAGGGACATCCCCCGGCAATGCGCCGGGAATCCCCTGCGGGTGGGTCAAAACAGCAGACTTGACCCGTCGCCCGCTTTCTTTGTCAGCCGTCCGTTCTCCACGAAGCCCATCTTTTCCAGCCAGCGCTGAAATTCGGGGATGGCCGTCTTGCCCGTGATCTCCCGCAGCGCCGCCGTCTCCCGGAAGCCCGTGGTCTGGTAGTTGAGCATAATGTCGTCGCCGTGGGGAATGCCCATGAAATAGTTGCACCCGGCCATGGTCAGAAGGCTGGCCAGATTCTCAATGTCGTTCTGATCCGCCTTCATGTGGTTGGTATAGCAGCAGTCGCACCCCATGGAGATACCCGTGAGCTTGCCCATGAAGTGATCCTCCAGCCCCGCCCGGGTCACCTGTCGGGCGTCGTACAGGTACTCGGGGCCGATAAAGCCCACCACCGTGTTGACCAGAAACGGCGAAAACCGCTTGGCAAAGCCATAGCACCGCGCCTCCATGGTCACCTGGTCGGTGTCAAAATGGGCGTTGGAGCTGAGCTCCGAGCCCTGCCCCGTCTCGAAGTACATCACGTTGGGTCCCTCGGCGGTGCCCTGCTCCAGAAGCAGCTGCCGGGCTTCCTCCAGCGTCGCGGCGGAGAAGCCGAAGGCTTCGTTGCCCTTCTGGCTGCCCGCGATGGACTGGAAGATCAGGTCGCAGGGCGCACCAGCCTTGACGGCCTTGATCTGCGCCGTCACGTGGGCCAGCACGCAGATTTGGGTAGGAATCTGCCAATGCTCCTTGATCTCCTGAAACCGCCGCAGCACCTTGCCCACCTGCTCCGGGGAGTCCGTCACCGGGTTCAGGCCGATGACCGCATCCCCCGCGCCGAAGCTCAGCCCCTCCAGAGTGGAGGCCGTGATGCCCTCCGGGTCGTCGGTGGTGTGGTTGGGCTGCAAACGGCACGACAGCGTCCCCGGCAGGCCGATGGTGGTATTGCAGTGGGCGGTGACGGTGATCTTGCTTGCGGCATAGATGAGGTCGAGATTGCCCATCAGTTTGCACACCGCCGCGATCATCTCCGCCGTCAGCCCCCGGCTGAGCTTGCGGATGTCGCTGCCCGTGGTCGTTTCGTCCAGAATCCACTCCCGCAGGTCGGACACCGTCCAGCCCCGGATTTTCTCATAGACGGTCTCGTTCACGTCGTCCTGAATGATCCGGGTGACCTCGTCGCTTTCATAGGGGACGGCGGGGTGTTCCCGGAGATCGGCCAGCGTCAGAGCGGAAAGCACCACCTTGGCCGCCACTCGCTCCTGGGCGGACTCCGCCGCCAGGCCTGCCAGCTGGTCGCCGGTTTTTTCCTCGTTGGCCTTGGCCAGCACCTGCTTGATATCCCGGAATGTGTAGGTTTTTCCCAGCAATGTGGTTTTTAATTTCATGTCGTTCATCCTTTTTGTGGGGTGACCTGCGGATGTCGTCCGTTTCCGCAGGTCACCGTTCTTTTCCCCGGCCGGCGTCCGCGCGCTTCTGGATCATCAGCAGATACAGCATACTGCTCATCCGGTTCATGGCCCGGAGGATATCCACCCGGGTCGGATTTCCCTCCCGGTCGCGGAAGGCCGTCACCGCCGCCAGCTCTGCCTCCCGGGCAGCGCACCGGGCGCGGTTGAGCCGGGCAATGGCCGCCCCGTCCGCCGCCGAGGGCATGAAATGGGGCTGACCGTAATAGTCCTGAGGAAAATGGCTGCGCTTGCGCTGCTCATCCTCCGTCAGGCCACAGAGTCTGTCCCATTGCAGCGGCTCGTCCAGCACCTCACAGCGGATGATCCGCCGCGCCAGCTCCAGAATCTCCCCCACCGGTGCTTCCAGACCCTTGTCCGTCAGCTGGCAGAGGATCAGCTCCGATTCCAGCGTGTCCAGCTTCCCCCGGAAAATAATTCTGGGGTGATCCTTCACCACCAGAAAATCCCCGTTTAAGTGGGTCATATGCTCCGGCTTTTCCGTCAGGAAGCCGCCGGTGAGCAGGGGAAAGCAGTCCTGCTTCGCCTGCTCGCCGGGACGGATCTCGATCCGTTCCCGGCTGAGATAGTCCCGGGCGGCGCTGGTGAGCTGGTCGCCCTTTCCCAGATAGAAAATGCGCTTGCCCTCCCGGTTTCGGATATTCGCCCGGACGGCTTCTTCGTTATAGAGCATTCCTTACTTCCCGGCGTTCGGGGTCTGGGAAGGACGCCCCTTGGGGAGAATGGAGTCCACCTCCACGTGGGGTCTCGCAATGACGTGGACGGAGATCAGCTCCCCCACCTTCTCCGCTGCCGCCTCATCGCAGCGT
>OGQJ01003457.1_pt1 | contig 10755 bp, 6 predicted proteins | sample 1553161 | NCBI WGS metagenome assembly OGQJ01 (sample SAMEA2579923, study PRJEB22360) | human gut metagenome | biome: human gut; feature: human-associated habitat; material: faeces | place: Denmark | collected 2008/2010 | reverse complement strand
GACAGATTTCTGCCGATAACCTGACGCAGCTGACCGCGTTTCGGCATACCTTCAGCCATTTCCACTTAGATATTGTGCCTATGTGGCTTCCCGTGTCGTCATTCACCGGCTGCATGGATGAAGGCAATGCGCTCTGGTATAACTTAGCGCAACCGCCGTCAGTTGGCCTGGCGGCTCCCGTGGAGCGTTTGTTACAGCAGTTACGCACTGGCGCGCCGGTTTAGCGCGTGAGTCGATAAAGAGGATGATTTATGAGCAGAACGATTTTTTGTACTTTCCTGCAACGTGAAGCAGAAGGTCAGGATTTTCAGCTGTACCCCGGCGAGCTGGGAAAACGCATCTATAACGAGATCTCCAAAGAAGCCTGGGCGCAGTGGCAGCACAAACAAACCATGCTGATTAATGAAAAGAAACTCAACATGATGAATGCCGAGCACCGCAAGCTGCTGGAGCAGGAGATGGTCAACTTCCTGTTCGAGGGTAAAGAGGTGCATATCGAGGGCTATACGCCGGAAGATAAAAAATAAAAACAGTGCCGGAGGTCGCCTCCGGCAACTTGCATAAAAACAAACACAACACGCACCCGGAATGATGAAAAAATATCTCGTGCTGGCTTTGATTGCGCCGTTGCTCATCTCCTGTTCGACGACCAAAAAAGGCGATACCTATAACGAAGCCTGGGTCAAAGACACCAACGGTTTTGATATTCTGATGGGGCAATTTGCCCACAATATTGAGAACATCTGGGGATTCAAAGAGGTGGTGATCGCCGGTCCTAAGGACTACGTGAAATACACCGATCAATATCAGACCCGCAGCCACATCAACTTCGATGACGGTACGATCACTATCGAAACCATCGCCGGGACAGAACCTGCCGCGCATCTGCGTCGGGCAATTATTAAAACGTTGCTGATGGGTGACGATCCGGGTTCGGTCGATCTCTATTCCGATGTTGATGATATTACGATTTCGAAAGAACCTTTCCTTTACGGTCAGGTGGTGGACAACACCGGGCAGCCGATTCGCTGGGAAGGTCGCGCAAGCAACTTCGCGGATTATCTGCTGAAAAACCGTCTGAAGAGCCGCAGCAACGGGCTGCGTATCATCTACAGCGTCACCATTAACATGGTGCCGAACCACCTTGATAAACGTGCGCACAAATATCTCGGCATGGTCCGCCAGGCGTCACGGAAATATGGCGTTGATGAGTCGCTGATTCTGGCAATTATGCAGACTGAATCTTCCTTTAACCCGTATGCGGTCAGCCGTTCCGATGCGCTGGGATTAATGCAGGTGGTACAACATACTGCCGGGAAAGATGTGTTCCGCTCGCAGGGGAAATCCGGCACGCCGAGCCGCAGTTTCTTGTTTGATCCTGCCAGCAATATTGATACCGGCACCGCGTATCTGGCGATGCTGAACAATGTTTATCTCGGCGGAATTGATAACCCAACATCGCGGCGTTATGCCGTCATCACAGCCTATAACGGCGGCGCGGGCAGCGTGCTGCGAGTCTTTTCGAATGATAAGATTCAGGCTGCCAATATTATTAACACCATGACGCCGGGCGATGTTTATCAGACGCTGACGACCCGCCATCCTTCTGCGGAATCTCGCCGTTATCTTTATAAAGTGAATACCGCGCAAAAATCCTACCGCCGCCGATAATTCCACTAACCGCCCCTGACGATGCTCAGGGGCAAAAATGTTATCCACATCACAATTTCGTTTTGCAAATTGGGAATGTTTGCAATTATTTGCCACAGGTAACAAAAAACCAGTCCGGGAAGTTGATAGAATCCCATCATCTCGCACGGTCAAATGTGCTTTTTCAAACACTCATCCGCATCACGATGTGAGGAAATTAACATGAATCTTAAGCTGCAGCTGAAAATCCTCTCTTTTCTGCAGTTCTGTCTGTGGGGAAGTTGGCTGACGACCCTCGGCTCCTATATGTTTGTTACCCTGAAGTTTGACGGTGCTTCTATTGGCGCAGTTTATAGTTCACTGGGTATCGCCGCGGTCTTTATGCCTGCGCTGCTGGGGATTGTGGCCGACAAATGGTTAAGTGCGAAATGGGTATATGCCATTTGCCACACCATTGGCGCTATCACGCTGTTCATGGCGGCACAGGTCACGACGCCGGAAGCGATGTTCCTTGTGATATTGATTAACTCGTTTGCTTATATGCCAACGCTTGGGTTAATCAACACCATCTCTTACTATCGCCTGCAAAATGCCGGGATGGATATCGTTACTGACTTCCCGCCAATCCGTATCTGGGGCACCATCGGCTTTATCATGGCAATGTGGGTGGTGAGCCTGTCTGGCTTCGAATTAAGCCACATGCAGCTGTATATTGGCGCAGCACTTTCCGCCATTCTGGTTCTGTTTACCCTGACTCTGCCGCATATTCCGGTTGCTAAACAGCAAGCGAATCAGAGCTGGACAACCCTGCTGGGCCTCGATGCATTCGCGCTGTTTAAAAACAAGCGTATGGCAATCTTCTTCATCTTCTCAATGCTGCTTGGCGCGGAACTGCAGATTACCAACATGTTCGGTAACACCTTCCTGCACAGCTTCGACAAAGATCCGATGTTTGCCAGCAGCTTCATCGTGCAGCATGCGTCAATCATCATGTCAATTTCGCAGATCTCTGAAACCCTGTTCATTCTGACCATCCCGTTCTTCTTAAGCCGCTACGGTATTAAGAACGTAATGATGATCAGTATTGTGGCGTGGATCCTGCGTTTTGCGCTGTTTGCTTACGGCGACCCGACTCCGTTCGGTACCGTGCTGCTGGTACTGTCGATGATCGTTTACGGTTGCGCATTCGACTTCTTCAACATCTCTGGTTCGGTGTTTGTCGAAAAAGAAGTTAGCCCGGCAATTCGCGCCAGTGCGCAGGGGATGTTCCTGATGATGACTAACGGCTTCGGCTGTATCCTTGGCGGCATCGTGAGCGGTAAAGTTGTTGAGATGTACACCCAAAACGGCATTACCGACTGGCAGACCGTATGGTTGATTTTCGCTGGTTACTCCGTGGTTCTGGCCTTCGCGTTCATGGCGATGTTCAAATATAAACACGTTCGTGTCCCGACAGGTACACAGACGGTGAGCCACTAATTACGCAAAGAAAAACGGGTCGCCAGAAGGTGACCCGTTTTTTTCTTACTTCAACACATAACCGTACAATCGTTTCATGCCATCTGCATCGGTTTCGCTATAGACACCTTGCAGCTCCGGCGAAAATCCCGGCAACAAATTCACCCCTTCTTCCAGCGCAAGGAAATAACGTTGAACCGCCCCACCCCAGACTTCTCCGGGTACCACGCAAAGCACGCCAGGTGGATAAGGCAACGCCCCTTCTGCCGCAATTCGCCCTTCGGCATCACGAATCCGCACCAACTCCACTTCACCGCGAATATAAGCGCTATGCGCATCCTGGGGATTCATCACCACTGACGGGAAACTCTGCTGGCGGAACATCGCTTTTTGTAGGTCTTTGACGTCGAAACTGACATAAAGATCGTGCATCTCCTGACACAACTGACGCAGGGTGTAGTCGCGATAGCGCACCGGATATTTGTTATAAACGCTCGGCAACACCTCAGCCAGCAGCGAGTCATCCTCAATATGCTGTTCAAACTGCGCCAGCATCGCCACCAGTTGTGCCAGCTTCTCGTGGCTTTCCGCCGGAGTTAATAAGAACAGAATGGAGTTGAGATCGCACTTCTCCGGCACAATGCCGTTCTCACGCAGATAGTGCGCCAGAATCGTCGCCGGAACGCCAAAGTCGCTATATTCGCCAGTTTCGGCATTGATACCTGGTGTAGTGAGTAACAGCTTGCACGGATCAACAAAATACTGATCCACGGCATATCCTTCAAAGCCGTGCCACTTCGCCCCCGGCTCAAAACTGAAAAAACGGCGGTCGCTGGCTAACACTGACGTCGGATAATCCTGCCACAATTTGCCATCAACAACGGGCGGGATAAACGGGCGGAACAGCTTACAGTGCGCAAGAATAGCCTTGCGCGCTTCAATCCCTATCTCAACACACTCAGCCCACAGCCGACGCCCACTCTCTCCTTCATGAATTTTGGCGTTAACGTCCAGCGCGGCAAACAGCGGATAGAACGGGCTGGTAGAAGCATGGAGCATAAAGGCATTATTCAACCGCTTATGCGGGCAAAAACGCGCCTGTCCGCGGATATGGTTATCTTTTTTATGGATCTGCGACGTCTGTGAGAATCCCGCCTGCTGTTTGTGCACTGACTGGGTCACAAAGATCCCCGGATCGTTTTCGTTAAGTTCTAACAGCAGCGGCGAGCTATCCGCCATCATCGGGATAAACTGTTCGTAACCGACCCACGCGGAATCAAACAGAATGTAATCACACAGATGCCCAACGGTATCGATCACCTGGCGGGCGTTATAGACAGTGCCGTCATAGGTTCCCAGCTGAATAATCGCCAGGCGAAACGGGCGCGGCAACTCAGCTTTTTCTGGCGCAACGTCGCGAATTTGCTGGCGCAGATACTCTTCATTAAAACAGTGCGCATCAATACCGCCAATTAAACCAAACGGGTTACGTGAAGCTTCCAGATAGACCGGCGTCGCCCCCGCCTGAATCAGCGCGCCGTGATGATTCGACTTATGGTTGTTACGGTCAAAGAGCACCAGATCGCCACGCGTTAACAGCGCATTCGTCACCACTTTATTCGCTGCCGATGTGCCGTTCAGTACAAAATAGGTTTTATCGGCATGAAAGACTTTGGCTGCGAATTTCTGCGCATCCTTCGCCGATCCTTCATGAATTAGCAGATCGCCCAATTTTACGTCAGCGTTACACATATCGGTGCGAAAGACGTTCTCACCAAAGAAATCGTAAAAATGGCGTCCGGCAGGATGCTTTTTAAAGAACGCACCATGTTGATGCCCAGGGCAAGCAAAAGTGCTATTACCCATCTCAACGTACTGCGTCAGCGTGTCATAAAACGGTGGCAGCAAATTCTCTTCATACTGACAGGCTGCGGATTCCAGCTCCAGCCACTGCTGCTCGTTGCCGTTGATTCCCGCCGTAACGCCCGCAGGTAATTCAACAACATGTTCGGAATACAAAAACACCGGTAGATGAAAACCGGTGCGCTTAAGCAACGCAAGAATGCCACTGCGACTATCCGCAGCGGTAATGACGACTGCCGCGACGTCCGTAAAATCAGTATCTCCCAACGCCACCACGCGGCGATGAGTAGAAAGTCGGGATACCAGTTCACTACTGGCGGCAATATTCATTGATTTCATAAGCGCAAAACCCGTTTAGGGGAAGTAAGAATACCGGACAAGGTGGAAAACCCTGCCCCATGAGATATGGGTCAAACTGGTCACCAGCTCCGACCACCAGACATCAGTAAAAGCAGAAACGCTCTGATTTTACTGTTGTCCTGCAGTGAGCGTGCGTTAACTTCACCGCATGAGCAGTAGCATAAAAAGAGAAGAGTTTCGCGCGAAACGGCGATAAGCGAGAGAATGTAAGGAGGTGGCGTGCATCGGGCAAACTCCGTACAGAGAGGAGAAAATTCGCGCAATCATGGCACCTTTCGCTAAAGCGTGCAAGCCAGGACTTTGCGAACAAACAAGCCATCGACGGCGCCAAAAGTTCATAATAAGAAAATCAAACAATACAGCTAACAGGAACTCTTGTGGTCATCGGCCCTTTTATCAACGCAAGTGCAGTCTTACTGGGTGGCGTTTTCGGCGCACTCCTTAGCCAACGCTTACCGGAACGTATCCGCGTCTCCATGACATCAATTTTTGGTCTGGCATCGCTGGGGATTGGTATTTTACTGGTGGTGAAATGCGCCAACCTTCCGGCGATGGTTTTAGCAACCTTACTCGGAGCTTTAATCGGCGAAATTTGTCTGCTGGAAAAAGGCGTCAATACAGCGGTCGCCAAAGCACAAAATCTGTTTCGTCACTCACGTAAGAAGCCAGCGCATGAATCTTTTATTCAGAATTATGTCGCGATTATTGTCCTGTTTTGCGCCAGCGGCACCGGGATCTTCGGGGCGATGAACGAAGGGATGACCGGCGATCCGAGTATTTTAATCGCCAAGTCATTTCTCGATTTCTTTACGGCGATGATCTTCGCCTGCTCGCTGGGTATTGCGGTGTCGGTAATTAGTATCCCATTACTGATCATCCAGTTAACGCTGGCGTGGGCTGCCGCGCTGATATTACCGCTGACCACACCGTCGATGATGGCAGACTTCAGCGCCGTAGGCGGTTTATTGCTGATGGCAACCGGATTACGCATCTGTGGCATTAAAATGTTCCCGGTGGTCAACATGCTTCCAGCACTCCTTCTGGCAATGCCGCTTTCCGCCGCCTGGACCGCCTGGTTTGCCTGACAATGCGTGCAATAGCGGCAAAGTGATGATAGATTGTGCAGTCTGCACTAAATTGAAGAAATTTGATTGACGAGACGAGGCGAATCAGGTTTAATGCGCCCCGTTGCCCGGATAGCTCAGTCGGTAGAGCAGGGGATTGAAAATCCCCGTGTCCTTGGTTCGATTCCGAGTCCGGGCACCAAATTCATATCAACGGACCTCCACGGAGGTCCGTTTTTCGTTTCAGAACGCCACAATTTAAGCGTTCTGCCTCCAAATCAATTCTACCGAACTCAACCAGATTCCCCCCACATCAACCCCATTGTGTGGGTATAATTGCGGGTATACCCCAGTTCGACAGAATTTGTACCCTCTTTAACGCATTCAGAAGGCTGAACTATGGCACTGACTGACGCAAAAATCCGGGCTGCAAAGCCCACTGACAAGGCTTATAAACTCACTGACGGGGCTGGCATGTTCCTGCTGGTACATCCTAATGGTTCCCGTTACTGGCGTCTCCGTTATCGTATTCTGGGTAAGGAGAAAACCCTGGCACTTGGTGTGTATCAGGAAGTTTCTCTCTCCGAAGCTCGTACAAAACGGGATGAGGCCCGAAAACTGATTTCGGAGGGGGTTGACCCTTGCGAACAGAAAAGAGCTAAAAAAGTAGTCCCTGATTTACAGCTCTCTTTTGAACATATTGCACGACGCTGGCATGCCAGTAATAAACAATGGGCACAATCACACAGCGATAAAGTACTCAAAAGCCTCGAGACTCACGTTTTCCCCTTTATCGGCAACCGGGATATCACAACACTCAGTACCCCAGATCTGCTTATCCCTGTTCGTGCTGCAGAAGTTAAACAAATTTATGAAATCGCCAGTCGTCTGCAGCAAAGAATATCTGCTGTAATGCGTTATGCCGTACAGTCTGGCATCATCAGATATAACCCGGCTCTGGATATGGCTGGTGCATTGACCACGGTAAAACGCCAGCATCGCCCTGCTCTGGATCTTTCACGCCTGCCTGAACTTCTGTCGCGTATTGACGGTTATAAAGGCCAGCCTGTCACCCGACTGGCAGTTATGCTGAATTTACTGGTTTTTATTCGTTCCAGTGAACTCAGATATGCCCGCTGGTCTGAAATTGATATTGACAATGCCATGTGGACTATTCCAGCCGAACTCGAACCTCTGCCAGGCGTAAAATTTTCATACCGGGGCTCCAAGATGCGAACACCACATCTTGTGCCACTCAGCCAACAGGCTGTAGCCATACTGGCAGAACTTCAGACATGGGCAGGTGAAAATGGTCTGATCTTTACGGGAGCACACGACCCACGTAAACCAATCAGTGAAAATACCGTAAATAAGGCCCTCAGAGTGATGGGGTATGACACAACCAAGGAAGTCTGTGGCCATGGATTCCGGGCGATGGCGTGCAGTGCATTGATTGAATCCGGCTTATGGTCAAGAGATGCGGTTGAACGTCAGATGAGTCATCAGGAGCGCAACGGAGTACGTGCCGCGTATATTCATAAAGCAGAACATCTGGAAGAACGTCGGCTTATGCTGCAATGGTGGGCAGATTTTCTGGATGCAAACAGGGAGGAGTGTATCAGTCCGTTTGAATATGCAAAAGTTAACAATCCACTGAAAAGGTGACTGAACGCCATTTACACACATGCTCTTCCTCTTAAGGGGAAGAGCACCCGCCTCAATCAATTTCTTTTTTATGCCGGCGGAACCATCAGCCAGGCTGAGGTTCTCATTCAATAACTCAACGTCTTACCACAGAACAGAATTCACTGTATTATCATGGGCAACATTAATCCCGGACAATAAAAGGACACCGATGCCAGGCATCACAATTTTTATAGCCTGCAGGTTATGGTCCATCCTTTTTTACAGGTTCAGAATATGACTGGCAAATTACGCTTTGAAGTGAACGATAACCAGGGCTGTTTCATATTTCCGGAAACCTGGTTTGGCTCGTTGCTGGATGAGTTTGAAGAACTGATTGATGCATACGATGCGGATGAAATCAGCGAAACAAGTTACATCAACAAACTCAGGCGCCTTGCCCGACAGGAGAATGACTTTATTGATGTACACGCTCACTTGGCATACGTATTTCTGGAGCAGAATGCCCCGCGTAAGGCGCTGAATGCTGCCCTTAAAGGGCTGGCAATTGGCAATCGTCTTATCCCTGAAGGTTTCAGTGGCAGAATCATCTGGATACATCCTGACAACCGACCTTTTCTTCGTGCCCTCTATGCGGCAATCCTGGCAAATGCACATTTACAGCGTCATCAGGATGCCATCATGCTCATTGAAAAAATACTGGATTACAATCCCGAAGATAATCATGGTGCACGCTGGCTACTGGGACCGGAACTGTTACGCACTGGCGCTCATGAACAGGCACGCCATATACTGCAGGAACATGCAGATGAATTTTCACCTTACTGGTATGAACTCGGCCTTCTGCATTTTCTTAATGGGGAACTGGTAAAAGCTGCAACTGCATTTCGTCGCGGCTTTGCGGCAAATACTTACATCGCAGAAATACTGTGCGGAAATCTGCATCCATTTCCACTTGCTGTATGGCATAACTTTTCAGGCGGTCCGGATACTGCCGAAGATTATTATGCCACATACCACCCGTTATGGGGGCAATATCCGGAAGCATTGCTGTTTGTAAACTGGCTCTATAATCATTCCTCTGTGCTGCATGAACGGGCAGAAATCATTAAATGCGCCGAAATGCTGATGCAGGAAGATGATTTCGAAATATGCGAAAGTATTTTAAGACAGCAGGAGAAGTTGCGTGAAAGAATTGATGAGACGCTTTCTGAGAAAATTGTACAGAAATGCAGAAATATGAATGGTGAATATGTCTGGCCCTGGATATTGCCGTTTTCAGCGGCAGGCATGAAACATACTGGCATACAGTATCAGTAGATATTGCATTAGTGTATCCTGCACACAAGTAATAATTTATCCACCAATAATAACACTGTTAATGCCCCCTTCCCCTGGTTGTCAGCCAGGGGTTATCTTCTGAATATTTCTTTTGAAAAGGATAACACAGTAAATTATTTTTATGAATTATCCCATGGACTCATTAACACCCTTTCATGATGCTTTATTGTCAAACACGTTATGGCTGACATCAAAAAAAACCGGATTTCCTCTGCCAGCGGGTAATCACCTTCCCGGTGTTTTCGGTTGGTCTGGTTACTCCTGTCTGGTTATTAGCAAGATAATTGCTATAAACAGTGGAAAACTCATCGTACATAATCTGGTGATGAACATTACGCTTATTTTCCCTTGACCGGAAGAATCAGAGGCTGTGGTTTCAGACTGTCTGCCAGTACATTCCTCTCTCCGTTAAAAACCATAACGGGTTCATTATCTTCGTCTGTCAGCAGATTGAATGGCGGTATATTTTCAGTACGAATGCCGGTCAGCCACTGAAAAATACCTGCGAAATGACGGGCACTGATTTTTCTGCTGACGGACTGATGAGACGTGATGTCACTGGCGGTAATAATCAGGGGAACGCTGTAGCCTCCTTGTATATGGCCATCATGATGAACAGGATTAGCACTATCGCTGACCGACATCCCATGGTCAGAAAAGTAAAGCATGGCGAAATGACGGGAATGCCGGCGAAGGATACCATCAAGCTGACCGAGAAAGTTATCCAGTTTACTGATGCTGGCGAGGTAACAGGCAATTTTTCGGGGATACTGCCCCAGGTAATGATTCGGCCAGGAGTTAAGCCGGTCACACGGATTCGGATGAGAGCCAATCATGTGCAGGAAAATCACCTTCGGAGAGGATTTATCCGCCAGTGCACGTTCTGTTTCCTGTAACAACAACATGTCATCCGTTTTACGGGAAGCGAAGCTGCCTTTCTTGAGGAAAACGGTATGCTCCGCATCAGAAGCAATAACAGAGATGCGTGTGTCATGCTCTCCCAGTTTTCCCTGATTGGATATCCACCATGTGCTGTATCCTGCTTTTGCTGCCAGCGCCACCACGTTGTTGCCGGAATCAGGGTTCTGCTCATAGTCATAAATCAGTGTCCGGCTCAGGGAAGGCACAGTACTGGCTGCTGCCGATGTATAGCCGTCAATAAATAAACCGGGAGCAGTATTCAGCCACGGTGTGGTTGGCACGGGATAGCCATATACCGACATATAATCCCTGCGCACACTCTCACCAGTGACGATAACAATCGTGTCATACAACGGTACACCCGGCAGGATTTTCCAGTTGTCAGCCCCGTGCTGATTCGTAAGCGTCGTCTCAGCACCGTCTGGCAGATCCTGAAATTCCTGAGAGAATAGTG
>OGQJ01003454.1_pt1 | contig 10756 bp, 12 predicted proteins | sample 1553161 | NCBI WGS metagenome assembly OGQJ01 (sample SAMEA2579923, study PRJEB22360) | human gut metagenome | biome: human gut; feature: human-associated habitat; material: faeces | place: Denmark | collected 2008/2010 | reverse complement strand
CGTTTACCGCGGCTACCGCAAGGACTTCTACCCTGGCCCCTGGCTGCTGGGTGAGTGGCAGAAGATGGGCGGCAAGGTGATCATCACCTCCGATTCCCACGACATTGCCAGCCTGACCTACGGCTTTGACGAGGCCGCTGCCGCCATCAAGGCCGCAGGCTTTACCAGCGTGGAGGTGCTCACCGGCCACGGCTTTGAGACCCAGGAGCTGTAAAGAGCACGATTGGAATTGCCGCCGCTTGCGCTCTGGCAATTTTCAGCGGAAAAATGTTTTTGATTTTGCAGTCAGAGGGGCCAGGTTGGCGGGCAGAGCGGCCGGCGGGCCGCTCTGACTGCCTTTTCACGAGAGGGGCCGCCGCGGGCAGCTTCTTCGTAAAAAGCAACTGCATAAAACGATAAAACAAGGGACTGCTTTCCGGGCGGCCCCTTGTTTTGCGGTAAAAATAAAGTTGGAGGAACCCTATGACCCAGACCCAGTCCCGGAAGAAGAACCTCTTCCAGATGAATGTAGACCTGATGCACGGCCCCATCTTCAGGAGTCTGGTGCTGTTCATGCTGCCCATTCTCATTTCCAACCTGTTCCAGCAGCTGTACAACACCGTGGACACCATGATCGTGGGCAACGTGCTGGGCGACACCGCCCTTGCTGCCATTGGCTCCTGCGGAGCCATCTACGAGCTTCTGGTGGGCTTCGGCCTTGGCATCGGCAACGGCCTTGCCATCGTGGCAGCGCGCGCCTACGGCGCTCAGGACGAGGACCTGCTCAAGCGCACGGTGGCCGGGTCGCTGGTCATCGGACTGGTGGCGTCGCTGACCATCACCACGGCAGGCTTTTTCGGCCTGCGGCCCCTGCTGGAGCTGCTGGACACCCCCGCCGAAATCCTGGAAGATGCCTACCGCTACATCATCATCATTGATCTGGGCGTCATCGTCATGTTCGCTTACAACCTGTGCGCGGGCCTGCTGCGGGCCATCGGCAACAGTGTGATGCCGCTGGTGTTCCTGCTGCTCAGCTCGGCGCTGAACGTGGTGCTGGACCTGTGGTTCATTGCCGGGATGGGCATGGGCGTGGCCGGTGCCGCTGTGGCTACCGTGATCGCACAGGGCGTGTCAGTGGTGCTGTGCATCCTCTATGTCATGGCGCGGGTGCGCATCCTCATCCCGGGCCGGAAGCATCTGGACGTGGGCCGCAAGCTGTACTGGGACCTGTTCAGCCAGAGCATCTCCATGGGCCTGATGAGCAGCATCGTGTCTGCCGGTTCGGTGATCTTGCAGTACGGCATCAACGGGCTGGGCACCCTGACCATCGCCGGACACACGGCGGCCCGCAAGCTGTTTGCCTTCACGGATATGCCGCTCATCGCCATGGCGAATGCGGCGTCCACCTTCGTTTCCCAGAATTACGGCGCAGTCCAGCCGGAGCGCATCCGCAAGGGCATGCGGGAAATCTACCTGTATTCGCTGGTGGTCATGGTGGTGACGGTGCTGCTGATGCAGGTGAGCGCCGAGTGGCTGGTGCGCATGGTGTCCGGCTCATCGGAGGCCCTCGTGCTGGAAAACGGCGCACGCTATCTGCGCTGGACCTCCCCCTTCTATGCGGTGCTGGGGGTGCTGCTGTCCACCCGCTATGCCCTGCAGAGCCTGGGCGAAAAGGTGCTGCCGCTGTTTTCCAGTGTCATCGAGTTTCTGGGCAAGGTGGTGTTCGTGCTGGTGTTCATCCCCCGCTTTGCCTACGATGCTGTCATCCTCTGCGAGCCGGTGGTGTGGTGCTTCATGACGCTGTATCTGGTGGCGGTGTACCGCTGCAACCCCTTTGTGTTCCCCAAAAAACAATGACCCGGTGCCCCGGGCAAACAAAAAGCGTCTGCAGAGGCTTCTGCAGACGCTTTTGTATTGGGGGTCTCCTTACAGGGCCGAATAGCCAAAGCTGTTGACCAGGGCGTCGATATGCTGGCCTGCTTTGCACAGAGGGCAGTCACGGCTGTCAAAGCTGGCGTAGTCCGGCAGGCTGGCGGGGTCGAAGATGGAGGTGACCGGGTAGCCCATGCACTCGTGGGTGGTGGCGAAAATGGCCGAAAGCCCGGCCACCATGCCGCCGTAATAGTTCACGGCCTCCACAGCGGCCTGCACGGTGTAGCCGGTGGTGATGGAAGCGGACAGAATGAGCACATGCTTGCCCTTGACCATGGGGGCCAGATTGTCGCGCAGGATGATCTGGCTGCCGGTGGTGTACTCCGGGGTGATGACATAGATGGTCTGGTGGGCGTTCATGTTGGCAAAGCCGTCCTTGGTCAGCTCATTGGCCAGACAGGTGCCGATGACCTGGGTGCCGTCCAGACAGAGCACGGTGTCCACGATGGTGCTGTGCTGGTAGGCACTCACCAGCTCCTTGGCCACGGCCTTGGCCTCCGACAGGCGGGCCTTCTGGGTGGTGACGTCGATGTAATAGTTGATGTGGCTGTGGCTGGTGGCAAAATGTCCCTTGGCAACGCGCAGGAACAGGTCACTTTTCTTGGTGGGCAGCTTGACCATGTTGATCATAACAGACAGCACTCCTTTTCAGCCGGGCGGGCGTACCCGCCGCAAAATATAACAGCGCGGCGGCAAGTGGCTCTGCCGCTGCGCTTTGTCCGTTGCTTGTTCTTTTATTGTACCGGAAAACGGAACTGTGCACAAGACACAAAATCACTAAAAAACGATAGACACTTTACAACGAACTGCCCAACAAAAGGGTCAAAAAAGCCCGCACCAAGGGTGCGGGCTGAAATGTAAAGATTGGAGAATTACTTGACGAGGTCTGCACCGAGGATCTTCCAGGTCATGCGGAGTTCAGGAGACTTGGCCGGGTTGGGGATATAGGTGAACTCCAGGGTGTCCTCAGGGCCGGGAGCATACCCGGCATAGTCGGGGACATGGACCTTGTACTCACCTACAGTCCGGACCGGGAGCTGGGGGAGAATATCAGGAACCTTGCCGTCCGCCCCCGGAACAGCCTCGATGGACAGGTTGAAATAGTTGCTCCACTTGCTGTTGCCGTCTTTGTCCAGGACCTTTACTACGAAGCTCTCGTTGGGGTCCATAGGAAGGGGAGCATCGGAGTTGTTCTTCACCGTGAAGGTAAAGACACCGGTAGTGCCCTCCGTGTCCACGCTCTTCAGCAGGCCGCCGGTGGTGCCCAGGGTCGTGCCGTAACCCAGCTTTTTGATAACAGGGTTGTTGGGGTCCTGGATCTCACAGCCGGTCAGCAGGCCGGCACCGGCCACAGCCACAGCGGTCATGGCAGAATACTTCAGAAAATCACGCCGGGAAAAAGTGTAAGACATGATACGTTCCTCCGTTTATCAACAAAATATGGTGTAAGGGTCAGCCCAAAGCAGGGACCGCAGTATCCGGGGAGATGATCCAGTTTGCGGTGTACTCGTTGTACTCAGTATCCGGGGTGTAGATGATACGCAGGGAGGCGATGGGGCATTCGGTATCCTCAGGATTCTCAGGATTCACAGTCACCTTAGGCAGACCGGATGCAATAACGGTGCAGATGCACTCCTTACCGCGGCTGATGGGGTTGGTATCGCCAGGGGCCAGGGCGGCGTTGAGGCTGCCCTGGGTAGAACCCACAAAGATGTTTGCGATGCAGTTGTTGTTCTTATCGTAGGCCTTGACTGCAAAACGATTGGGGCTCACGACGATGGGATTCTTGCGGCCGTTGACGATATGGATCGTAAAGGTCGCATGGCCGTCGGTGAGATCATACTCCAAAGTCTCCAGAGTGGACTTTACCTTCAGCACGACATTATCACTGGGATAGGTGGTCTGGATCGCAGTTTCTGCGCCAGAACCAGAGCAGCCGCCCAGCAGGCTGGTACCGGCCACAGCCACGGCGGTCACGGCGGTGTATTTCAGAAACGAGCGGCGGGAGAAAACGGTAGACATGATTTTGTTCCTCCTCCTGGAATGTAAAATTATACAGTTTATACCAATGGAAGTTACTTATACAATAGGCGAAATGACCGCAAAAGTCAATGCTTTTTATAAAATAATTGTGAACATTCTGTGGGCATATCGTACAAAATGGACGAAATCGAATGCAATTATCCGCGGATCACATCGGCGGCCTTCATGGTAAAGGTCAGGGTCTTGTCCGGGGCAAAGGTGGGCATGTAGGTCACCTGCAGCTCCTTCCAATTCTTGGGCACCATCAGCATCAGCACGATGTAGCCGGAGCCCTGCGGGGGCAGGCTCTCGCTGTCGGAGAAGCTCTGGGAGTTGGAATTGTACAGCGAGATGTTGGCACTCACGGCGGCACTCTGACCGTCGCAGGTGGCAACAAAGTCGGTGGTAGCAGCGGCCATGGCCTGGAAGTTGGCGTCCACGTTCTCCAGCGGGGGCACGGGGTAAGCGGCGTTGATGGCATCCACGCCCTGTGCACCGATGGTATAGGTCTCGGTCTTGCTGCGGTTCAGCACAGTCACGCGCACGCCCAGGTACTCATAGCCGGGCTGTGCGGGGTCCTGGGTCAGGTGGAACACGCTGGACAGCTGCACGCCCAGACCGTTCCAGTTCTTGACGGTGTCGCCCACCTTCACGTCGTTGACGGTGGTGTTGCTGCCATTGGTCTTGCAGCCGCTCAGCAGGCTGGCAGAGCCGACCGCTGCAGCGGAAACACCTGCACACTTCAGGAATGCACGGCGGGAAATCTTGTTCGACATAGGTATTGTCCTCCTCTTGATCGGTGGAAATGTTGTCCTTTCCAGAATCTTCTACTCTGTTTATACCGTTTTTGGTGCCCAGATGCAAGAGTTTGGGGGAACAATTCACAGGAATATCACCCCGGTACGACGGGATTTCAGTCCTCGGGGGTCAGGCCCTTGACGTGGGTCTCGCTGGTCTTGACCAGATTCAGCAGGCTGGGGGTGTACAGCGGGAACTCGCGGGTCAGGCTCTCGGTGGTCATGGCAAGGCAGGCGGGGTCCTTTACGCCCTCGGCACCCTTCAGGTCCTCCCCGGCCAGCAGGGCTTCCACATTGGCCTCGGACATGCGCATCACGGCGTCGGAATAGCCGCGCCAGCGGTGGGCACCGATGCTGAACATGCTGGACGCGTTGTGGGGCTCGGCCGAGTACAGTAGGCGGAACATCTTGGCCACGGCCATCATCAGGTAGGCACTCACCTCGGTGGTCAGGGCCTTGCTGTGGCACTGGCCAATCTTGGCATACAGCACGTTCAGGCTGTTGGAGATCAGCTTTTTGTTCATGGTGGGCAGCACGCTGCCGTGGTAGATGTTGTCCTTCATCTTGTCGGGGTTGGGCAGGTCCTCGGCCGAGAGCATCATACCGTTGCGCTCGGCGCTGCGGCCCAGCAGATAGTCGCAGGAAACATTATAATAGTCGGCCACGCGCACCACAAAGTCCAGCCCGCACTCGCGGATGCCTTTTTCGTAGTGGGACAGCAGGGCCTGCGAAACACCCAGATCTTCCGCCGCCTGCTTCTGGGTGATGCCGCGCTCCTTGCGCAGCAGTTTGATGATACGATTGAATTCCATGATCTCTGTCTCCTCAATGACCCCGGGTTGGGGAACATCCTTGATTTTTGGTTTACAGCAGGTTGATTATACACAACGGAAAACGAAATGTAAAGCAAGAAAAGTGACGATATTTTTCATCAAATTTCGTCATTTCTGTCAAAGGCCTTGCCGGGTACACTACATCTATGTTAAACTACAGGTATAACAGCATACATTTTGTGGCGGACGCCCGGGGCACAAAGATGCCGGGCGGGAATATTTTTGGCAGAGGACGCGCTTTTCTGCCAGAAAATGGCTCCCGTTCCGGCCAAAAGAAACGGCACCCGGCGCAAAATGCAAAAATTCCAAATTGGAACTTCCATCTTTCCTGGTTTTGTGCTATAATGCTGTTTTGGCACCTGTCCTTGCCCGGCGCACAGCTTTGTGGTGAGCAGGGAGGCTATAAAAATAGGAATAGGAAAGAGGATTACCCAAATGAAACGCAACACCATCACCCGTCTGTGCAGCCTGGCCGCTGCCGCTGTTCTGGCTGTGAGCTGCATCGCCCTGACCGGCTGCGGCAGCAGCGCATCTTCTGCTGCTTCCAGCACCGCTTCCACCGCTGCATCCGCTGCTGCCGCCGGCGACAACTCCTGCGGCGAGGGCGTCACCTGGACCCTGGCCGACGGCACCCTGACCATCAGCGGCACCGGCCGTATGACCAACTTTACCTCCGACAGCCCGGCACCCTGGGCAGACCAGGCCGACCAGATCACCAATGTGGAAGTGGAAGGCACTGTCACCAGCATCGGTGCCGTCGCCTTCAAGGGCTGCACCAACCTGACCACCGTGAACATCGCTGACGGCGTGGAGTACATCGAGGCCGGTGCCTTCAACGGCTGCACTGCCCTCACCGATATCACCATCCCCGAGAGCGTGGGCTACATCAAGACCGGCGCCTTCAAGGATTGCAGCGCCCTGACCAGCGTTACCATCCGTGACGACTGCCGCCTGGACATGAACGTGTTCCCCACCACCGTTGAGGTGAACCACAGCGAGGGCTGATCCTCCCCTGGCCTGCCCCGGACGCCCTCCCACATGATACGAGGTGCTATGCATGAAAACCTTTAAACTTCATCTCATCCGTCACGGCGTGACCGCCGGCAACCTGCAGGGCCTGTACATCGGCAGCGGCACCGACATCCCGCTGTGCGACGAGGGCCGTGCCCAGCTGGCCGAACTGAAGGAACGCTTTGAGTACCCCCAGGTGGACACCGTGTTCTCCTCGCCCATGCTGCGTGCGGTGGAAACGGCCAACATCCTGTTCCCCAACGCGGCCCACACCTTTACGGTGCACGATCTGCGGGAGGCGGGCTTTGGCAAATTCGAGAACAAGCCCGTGAAGGAACTGGTGCACGACGAGGACTTTAAAAAGTGGATCACCCCGGGTTCCGGCTTTGTGCCGGAGGGGGCTGAGCCCACCGAGCAGTTCCACGCCCGCTGCGCCGAAAGCCTGCTCAAGCTGTTTGAGTATATGATCCGCATGGACGTGACCGAGGCCGCCTGTGTGACCCACGGCGGCGTGATCATGAGCATGCTCAGCCAGCGTGCTCTGCCCAGCCGCCGCCCCGAGCAGTGGATGGCAGACCCCGGCTGCGGCTACACCGTGCAGACTGACGTGCAGCTGTGGATGCGGGACAAGCTGGTGGAGGCCATCGACATCGTGCCCTTCGGCTATGCCGACACCCTGCGCGGCCAGGCCGAGACCGAAGAGAACGAGGCCTACGAATAAACGCAAAGAATCGGTTACAATCCGGGGCAACCGCTTGACAGAACGGTCACAATCCTTTATTGTATAAAGGAACCACTTTTTCGTTTCGCCAAGGAGGAAGTTCCCATGTCACAAGCCATCTCCCGCCGGTCATTCCTGAAATGTGCCGGCTCCGGTGCGGTCAGCCTTGCGGCTGCCCTGCTCACCGGTGTATCCGCAGCAGCGGCCGAGCTGCGTGCTGCGGGCGACCCTGCCCTGCTGGACGGCAAGGCGGCAGTGGAGCTGCTGGGTTACGCCCCGGCTCCGGGTCTGGGCGGTGTGCTGGTGTATCTCTCGGTGGAGAACCTGTCCGGCCATGCACTGCCGGTGGGCGAAAGCTACCTGCAGAGCCGTCGGGTGTCCACCCGGGAGGACCTGTACAGCATGGGCACCGGGGTCACGGCCGCCTGCAACGGCCGTGCGGTGCGCTGCGGCAGCTTTGCCGCCCCGCTGTACGGTGAGAACGCGGCGGATGCTTCCATCTTTACCCTGAATCTGGCCGCCGGGCGCGGTGCGCTGCTGCACTGCTTCTGCGCCGTGCCGGAGGACTGGCAGACGCTGGAGCTCACCTATGCCCCGGACTTTGCCGCCGGGCGCAGCGTCACCTTCACGGTGCAGCGCGGCGCGGACGAAGCGGAACTGGGCATGGTGCCCGCCACCCCTGCCGAGGTGGGCAGCGTGGTGGATCTGTAAACCGAATAAACGCAAAAGCTCCCCGTGCATCTGCACGAGGAGCTTTTTGTGTGTCAGGGCTGCAGCAGGTCGTTCCCGGCGGAATCCTGCACGGTGACTTCCTCACCGGTCAGGCTGGAAAGCCATGCAATGTAGCTGCGGCCGCTCAGGATGCGCAGCGGGCGGCCGTCGGCGTCATAAAAGGCAAAGGTCGAGTCGGTGCCCTGGGTCCAGGTGATGTGCCACAGGTGGCCGCCGTTGAGCCACAGGCCGCCGCCCATGGTCAGGTCGTAGTCCAGGGTGCGGCCATCGTCCCGCAGGGTGGAGGCACTGTACAGCACCAGGAGGTTGTCAAAGGCGGCCTGGATGTCGGTGTTGGCGTCCAGCTGCGGGGAGCCGTCATTGTGCAGCATCCCGTAGGTGCCGGTGTCGGTATCGTAGGCAAAGCGGGTGGTGCTGCCGGACGGGAACTGTACCGCTGCCTGAACTGCGTCGGCAACGTCCGCATCCGGCAGATGGCCGTCGGTCTGCTGAGGCAGCAGGGCCGGGACAGTGGGTACGGCGGGGGTGTCCCCTTCCTGCGTGCTGTCTGCGGATTCCGCAGGGTCCTCGGACAGCGCGGACGAGAGGCTCAGGCTGCCCAGCACCTTGGCCACAGATTGACCGTTGGTGCACCACAGCGGGCTGGCCCAGTCGGTATTGCCGGTGGTGAAGGCGTTGCGGCCTGTTTCCAGCGCGTCCACCGCGCGCAGGTTCCAGTAGTCCAGAAAATTGCGGGTGTACAGGTCGCAGCCGCGCTGGATGGGCAGCACCTGCTGGCCGCTGCGCAGCCGCCAGAAACGACAGCACGCCAGAACAGGTCCTGCCCCAGCGTGACCGGCCCCACCGTCGGCATGGCCGACACGGAGGGATAGACCAGGCACAGGCTGGGGGCGGTGTCCGCACGGGCTGCGGCCTCCAGCACCACAGAGGCGCTGCCGATGCCCCACTGGGTGGTGCTGCCGGGGGCGTTGTCGATGACCACTGCCGCCGGACGCTGGCCCGGGTATTGCTGCTCCTGCCCGGTCAGGGGGTCAGCAGAAGCCGTGCTGTCGGCTGCCGGGCCGCCCGGCATGCAGCCGGCCAGCAGCACAGCGCACAGCACAGCCGCACCGATGCGCTGGATCCAGATGCGTTTCATGGCGTTCCCCTCGTTTACTGATAGCTGAAATTGGACCACTCATCGTCGTCCACAATGGCAAGGTAGGTCTTGCCGCGGTTGAAGAGCAACTCGGCCCCGGCGTCATCGTAGACCTTCAGCGGATGCTCCGGGGAGGCCTTCTCCCAGCGGCCCACCTGTACCCCGCCCCGGCTGAAGAAGTAGGCTTCGCCGCCGGAAATGTAACTCACCTGCTGCACGTCGCCGGAGTCGCCAGGGTAGGCGGCGATGGGGGCAAAGCAGATGAGCAGGTTGTCGAAGCTCAGCTGCTTGCCGTTCAGTTCGTCCACGGTGTTCTCGAATCCGCCGGCGGCGTGGCTGTACATCTGCATTTTGTAGGTGCGGCTCAGTGCACTGTAGCTGAAGCTGGTCTTGTAGTTGTCGGAGTGCACGATGCGTATCGTCCGGCCGGAAGCGGTGCCGCGCATGGTATTCTCGGCCCCGGTGCGGTAGTCCGCAAAGCGGAAGAAGGTGGTATCGTAATCGTGGCTCAGGCCGATGCCGGCATTGGCGGCGGCCTGCCGGATCTCCTTGCCGGAGGTGAACTCGGTGTGTTCGTAGGCGACGTTGCGGCCGCGGCTGTCCCGGTGGGCCACATGGGGATGGGTGGGCGTGTTGAAGTAGCTCTTGCCGCCGATGTTCAGACCGGAGTAGTTGTAGACGCTGATGAACTTGGTGCAGGGGGCGCTTTCACCGTCGTGGTAGTACAGCGCCTGCCAGGGCATCAGCAGCTGCAGGAACTGGTCCCGGCCGGAGCGCATGGGCCCCACCTCGGGGATGCTGTCGGCGTCGCGGTACACGGCACAGAAGCGAGTGATGCCGCCCTCCACCTTGCTCTCGATGAGCAGGTCAGCAGAAGAAAGGCCCCGCTGAGGGCGGGCGTTCTGCCGCTCGGAATAGCTGATGTTGTTGACCATCACGCCCACGATGCGGCCGCTGCTGCGGTTGGCCTCGCCGGTCAGCGGGTCGGCGTCGTAGGCAGGCAGCCAGCTGGACGCGGCCGGTTCCTCCGCTGCTGCGGAAGATGCGGCGGCCTCACTGGAAGCCGCTGCCTCGCCGGAGGCTGCCGCCTCCGAGGATGCAGAGGAAGAGCTGTTGGCGAGCTTCTGCCGCAGCCAGTCGGAAAAGCGGCTGCCAACGGCGGCAGAACCGGCGGCCCGGCAGCTGGTCAGCGCCAGCGAAGCGGCCGCCAGCCCGGACAGACGAAGAACGGAACGGCGAGTGATTTTTTTCATAGAAAGTACCTCCTGCAGGGGGAAAGGATCGCGGCGGGGCCAGGCACTGCCTGCCCGGAAAAGAGCCTAAATCGGATTTGCTTTGATTGTAACGATTCTGTCCGGTTTTGTAAAGAGGAACTTGTCGGGATAAAATCCCTCCATCTCGCCTGCGGCGAGACCGTTCGGTCGCTTAAAGTCCCCGCGGGGGACTTCATAAGTGCAACGCAAGAATTTTCGGCCGGGCACTTGCATTTTATCGGCATTTATGGTAATATTATTCGGCAGTATTGTATTGTTGCAGAATATGCGCTCGTAGCTCAGCCGGTAGAGCATCTGACTTTTAATCAGAGGGCCAG
>OGQJ01003453.1_pt1 | contig 10761 bp, 8 predicted proteins | sample 1553161 | NCBI WGS metagenome assembly OGQJ01 (sample SAMEA2579923, study PRJEB22360) | human gut metagenome | biome: human gut; feature: human-associated habitat; material: faeces | place: Denmark | collected 2008/2010 | reverse complement strand
GTTTGAATTATCATTTACGAATGGTGAGGCACCGCTGCGGCGGTCGTCATTCCGACTGCGGCGGTGAACAGCATCACAAAAGCCAGAACCGCAGCCGCGAGTCTTTTGATACTTTTCATTTTTGTTCCTCTTTCTCTTTTTTCTGCGCATGATGTCTCGATCATGCGTGTATATGCATTTTAGCACATAAAAAAAGAAAAGTCCATACATATGGAACAATTATTCGAGATTTTGTTCCATGGATATGGAAAGTGCCTGTTAAGCAAACACCGAAAAAGACGAAAATACATGCACAGGGCAATATATTCGGACAAAGCCATGAGATTACATAAACAGCGAAACTGTTTCAAAAGTATGCGAGAGCCGAACGACCGAAAGTAGTTGCGCGTCCACTATGCAAATCAACTTTTAGTTAAATAATAAAAGAGCGACTGTTAAGCCGCTCCGACGCATATACTTGCAGTTTTTATACATTCTGCAACTATATTTCCGCTGTACTGCGTATGCTCGTCATTCCTCCTCTGCAAGCGGAAACGTGCATTGCAGCAAGTGAATAAAATGCTGCATTTTTTTGTTGTTAAGCGAGTAATAAACACGATTGCCGATATTATTTGATTCAATGAGTCCGGTACTCATAAGGATGCTGAGATGTTGAGACACCGCGCCCGGGGTAATATTCAAAAGCTTTGCAAGCTCCCGACCGTAAGATTTTTGCTTTGCAAGTCGAAGAACAATGTTAAAGCGGCTCGGATCCCCCAGCACACTCATAATCCGCGAAAGTTCCGCTTCCGAGTTTGACTCCAGCGTCGAAATCTTCAGCAAAGTATCATAGAGCACACCTATAACCGCCATACAGTTTTCCTGTCCCGGTTCGGAAAAAAACACTTGTCGGAATCCCGTGACTGTCGGAACAGCATAGTATCTTTTCGCCTTTGGGACAATGTCGCCGAATCTTTCGTGAAGAATATCGGCGTATTGCTCCGGCAATCCGAAATTCGCATCGAAAGCCTCGACAAGCGGCTGCCAGAGTCCCCGGCATGCCTCAAATGCTGCAGCAACAGGTATGAGAGCGCGTTCAAGAATTGAGATATATTTTTCCGGATTAAACGCAAGCTCTATCAATGTCAGCTTTGAACTTTCGCGCCAATCACATCCGTTAATCAGTGCGAGCAATTCCGCTGTTCCGCAAACAGCAGGCGGTTTTTCGTCCGGACAGACCGCAGCGGCAATGCGTGTTGGAATATTCGGCTTTTCCGCACGGAGGTGCGCAAAAAAATCATTGCAATCTGTGCAATTATAAGCCATTATGTCCGGTATGAGGATATCTGCAAGTCCGTCCTGTGCAACAACAGCATCTTCATCATGCTTTATTGAAAGCGGACAGTACAGCAATTCCGCTTCCTCCCGTGTTATCGCAATATTAAGCGTAAGCTGCGCATCAACCTGCAGCAAAATATCGAACTGAGCTTTGTACTCCGCTTCATTTTTCGGAAAACGTTTTTTAATTATCTGATAAAACCTTTCCGTTGTGAAGCCATTTATGTGGTTTTTAAAGAAGCAGTTTGCCTCAAAAATGGGCAGAGGGCTCATCTGTTTCATACGATCGTTGATACCATACTTTCCTGCCGCACATAAAAATGCAGCGGCAACATTTTAATATATTTCTATTATACCATATTTTTTTGAAAAAAGCTATTGACAAAAGCTGTGGTTAGAGATTATATTTAGTGTACGGTAAACATCACCGAATTGAGGTTAAGTATTCAATCAACATGTTCGGTGTTCTTTGCCGCAGAGCCACAGCCCGCTGACGGGCAAATAAAATTAACAACAAGGAGAAAAAAATGAAAAAGTTTTTTGCACTGATCGTAACTGCCGTGACACTGCTTTCGATCGTTGCCGCGCCGCTTGCAGGAGCTGCGCCGTTCTTAACGGACCCAAACGGGCTTACCGCCGGCACGCGGGATGCACAGACTCTTGACGAAGCACTGAACGTTGAAGGAGGAGAGCTTACTTTCTTTAACGGAGATTCCGACAACGCACTCGACTGGTCCATTGACATCGATGCAGCAAAATCATCAAACCGCGACTTGGACAGCTCAAAATCAAACGTCTCCACAACCGTTTTTGCGCAAGCAGGGCAGATTCTCGAATTCAGCTATCGAGTTATGTCTCAGCAGGACTGTGACTTCCTGATTTTTTATTCCAACGGTCAGGAAATTGCGCGTTGGTCCGGCATTATGAATTATTATGCTCCGCTCGAAAAGTTTGTCTTCCCCATTCCTTCCTCGGGTGAATACACTTTCAGCTGGGTGTATGAAAAGGACGGCCAATACAGTGAATCCTGGGACACGGCATGGTTGGATGAGGTTCGCGTTTTCGATATGATTCATGTTGAAAGCATCATCGTTGATGAACCCCGTGAAATTCCCGAAAACGGGAAATATAAACTCAAGTACACTGTCCTTCCCGAAAACGCAACCGAAAAGGCCGTTACGTTTGCTTCATCGGATCCTTCCGTCGCCACCGTTTCTGAAGACGGCACAGTTACGGGAGTTTCCGAAGGATGCGCCGAAATAACCGTGACATCCGTTGACGGCGGTATCAGTTCCGCCGTAACTTTAACTGTCACTAACGATGCACGGTTTGCCAATCTTTATGCATACATCCAGTATGATCCGATCGGCGGCAATCAGGATTTCATCGCTCATTTTACCGACCTTGCCCCGGATATTATCGAGCATGTCCTCGACATTCCCGACTGCCCCGCTGTTCGACCGGGCACATCAAGCGCAGCCGTTGCAGGCAATTATGTCTACGGTTATACCAAGCCCGGTATGTACAGCGGCGATTTTTATATTATTGATCTTACCACATGGGAGATCACATTCCCTGCCGGCGAGGAAGCAGGCGACTACCTTGTTTATGACATGGCTTATGATCACGAGCGGCAGCGAATGTTTGCAATGGCAACTCATTACGGCAGCGACTTTTGGCTTGTCGAAGTTGATCGCCGCGACGGTTCTATTACTACCATTGCCGAAATGAATACCCTCGGCAAAAACGCATGGGGTTTTACCATCGATTCCGAAGGAAATGCCTACACAATTCTTGCAAGTGATACCGGTTCCTATGACAGGACTGACACCGGCAAATTGGCAAGCGTCAACCTTGAAACAGGTGAATGCTCAATCATCGCCGATACCGGTATTCCGACCTATTTCGCAAACACAATGGAATTCGATCACGACAACCAGTGCATTTACTGGTGCAACTCCCTGTCCAACGGTCTCTATATTCTCGACTATCATACCGGAGAAACTGAGTTTTGCGGAGGGCTTTACAACGGCGGTGATTATATGGCAATGTTCCTCCCGAACGATCTTGAAGTTTCCGATCCCGAGCAGCCGACAGAACCCACTCCGGTGCCTCCTACGGACACTCCGGAACCCACACCCGTACCTCCTACGGACACTCCGGAACCCACACCCGTACCTCCCACGGATGCTCCGGAACCCACACCCGTGCCCGGAACCGGTGCTGTAAGCCTTATCGGTCTCAGCATCGCGGTTATTGCCGCAGGAGCAGGCATTATTACTCTTCGCAAGAAGCGCGAATAACCACAGGCGAAGGACATTGCTTGTGAAAGTGCTCGGTAAAGGCATCATATGAGTTTGGCGGAAGTTTGTTCTTTCGCTCTCATAACATATAAGAAGTCGGCGTGCTTGCATTCCGGCTTCTTTGTGTCTCCGCTGAATTAAAGCGTGCAGCTGTACTACGGCAGCGTCTTCCGAAAAAACCGTCAAAGTTTTTCCTAAAAAAACACTTCCGATTCATTTTTCCTCTTCCCTTTTGCAGGAAAGTCTGTTATAATGAATATATACGCGGTTTATCTGCGGAATTTCCGCCGCGCATCGCGTATATAATCAAATTTTCCACATGGAGGGTAAATACCATGAAGAAACTGCTTGCAATCATTCTTGCAGCACTGATGCTCGTTCCCATGCTTGCCGCATGTGACCGGAGCGGAACGCAGAAGGGCGACTACAAAGTCGCAATGATCACCGACTACGGCGACATCACCGACCAGTCTTTCAACCAGACCACCTATGAAGCCTGCAAGGAATACTGTGATGCAAACAAAATTGACTTCCAGTACTTCAAACCCGCAGGCGACTCCACCGAAGAGCGCGTTGCAAAAGTTGAAGAAGCCATCGACGGCGGTTACAACATCATCGTTATGCCCGGCTTTGCTTTTGCGGGAACGCTTTATCAGGTTCAGGACAAGGAAGAGTACAAGGATGTTAAGTTCATCGCTCTCGATGTTTCCGAATACGACCTTTTCGACTGCTTCTATAAGCATGACGAAACCGGCGCAAGAGCCGGTCTCATCGACGAAAACAACAAGGAACACATCAGCGAGAACGTATACTGCGCAGTTTACAAAGAAGAACTCTGCGGCTATATGGCAGGTTATGCAGCGGTTAAGCTCGGCTATACCCACCTCGGCTTCCTCGGCGGCATGGCAGTTCCCGCTGTTATCCGCTACGGCTACGGTTTCGTTCAGGGCTGCAACGACGCAGGCAAAGAAATGAACGATGAAGTCACCGTTGAATATGTTTACGGCAACAAGTTCGCAGGCACTCCCGAAATCACCGCTTATATGGACACCTGGTATCAGGAAAAGGGTGTTCAGGTTGTGTTCGCATGCGGCGGCGGCATCTACACCTCCGCAACCGAAGCTGCAAAGAAGGCAAACGGCAAGGTTATCGGCGTTGACACCGACCAGGCAGCAACCATCAACAAGCTCGGCACCGAAGGCATGACCGTTACCTCCGCAATGAAGGGTCTCGGCGCAACCGTCAAGGCAACCCTCAAAGACGTTATCGAAAACGGCAATTGGGCTAACTACGGCGGCAAGATCGCAACCCTCGGCCTCGTATCCGGCGACGATCCCGAACTTAACTACGTTCAGATCCCCATGGAATCCACCCAGTGGACGGACAACTTCACAAAGGACGACTATAAAGCCCTTGTAAAGAGCATGTTCGACGGCACCGTTAAAGTATCCGACGATACTTCCGCAATGCCCGCACACAACATCATCGTAAACGAATACGACAACATTATGTAACAATCGGCAGTCATCGCCGTGAACGGAATTCGTTCATCGATTCGGTTCACAAGCGTACGGCAGTATGAAACCCGGCCGGACAGGCGAAAGCCTGTCCGGTTTTTTATGCTTATTTTGCTCTTTCCCCGTTTCCCTTTCGCATTTTTGTTTGTTTTTCGCATTGAATAAGTGCGCATAGTGTGATATACTTAAAAAAGTCCTGATTAAAATCTTTGCGGGAGGAGAACCTTTTTTATGGAAAACCGAAGCGGCGAAACAAATAATCCTCAAAATTCCGCCGAAAATGCGTTTGATTACGCGGCAGCCGATATAACGAATGAGCTTCCCCGGGGCGATATGCTTCAAGACCCGGCAGGCGAACCGTTTCAATCGACTTTTGAAGAAGAAAAACCGAAAAAGCTTAACTTTTTCAATAAAATCGGGCGCATGAATCCTAAAAAACGCGCCGTGCTTTTGGTGCGCATATTCATCGTAATTGCTTTTTCCGTGCTGTTTGCTGTGTACTGTGTCAAAAACCGTGCAAATTTCGAAATCGACAGTCTTGCGGTTTCGGCAGTGTCGCTTGCCGTTTTTACCGCAGTGCTCATTGCGGCTGTCCCGCAGATTATCAAAGTTTTCAGCGGGGACGACGCTCAGCTTGCGCCGTCCGGCATCGAAAAGGCAAACGGAAAAACCTTCCTCAAAATCGTTCTTGCCGCATTCGTTCTTCGTGCAGCACTGACAATATTCGGAATGATCGTTTTTTACTGTCTTAATCCTAAGTTTCAGGGCAGTTTGCTCAGCCTTTGGCAAACTGCGTGGACAAAAGTCAACACGGACGCCCCGCATTACTGCAGCATAGCCGAAAACTGGTATGCTTCAACCGGCGAAGACAGATTGCTTATCGTGTTTTTTCCGATGCTTCCGCTGCTTATGCGCGGGCTCAACCTGTTGACTCACAACAGCTTTGTTTCCGCGCAAATAATCAACACGCTCACCTCCTGCTCGGCGGCAGGCGTTCTGTACCTCACGCTTCGTCCTCTGCTCGGTGAAAAAAAGGCACGCCTTGCGCCCTTCATCTGGTTGATGCTGCCCGGCTCGATTTTCCTGAATTCGGGAATGACGGAGCCGCTGTTCATGCTTTTCACCGTGCTTTGCTTCTATGCGCTGCAAAAAAAGAAATACCTTGCGGCGGGCATAGCCGCGGCATGTGCCGGATTCACCCGTTCGCCGGGCGTGCTGCTTGCCGTTCCTCTCGCGATTGAGGGCATCGGGTACTGTGTCCGCAGAGCCCGCAGCGGAAAAAAGGTCGGTTCGGCGATTGCGGAAATTGTGCTTTCGCTTGTTATATCGACTTTCGGCACGCTTGCCTATCTTTACATAAACAAGGTCGTTGCGGGCGACTGGTTTATGTTCTCCGTGTACCAAAAATCCAACTGGAGCCAGGGTCTCGGCTTTTTCTTTGATACGGCACGCTACATGTATCAAAGGGCAATCGGTGATTTGAAGGCTGCATTGGGTTCGGGAGCGTTTAACGGAACGAACATCACATCCGTGTTTGTGCTCTTCCTGCCGACGGTCGCACTGATCGTGCTGACTCCGCTGCTGATCCTTCGCCGCGCACGCAAGCTCCCCGCCGCATACACACTGCATTTTCTCGCCTATTTCGCGCTTGCAATGGGCTGCACATGGCTGCTTTCCGCAATGCGCTATCTGAGCGTTGTTCCCGCAATTATCGCTGCAATTGCAATGAGCTGCAAGTCGGAAGAAAGAACCGCTGCAATTTTTACAGTCTCTGCGATTGCATATGCCGGCTATATATTCATGTATATGCGCGTGTTGAGTGTGTTTTAAAAACAGGCTGGGTCACCGATTGCCGCGTTAATTTCACAATTTTCCGCGTTTTTCTTTAATTGTCCTGCCTCGGGACGGTTGAAAAAAAGTCCGTATTGGTATAAAATACGATATGGGCAAAATCGTTCGCGGAATCCGCCGCACCTGCGATTTGCCCGCAAAATCAACTTTCGGCGGAAAAAACTTTGTTCGGATACATAAAGCCAAACATTCCGGAGCTTCGGGTCCGCGAAAAAGCGCGCTATGATGCATGGTACTGCGGATTATGCCGCCGTCTCGGGGCGCGGTACGGAACGGCAGCCCGTGCGCTGCTGAGCTTTGACTGCACCTTCCTTGCGCTGCTCGCTGCCTCCGTCAGCGGCGAAGATTCGCCTGAAGATTTGCTGCGCTGCCCGTTCAAGCCCTTCGGCAAAAAGCGGGCAATGCTCGGTTCGCCTTCCGCCGCACTCGATTTTGCAGCCGATGTCTGCGTTATTCTTTCCGAATTCAAGCTTTCGGACGATATTGCGGACGGAAAGCCGCTGCGAATTGCCGCAAAACTCCCCCTGCTTTGCGCATTCAAAAAAGCACGTTTGCGCCGGCCGGAAGTTTATGCAGCGGTAAAAAAGCGTATGCGGGAGCTTGCCTCCGTTGAAGCACCTTATCGCGGCAGTCGGGCTTTTCCCCGCCGCAAAGCCGCAAAGAACGATTCAGCGGCGGAACTGCGTTCTCAAACGCTGCGTTCGCAAACGCTGCGTTCGCCGGATCTTCCCGCAAATATTTTCGGGGAAATGCTGCGCGATGTGCTTGCGTCGGCACCCGTTCCCCAAAAGGAAATCCCCGCGCTGAAGGAAACCGGTTTTTTTATCGGAAGGTTCATCTACCTTTGCGATGCATGGGACGATCGCGAAAGCGACAAAAAGCATTCGCTTTTCAACCCGTTCAATGTTTGCGGCTGCACCCGCGATGATGCAGAGTTTATTATTAATATCTCGATAAATTCTGCAATTTCGGCATATAATTTGTTGAGCACCGGCCGCGACAGGGCGATTCTCGACAACATTCTGTTCCAGGGGCTTTTTGCCGTTTCCGATGCCGTTTTCGCAAAGGAAGAACAGCCGCTGCCGAACGACGGCATTACGACGGCGGCGCACAAAGCCTGATTTTTTCTGCCCGTATATTAGAAAGGACGAACCCGTGAACCCATATGAGGTGCTCGGCGTTTCGGAAACCGCCACCGATGAGCAGGTCCGTTCCGCCTACATTAAATTAGTTAAAAAATATCACCCCGATCGCTATCAGGACAGTGACCTGAAGGATCTTGCAAACGACAAACTGAAGCAGGTCAACGAGGCGTATGACACAATAACAAACATGCGCAAAAACGGCTCCGCTTCCCAAAACACTTATTCCGGCAGCGGATTCGGAGGCTATTCGGGCAGCAGCTCCCGCACTTCCTCCGGCGGTTATTCCGGAAATTACAGCAGTGGTTATTCCGGCAATTTTTCGGCTGAATTCGCTCGTGTGCGGCAATGCATAAACACAAGCTCCCTGTATGAAGCGCAGGCAATACTGGACGGCATACCGCTGCACAATGCGGAATGGCATTATCTTTATGGTATCGTATGTTTCCGCGGCGGCGACTACTCCTCCGCCCGCAATTATCTTGACAGAGCCGTTTCGATGGAACCCGGCAATGCGGAGTACCGCCGCGCAAGGGATTCCCTGAACGCACGAAGCACGCGGAGCTACCACACCTATGACAACGGCGATACGGGAGCAACCGTGAACACGGCATGCAACTGCTGTTCGACTTTGCTTTGTGCGGATTCCTGCTGCGAATGCATGGGCGGAGATCTGATTCCCTGCTGCTGATTTTCTGCTTTTTCAGCCGCTTTTGGGGCTTTGCAATTGCTTTATAAACATGAAAAAAATTTCTGCAACAACAAAACTGACCCTTTCCGCCATGAGCACCGCGCTCAGCGTTGTGTTTCTTTATGCGGCATCCGTCATTCCGACGGCAAAGCTTGCGCTGTGCTTTTTGACATCGCTCATGCCATGGATACCCCTCAGGGAACGCGGCGGGTTCGTCTACGCCCTTATGAGCTATGCGGCAACGGGCGCGATATGTTTTTTTCTGATTCCGAACAAGCTGTATTTTGCAGCGTACATTCTGTTTTTCGGCTGCTACGGAATGATTAAGCTCGGCATCGACAGCGTTATCCGCGACAAGCTTGTTGCCTTTGCCGCAAAGCTTATCCTCTGCAACGGCCTTGCTGCACTTGTGATATTCGGCGCAGGCAAGCTGTTCAGTCTTGACATAATCGCTCAGCTGCCGAATTATCCGTTATACATTATTATTCCTGCGATTGAGATTTTCTTTATCGCATACGAACTTGTTTTCACGCTTTGCGTACGCGTTTTTGATGACAGGCTCCGCAACGTTATCATCACCCGCCGCTGAAGCGCCCGACACCGTTTAAACTTAACCCGCAAAAGGAGAAAAAACAATGAAAAAAACCTTCCGCAATGTTATATTTTTTGCACTTGCGCTCTGTTTCGTGTCTGCTGTGCTGAGCCTTTGCGCCTGCAAAAAAACTCCGCAGACGATCGAAACCGACTATTGCGCCTATTCCGAGATTCCTGCCGATTACACACCCGAACAGGCTGAGGCGGACGGCTGCCTTGTTGTTTACCAAAGCCAAGGAACCATCAAAAATTCAACCGTCATGACCGACTTTGCAAAAACAACAAAAAAGGGCAGCCCTGCACTTCTGCGCGTTGCAACTTACTATGAAAAAGTTGTCACCGGCGGTGAGCCGGAGCTTGTTGTTGTCGATATTGAATACAAGGACGGCGTTTATCGCACGCATTACGAACAGGTAAACGAGGACGGCACAAAAGAGGCATTTGACGACAAATATAAATATCTCGTTGCCATTGACCGCGTAAGAGGCACTTCAACGCAGGTTTTCAGCTCCGGCTATATGCTCACAAACGATGAGGATGTTACCTATGCCGACTATGCGTCAAGCTTGTCACGCGATCCCTCCGAATGGATCGATGCCTATATCATCTACCTTCTGACCGCAGTTATGTAAGGTTCAACTGAATTAAAAAAACTTTGAAAGGGGTGAATCGAATGCATTTGCAGGAATCCGGTGAAATGTATCTTGAGACCATTCTTGTGCTTTCCCGCAGGTTGAACAAGGTTCGCAGCGTTGACGTTGCGGAAGAAATGGGCTATTCAAAGCCCAGCGTCAGCCGTGCCGTTGGCATATTGAAGAAAAACGGCTATATCATCATGGATGGTTCCGGACATCTTTATCTGACGGATGAAGGGCGTTCGGTCGCCGAAAAAACATTCGAACGTCACCGCGTTTTAACAAAAGTATTCACAAAGCTCGGTGTTTCCGCCGGAATTGCCGCAGAGGATGCCTGCAAAATCGAGCATGTTATTTCCGATGAAACTTTTGAGGCAATTAAACGCTTTGCCGCCGAACACAGCGATTGACTTTTCGCTTTCGGCACCGCGCCCGACAAATAACCCTTCCGCCGAACGTTTGACGGAAGGGTTTTGTTTGCATTTGTTCACTTTGTTTCGGCATAATCCTGTTCCGGCAAAAGCCCTTTCGGTTCAAACTGCCGCAACTCCAACCGATAGGAAAACCCTTTTTCCGTCGGCTTATACGGCACGAATCCCACCGACTCAAAGCAGCGTTTCGAACCGATGTTCCACGAATAAATCTCCTGAACAAAAAGCTCCGAAATGCCGTTCCGCTTCGCCCTTGCCGCAAGAAAGCTTACAACAGCCC
>OGQJ01003444.1_pt1 | contig 10792 bp, 9 predicted proteins | sample 1553161 | NCBI WGS metagenome assembly OGQJ01 (sample SAMEA2579923, study PRJEB22360) | human gut metagenome | biome: human gut; feature: human-associated habitat; material: faeces | place: Denmark | collected 2008/2010 | reverse complement strand
TTTGCTTTATTGGAAATTACTCCGTAATGTTCCGATAAAGCAAAAAACGCTCCGCGAGGATGCGACCAGATGGACAGGAAATTTTACCGGAAATTTCTGTTACAAAAAAAGTGGAAGCTGTATTCAGCTTCCACAATAAAATATCAATATTGTTATAAAAACAATGATTTGCAGAGACGAATTATTTATTTCTGTGACCGGAGTATTTCTCCTCACAATATTTACATCTGTAAACCTCATTCTCCTCATCTGCCAGAACAAACACCTGATCCAGTCCCTGCTCGATGGAAGTGATACAGCGGGGATTCTTACATCTGATCACGTTTACAACCTGCTTCGGAAGACGAAGGTCTTTTTTCTCAACGATCTTCTCATCCTTAATAATATTTACGGTGATATTGTGATCAATGAAACCAAGGATATCCAGATCCAGATCTTCAATCGGGCACTCAACCTTGATGATGTCCTTTTTGCCCATCTTATTGCTCTTTGCGTTCTTGATGATCGCAACAGTACAGTCAAGCTTGTCAAGCTTCAGGTCATGATAAATAGTCATAGCCTTGCCGGCCTTGATATGGTCTAATACGAAACCTTCACGAAGTGCTCCAACATTTAACATGGCAGTTCCACCTCCAATAATGTAAGAATCAGGGCCATACGAACATATACACCGTACTGGGCCTGTTTAAAGTATGCAGCTCTCGGATCGCTGTCCACTTCAACAGAAATTTCGTTAACACGTGGAAGCGGATGAAGAATGTACATGTCATCCTTTGCAAGGGAAAGTTTCTGCTTGTCCAGTATGTAGAAATCTTTCATACGAACATAGTCTTCCTCGTTGAAGAAACGCTCCTTCTGAACACGTGTCATGTAAAGAATATCAAGCTCCGGAATAGCATCCTCCAGACGTTCTACTTCTAGGAACTCGATGTTGTTCTTTTTCAGTACGTCTTCACGGATATAGCTGGGAATACGAAGCTCTTCCGGAGAGATCAGTACAAATTTAACATTGTTGTAACGAACCAGCGCCTCGATCAGAGAGTGAACGGTACGTCCGAATTTCAGATCTCCGCACAGACCGATGGTAATGTTGTCAAGACGCCCCTTTAAGGAACGGATGGTAAGTAAGTCTGTAAGAGTCTGGGTTGGATGCTGATGACCACCGTCACCGGCATTGATAACAGGAATATTAGAAACCATAGAAGCTACCAGCGGAGCACCTTCTTTGGGATGACGCATAGCACAGATATCTGCATAGCAGGAAACAACACGAATGGTATCGGCAACAGTTTCCCCCTTCGCTGCGGAACTGGAATCTGCAGATGAGAAACCAAGAACCTTACCGCCAAGGTTCATCATAGCAGCTTCAAAACTGAGACGGGTGCGGGTACTTGGCTCATAGAAAAGTGTGGCAAGTCGTTTATCGTCACAGGTATGTGCGTATTTTTTGGGGTTTTTCTCAATATCGCTGGCAAGATCCAGAAGCTTCTCAAGCTCCGGAACACTAAGGTCCAGCGGACTCATTAAGTGTCTCATGATATACCTCCGTTATGAGTGTGTGGTTTTGGGGTAGAGTGTTACGGTTCACGAAAACTCTTTCAAAAAGGTTCTTCTGTGAGTGGTAACGCAAAATCTCTTCGACCTATCATATACTACTTGGAATGATTTTTCAAGAAGATTTTGTAAGTATTTTTTCGAAAAACAATCCAGTGAGAAACCAGACCGGGAGATAGTCCAGACGGATGACTCCTTTGTACTGATGGGGCACTCCGGAATAGTCCCAGGGGCACATGTGAAAAGCCTGCAGGATAGAACCGCTGGTAAATTCTGCCAGGTAAAATCCGGCAGTATAAAGAGAGCCGCGCAGAAGCGCCGGAAGGGTTTTCAGCTTTTTGTATACAGGCAGAATCAGGGATGCACAGCCATAAATGGGAAACATAAGAAGAGAGGTAGTCCCTTTCATGGACGCATCTCCCCGGAGCAGGGAATGGAGCCCGGTCCAGAGAATCTCCAGACACAAGCCGGTAAAACCACAGAAGAGAAAAGGGTATTTTTTCATATGCTTGGTCTCCTTGGGTAAAATGATAAAAATAACATTCCCATTCTTGCTAAATTTATGCTGCAAGGTTATAATGGAGAGAAAAAGATATTTGATAAACGAGGAGCTTTTATTATGAACTATCAGGAATGCCGTGCATATATCGATGATTCGGCGAAATACGGTTCCGTGCTGGGACTTGATAATATGCGTGAAATGCTGGACAGGCTTGGAAATCCTCAGGATGCAGTTCCTTATGTCCACGTAGCCGGAACCAATGGAAAGGGTTCCGTGATTGCTTATTTATACACCACCCTTACCCGGGTAGGCTATAAAGTGGGCAGATACATATCCCCAACTCTTTATTCTTACAGAGAACGTCTTGAGATTGCCGGCGAGAAGATCTCACAGGAAGATTTTGCAAAGTATGTGACAGAAATTTCCAGGTCAATTGACCAGATGACAGCGGTTGGCATGAATCATCCTACCCCTTTTGAGATTGAGACTGCAGCAGCGTTTTTGTATTTTAAGGAAGAAAATTGTGATCTGGTCCTTCTGGAGACCGGAATGGGCGGCAATCTGGATGCCACCAATATTGTGAAGAATACCAAACTGGCTGTGCTGGTTTCCATCAGCATGGATCATATGTCATTTCTTGGAAATACCCTTGGAGAAATCGCAGAGAAGAAGGCTGGAATTATCAAACCTGGCTGCCGGGTTGTGACCACAAAGCAGAAGCCGGAAGCGGCACAGGTGATTGCAGATACCTGCAACAAGCTTCATGTACCCTGTGTGGTATCTGACCCTGATGAGGCTGTTTTGGAAAAAGAGAGCGTATTCGGTCAGACCTTTTCTTATAAAGGAGAGGAATTTGCAATTTCCCTTGCCGGTGTTTACCAGAAAGAAAATGCAGTGCTGGCATTAAACGCCCTTGAAGAACTGGACAGACTTGGCTGGACTACTACCATGGAACAGCGGAAGGACGGTCTTCTCCACACAAGCTGGAAGGGAAGATTTACGGTTATCAATAAAAAGCCTCTTTTTATTGTAGACGGCGCCCACAATGCCGGAGCAGCCGACAAGATGGCAGAATCTATCCGACACTATTTTAATGGAAAAAAACTGATCTACATTATGGGTGTTTTTGCAGACAAGGAATATAAGATTGTCCTTGAAAAAACAGCTCATTTTGCGGAAAAAATCTATACCATAGAGACACCGGATAATCCCCGTGCACTGCCGGCAGAGGAACTGGCGAAGGCGGCAAGGGTATATAATTCCAGTGCCGAAAGTACAAAGAGCATAAAAGATGCTGTAGAAAAGGCGTTTTCCTGTGCAGGAGATGACGAGAACAGTGTGATTCTGGCATTTGGTTCACTTTCCTTTATTGGAGCGCTTACAGATGCGGTGGAAGAATATGTCGGATAAGTGTCAGGTACTGAAATGGCAGCGTGTTACTGGTCACGGAGTGAACAGTAATGGCAGTACATTGTGGAAATTGAAGTGTGCAGCAGCTGAATTTGCATGATTAAATACAAAAACTGGAGAGAAAACAATATGACAGATTTGCAGGAATGCAGACGAAAAATAGATGAAATTGACAATCAGATGGTGGAACTTTTTGAGAAGCGGATGAAGGTCTGCGAAGAGGTTGCAGAGTATAAGATCCATACCGGAAAGAAAGTGCTGGATCCGGAGAGAGAGCATGCCAAACTGGAAGAGATCAGGAAAAAAGCGCACGGTGAGTTCAACGAACTTGGAGCCCAGGAGCTTTTTCAGCAGATCATGGCCATCAGCAGAAAGCGTCAGTATCAGCTTCTCACCGAATATGGTCCGAAAGAAAAGGAAGACTTCCAAATGGTGGAGCAGCTTCCCAGAAATAATGTGACTGTTGTTTTCCAGGGGGTAGAGGGCGCCTACAGCTATGGAGCCATGCGCGCCTACTTTCAGGAAGACATTAAGAGCTATCATGTGAAGCTGTTCCGGGATGCCATGGAAGAAGTTGCAGCAGGAAGAGCAGATTACGCAGTCCTTCCTATTGAAAATTCCACAGCTGGGATTGTGACAGATATTTATGACCTTTTGACAGAATATAATCTGTTTATCGTGGGAGAGCAGATTCTGAAGGTTGAGCATGTGCTGCTTGGCCTGCAGGAGGCTGAGCTTTCCGATATTGCCGGGGTATATTCCCATCCTCAGGGGCTCGCCCAGTGTAAGGAATATCTGGAAGAGCATAGAGATTGGAAAACCACAGCAGTAACCAACACCGCCGCAGCGGCCAAAAAGGTCAGCGCAGATCAGGATAAGACTCACGCAGCGATTGCCAGCAGGGCTGCCGGAGAGATTTACAATCTGAAGGTTCTGGCAGAGAATATCTGCAAAAATGACAGCAATGTGACCAGATTTATTATTCTGGCAAAGAAACCGGTTTATGAGAATAACAGCTCCAGGATCAGTGTATGCTTCGAGGCACGTCATGCAAGCGGAACTCTTTACAATGTACTTTCCCATATGATCTATAATGGTCTGAATATGACCAAGATCGAGTCCCGGCCTATTCCGGGAAAAACCTGGGAATACCGTTTCTTCGTGGACTTCGAGGGAAATCTGCGGGACAGCGCGGTAAAGAATGCATTGCGGGGCATGGAAGCAGAGACTAGCTATTTGAAAATTCTGGGCAATTATTAAGATTATAGCTGCGAAGGCAGAGAGTGGCGGCAATTTCATTTATTGTTAAAATTAACCAAAGAATTTAAGAAGATTTTATCTGTTTTTAATATAAGAAAAGTAGAATGAAAAACGGTGCGAGTGCGTGAGCTTGTATATCCGAAAGTGTGCTGTTATGAATTGTGCGGACGGCAAAAAGGAGAAGAGACACGTAAATGCGTCATGGAATTGAGAGGAAACAAAAATGGCAAGAACAGAAGAATGTATCCTTTACCGCAATTTCGACAACGGTGAGGTACTGGACATAATGACATCACTGATGAACAACTATGAGGCTGGTGAAGAAGGCTTTGAGAATCGTAAAGAGGAATTTTTCCATATGGCAGGAAGCCTGGTGGAAATGGCAGGAATGTATGGGTTTTCCGGGAATCTGTGGCACACTTATCTGACGCAGCTTCTTGTCAATCACGAGAATGCATTCAGTACCGCTTCCGAGATCAGAGGGGCAGTGGAGGGAAGCATTAACCATCTGGCTCTTCATGATTTTGGAATTTTCAAAGAACTTTATGACTTTGATCTTGCTGTTTTTGACAGTGCGTTTGGAACAGACTGTGCTGATTTTCTCTGTAATTATGTGAATACAGGATGCAACAGCAAGGTATACAACCAGCGTATCTGCGACAGAATCTGTGATATGAGCAAAACACTGGCAGAGGCTTCTACAGTGGAAGAGTTTATGGCAGATATGGTGCAGTTCTACAAAGATTTCGGCGTAGGTAAGCTGGGATTGAACAAGGCATTTCGTATTGAGCATGGCAAGGATGGCAAGCCGGTGATCGCACCGATTACCAGAATCGCCCATGTGAATCTGGATGATCTGGTTGGATATGAAATCCCCAAGCAGAAGCTGATCGAGAACACGGAGGCTTTTGTAAGAGGAAGAAAGGCCAATAACTGCCTGCTTTTTGGTGATGCAGGAACTGGCAAATCTTCCAGCATCAAAGGTATCCTGAACCGTTATTATGACGAAGGACTTCGCATTATCGAGGTGTACAAGCACCAGTTCCAGGATCTGAATGATGTGATCGCACAGATCAAAAACCGTAATTACAAATTTATTCTTTATATGGATGATCTTTCCTTTGAGGAATTTGAAATCGAATATAAATATCTGAAAGCAGTGATCGAGGGCGGTCTTGAGAAAAAGCCGGACAACATCCTGATCTATGCAACCAGCAACAGACGTCATCTTGTTCGGGAGAAATCCGGGGATAAGCTGGAGGTGGCAGACGATGAAGATCTGCATTCCTCCGATACTGTGCAGGAGAAGCTCTCCCTGGTTTACCGTTTTGGCGTGCGGATTTATTTCGGTGCACCCAACAAGAAGGAATTCCAGAATATTGTTACTACACTTGCAGAGCGCTATGGTGTTACAATGCCTGCAGAGGAGCTTCTGACGAAGGCAAACGCCTGGGAGCTTTCTCACGGCGGTCTCACTGGAAGAACGGCGCAGCAGTTTATTGATCATGTTCTGGGAACAAGTGAGGAGCAGTAAAAGATTACCAGAGATTATCTGAAATTTATGTCTGGAATGAAATAATCCTTGGCAGGAGGGAAAAACGTATGGCAGTGACCACATTTGCGGCAATTGATATCAGTTCTTATGAGATCACCATGAAAATTTTTGAATTTTCCAAAAAGGGTGGTTTCCGGACTGTGGACGATATCCGGTATCGTCTGAATCTTGGAGTAGGGGTATATTCCGGCGGAACCATGGAAGTGGATAAGGTAGATACTATTTGTGAAGTACTTAACGACTTTAAGAGGATCATGGCAGAGTACGGTGTGAAAGACTACCGCGCCTGTACCACAAGTGTTTTCCGTGAGATGAAGAATCCGCTGATTATCATTGAACAGATTTTCAGAAGAACCGGAATTCATGTGGAGGTTTTAAGCAATGCCGAGCAGCATTTTCTGGGCTATAAATCTATTGCGGCCATTGAGAATGGCTTTAAGAAAATGATCCAGAAAGGAACCGCTATTCTGGATGTGGGCGGTGGAAACCTGCAGATTTCCCTGTTTGACAAAGATGCGCTTGTAACCACCCAGAGCCTGAAAATGGGAAGCGTGCGTATCCGCCAACGTCTGAAGGAGCTGGAGAAAACCAATACGAATTATGCACAGCTGGTGGAGGAGTTTATCCGTAATGACCTGACCGGGTTTAAGCGTCTTTATCTGAAAGACCGCGAGATAAAGAATTTGATCCTTATGGGGGATTTTCTTACTGAGACTATTTTCCGTGAGGAGAGACAGGATAACATTATTACACGGGCTGAATTCGAGAAGCGGTATGAGAATACGGTTTATAAGACCGAGACTTCACTGTCAGAGGAAATGGATATTGATCCGGAGTATGCCGCTTTGATCGTGCCAACTATGGTTATCTGTAAAGATTTTATGGATCTTTTCAATGCAGAAGCGCTTTGGATGCCAGGTGTATCTCTTCTTGATGGCATTGCCTATGATTTCGGGGAAAAGAAGAATTTTATTAAGAGCGCACATAATTTTGAAAATGATATTCTGGTGGCAGCCAGAAACATTGCCAAACGTTATTCTACTGGAAAGGATCATATTAAGGGTACTACCGACCTTGCCCTGGCGATTTTTGACAGCATGAAGAAAGTTCACGGAATGGGAGACAGAGAGCGTCTGCTTCTTCAGATCGCAGTGCAGCTTCATGACTGTGGCAAATATATCAGTATGGGAGATGTGGCAGAGTGCTCCTATCAGATCATTATGGCTACGGAGATCATCGGACTTTCCACAGAAGAACGTCAGATCATTGCAAATGCGGTGCGCTACAATACCACAGAATTTGTTTATTACAGCGAGATCGCAGGAGAAGTCGGAATGGATCGTTCCGTATATCTTTTGATCGCCAAGCTGACTGCAATCCTTCGTATTGCAAATGCCATGGATCGCAGCCATTATCAGAAGGTAAAGAATATGAAGGCTATGCTGAAGGACAGAACTCTGCTTCTTACAGTTGATTCTGAGCAGGATATCTCCCTGGAGCTTGGACTTCTTATGGATAAAGTTGAATTTTTTGAAGAGGTATTTGGTATCCGTCTGGTATTCAGACGTAAGAGAAAAGTGTGAGGAGGGGCACAATGGATCTGAAAAATTTTGAAAAACCGGAGTATTTTGTGAACAGGGAGTTGAGCTGGCTGAAGTTTGACGACCGTGTTCTTTCAGAAGCAAGAGATAAAAGTCTGCCATTGTTTGAAAGACTGAAATTTACCAGCATTGTATCTTCCAATCTGGATGAGTTTTACATGGTTCGTGTGGCTTCTCTGAAGGACCAGGTTCATGCCGGCTATGAGAAAACAGATATTGCAGGAATGGGACCAAAAGAGCAGCTGAAGGAGATCAGTGTCCAGACACATGAACTCGTCCGTTCCCAGTACAGCACTCTGAACCGTTCCCTTCTTCCGGCGCTGGAGAAGGTAGGACTTCACCTGGTGATGGAGCATGAGAAATTAAACGAAGAACAGCAGGAGTATGTGGACCGTTATTTCGAGGATAATGTTTATCCGGTTCTTACTCCTATGGCAATGGATTCTTCCAGACCTTTCCCGTTGATTCGAAATAAGACATTGAATATTGGCGCCTTGATTTCCAAGAAGGATAAGAAAAAGGGCAAGGATGTACTGGTATTTGCCACTGTCCAGGTGCCGTCTGTACTGCCGCGTGTGGTTGTCATTCCATCCGGGAATAAAGAGGACACTACTGTGATCCTTCTGGAGGAGATTATCGAGCGCAATATTGACAAGCTTTTCCTTGGATATGATGTGGTTTGTGCACATCCTTACCGTATTATGAGAAATGCGGATCTTTCCATAGATGAGGATGGGGCGGAGGATCTTCTGGTGGAAATCCAGAAGCAGCTGAAGAAGCGCCAGTGGGGTGAGGTGATCCGCCTGGAAGTGGAGGATAAAACGGACTCCAGACTTCTTGGCATTCTGAAAAAGGAATTTGACATTAAAGAAGAGGATATTTTCTATATTAACGGACCACTGGATCTTACCATGCTGATGAAGGTTTATGGACAGGATGGCTTTGATCAGTACAAAGAGCCGAAATATACCCCTGCTGTAGTGCCTGCATTTGCAGATACCAGTAAGGATATTTTCCAGGTGATCCGTGAGGGTGATGTGTTCTTACACCATCCATACATGAGCTTTGACCCGGTTGTAAATTTTGTACGCCAGGCGGCAAAGGATCCGGATGTACTGGCGATCAAACAGACACTGTACCGTGTGAGCGGCAATTCTCCGATTATTGCAGCACTGGCTCAGGCGGCAGAAAATGGCAAACAGGTTTCCGTACTGGTGGAATTAAAGGCACGGTTTGACGAAGAAAACAATATTGTCTGGGCGAAGATGCTGGAAAAGGCGGGATGCCATGTAATTTATGGTCTTCTGGGACTGAAAACACACAGTAAGATCACACTGGTGGTTCGGCGCGAGGAGACAGGCATTCGCAGATATGTACATCTTGGCACGGGAAACTATAACGATTCTACGGCAAAGCTGTATACGGACTGTGGTCTGCTGACATGCAATGCAAAGATCGGTGAGGACGCAACAGCAGTATTTAACATGCTTTCGGGCTATTCGGAGCCGGATCGCTGGAACAAACTGATTGTTGCACCGCTCTGGATGAAGGACCGGTTCCTGCATCTGATTGCGATGGAAGAGGAGCACGCAAAGAAGGGACAGAAAGCGCATATTATTGCGAAGATGAACTCGTTATGCGACCGCGATATTATTGCGGCGCTTTACAGTGCTTCGGCAGCCGGAGTAAAGATTGACCTGATTATCCGGGGAATCTGTTGCCTGAAGGTTGGAATCCCGGGTGTCAGCGAGAATATTACCGTTCGCTCGATTGTCGGCAATTTCCTGGAACATGCGCGGATTTTCTACTTCTACAGTGGTGGAAATGAAGAGGTGTTTATGGGAAGCGCGGACTGGATGCCGCGAAATCTGGAAAAACGGGTGGAGATTGTGTTCCCGGTTGAGGATGAGCAGATCAAGAAAGAAGTAATGCATATTCTTGATATCCAGATGAAGGATAATGTGAAAGCCAGTATTTTACAGGCAGACGGAACGTATACAAAGCCGGATAAGCGTGGAAAGACGCTGGTGAATTCACAGGAGTATTTCTGCAGGGAGGCAACGGAAAGAGCGGAAAAACCGAAAGAACAGGAAAACAGCAGGGTGTTTGTGCCGGCGGAACCGGTGGAATAGGCTCTGAGGTGGGGACGGACGCCCCGTAACGCACACAAGGGTGATGCGCGGTTTCGGGAACTAGTAATTCTAAGGCTCTGTCATTTTGCTAAAACCATGCGCCAAAAATCAAAACTCGCTGTCGCTCAGACAGTTGATTTTTGGCGCATAACGCAAAATACCAGAACCTAAGAATTACACGCTCCCTGCAAATGCGCACCACCCTTGTGTGCGTTACGGGGCTGTGCGAAGGACGGACACGAATGTGGGCGCGGGAGCGCCCACTGCGTTGACATGAAAGAAGAATATGGTATGTTATGATGAGAAAGCGCTGCAGCTTTGAGAGTTGCGGCGTTTTTTTGTGTCAAAAATAATCTGTCTGGTATTGGGAAAAGGAATGGTTATTCAGAACTCGTTTTGAAAATTGGTTTTGCGGGTGATTTTCGGGGATTTTACAAAGAGTAATCTGGAAAAATGGCTGGAAAAGAAGGGGATGGAGACGGAGATAAGGGAAAATGTGGACATTTTTTGTAAAGTAACCGGTTATTTTATTAACGGTTATTTTACAAAGCGGTGGTAGTGGGCTTTACGGAAGGAAAGGTATAATGAGTCTCGACAAGACGAGGAGGAAGAAAAACGAATGTCAAATATTGTGTTGAAGAATGTCTGTAAATCTTATGATAAGGAACATTATGCGGTTCAGGATTTTTCGCTTGAAATACCGGATCGGGAGTTTGTGATTTTTGTTGGACCTTCCGGCTGCGGAAAATCGACGACGCTTCGGATGATTGCCGGTCTT
>OGQJ01003437.1_pt1 | contig 10802 bp, 5 predicted proteins | sample 1553161 | NCBI WGS metagenome assembly OGQJ01 (sample SAMEA2579923, study PRJEB22360) | human gut metagenome | biome: human gut; feature: human-associated habitat; material: faeces | place: Denmark | collected 2008/2010 | reverse complement strand
GAAATCCGGTTTGCCGTGTTGGAATAGGTATTACTGGTACTAAGTGTCATGTTCGCAAGGACTGGCGTGGAAATGTCCTTGGAAACGTGGAAGGTGTATTCCCGGCTTTTTCCCATGCCGCTTACGGTTACCTTCACATCTGTAGCACTGCCGCTTACATCTGCCACAAAGCTTCCTGCATACGCCTGTCCATTTACAGTTATGGTGCAGCCTTCCGGTGCTTTAAAATCAAAGGTCACTTTGCCGGTATTCTCTGCTACCGTTAAATTATATTTTAAGGTATCTTTTCGGAAAGCAGAAGGCCAGGTCACTTTTCCAGTATCTGCTGTGACTGTCACGCTGTCCAGATAGGCTCCATTTGTTTCCAGAGCCATCAGATAGTTGGAATCGTTTTTGTAATAAAGGGTGCCCTCACGGTCTGCACAGATGGTACTGATGCAGTATTCCTGCTGGTCACTTGCCGGGCGGAAAAGCTCTACGGCTGTTCCGGAGGTCTGTCCCGGTTCATCGGACAGCATATAAATACCGCCTGGTTTTGCATTGTAGGTAAAGTACAGATAGACTCTTCCATCTGCCTGTCCATCCCCATTATAATCCTGGTTTTCGTAGGCCGTAGACAAAAGAGGCGCTGCCTGGGGATAGCCTGGGATGGATACGTTATATGCCAGAGAGATCCCGGAAGCGGTTTCAGTTAAGACTGCAAAATGATGACCGCCATCGGAACTAAACTGTTCGCCATTTCCGCAGACACCTACATAGATCCTCCCCTTATATACAACCGGGGAAGCAGTTACCATGCCGCCAAGGTTATAGCTGCAGGCAGTTCCAAAGGTGCCGTCTGCATTCATCTGCACGCGGTACAGATACCCGCCTTTGGTGGTGAAATATACATAACCATTATTATAAACGATAGTAGAACGAATATCTCCATGGCTTGTCATCTTATCCATGAGCAATCCGGTATGTGTGTTTACGGAATACAGGATGGCGGAGTTGGTATCTGTTCCTTCTGAAGAACCGTCGTCGGAACCAAATACCAGGTAATCGGATGAGGCATAGGAACCAGCCCAGTAAAAGCCGCCCTTATGGTTGTATTTCCAAGTGCAGTGTTTAATCTCCGTTCCTGTGGATGGATCCTCGTCTGTAACAGACAGACAGAAATAAGAGCCTGCTGTAGTCTCAGAATTCCAGGTTCCGGTATAGATATAACCATCCTTGTAAGTGATCGGGGAAAGTGTCTGACCTCCCAGGGACTCACTGATCCATAAGGACTTTAAGGAAGTAGCACTGACCGCCTGGATCTGACCGCCGCCGATCTGTGCAAAGAGCATTCCCTCTGCATAGGTAAGGGGGATCATGGCATACTGCATATTTCCAGAGAGCTGTTCGCTGGTCTGAAGGATTTCCCCTGTGTTTTTATCCAGCTTATAGATAAACTGTCCAGACGCTACATAAACTGCTCCGCCCAGGATCAGTGGTGGTGTGATGGCTGCCTCCCAGCCCACTCCGATCCTTTTGGTCCATTTTAACAGGGTGGAATCCGCACTGGTTGGGGTGCTGCTTCCGGTAATGCCGTTATTTGTTTCACTGTTTCGAAAATTGATCCAGTCATTGTCCGTGATCTCCGGCTGCGTAGCATCCTGTTTTACCAGTTCTGCGGTAATATCGCTAACCTCGCCGCCGGTAAAGCTGCCCTGTTTAGAAATATAGCCATACTTGGAGATGTTCCAGGTATAAGCTTCTCCCTGGAGGATATTCTCATAAACCATCAGGGAATCGGCGGAAGGGGTAAGGCGCTCCCCATCCTTGTCATATACGCTGATGACCGCATCCTCCGGGGTTACCTGGAAACTTACTTTGTCACTTGTGCTTTTATGAACCAGGATGGTGTAGGTGCCGGTGGAGGTATAGGTTTTCTCTGCCAGGGCAGGATCCGCATAGGTGTTTGCCTCTGACATGGAGAGCGTCACTTTGGTATCACCGGTGTCTGCCAGTGGAACGCTCACAGCCGTATCTGTAGAAGAAAACGGAACCTCTTTTACTTCGCCTGTGGTTACATTTTCACTGGAAATGGCAAGCTGATACCAGTTGCCGGAAAACGCTTTTGGAACCACCTGTAAAGAAGCAGTAGAAACTGCTACCGTTGCCTCGTAGTCCCTTGTAGTTCCTGTCGTGTCAAATTTCGGAAGGATATTTTTTGCCAGGTCCTTGTCATCCGGCAGGCAGGCCTTGAGATCGGAAAGGTCAAGACGGCGTTCTACCAGGATCTGGTAAACCTGCTTGTCCCCTTCTGTTCCTGCGGTGATAGTATAAAGTGCTCTTTTGGAGCCATTTTCTCCGGCTGCAAAAACGGAGGCAGCTATATTGTAACGGGTACCATCTGTGTATCCGCTTTTTGACATTTCCGCATTCTGTTTTTCTCCGTCCAGTCCCGTGGTTTCCAGCTGAAGGACGGATCCCTCCGGTGCATTCCCTGCCAGATCCGCTGTGATCCAGAAGGATGCGGAATCCATGTTGGAACCATATTCTGCCACATAAACCTTGCCGCGAAACTCTGCGTCAAGATCAGACATACGCTTTAATCCTACGGTAGAAGCACCGCTCTGGCTGGTATATAAGGTCAAGTTCTGAAGGTAGCCACCCTCATCCTGCGCATCGGTTTCTGGCATGATGATAGGATCTGTCTCCCCTTCAAATCCCTCCTGGGAATCAGAGGCTTCAAAGTCCTCTTCTCCTGAAAAATCTTCTTCTGCTTCCCCGGAGGTAAACCCGGTAAATTCAGAAACGCTTGCAAAAGAATCCTCACTTTGTGTGTCTTCGGATTCCTGGGAACCACCCTCAAAAGAATCCGTCTCATCTGTAAAAAATCCATCCTCTTCTGCGGCATAAGCGGTGTTTAACGCATACACCGGAAGATTTCCAGCTAACAGGGCCGCAGACAAAAGTCCGGTCAGCCATTTTTTCATTGTTGGTTTCATTCAGTTCTCCCTTCTTTTCTTTGCTTACGCCGTTATTTTGGGCTTTTTCTTGCTTTCTTTTTTAAACCTTTTCTTTGCCGTTACAAAAAAGAGAGCAAAACCAGTTTCCAATACCGCAATCACCAGAAGAAATTTTGTTGTCAGACTTGCTTTTTGGATTCCTCTTGTCACACTTCCTGCAAAAGATTCCTCCTGAGCCTGGTTCTTTCCAGTTGTATTTGTAACTGTGGTTTTCGTTTCTTCTGTAAAACCATCTGACGCCTCACTTTTTTCTTCTACCACCGGGGAGGGAGTGGCTTTTTCCATCACCTTCTCCCCTGCTATGGTATAGCCAGGCTTTAAATCCTTTGCATATTTCTTCCCTGTCCGGTCTGTCCACTTCGGGGACTCATTTTTTTTGGTGTCAGCTGTCTTCATATTTCCAAACAAAGAAGTCTGTTTCTCCCCCTGGAGCTTTAAGGAAGCCTTAATCTCCCCAGTGGTTTTCTCCCCCTCTTTGCCTCCAGCTTTGCTTCCCTCCACCTGTTTTAAATTGGATAAGGAACCCTCGCCGTTTTGTCCTGGGATAGTGGCCTGGGACTTATTTCCGCCATGGTCGGAGCCATGTACCAGGTTTCCAGGGGTACCGGCTGTTTTTATATCCGGGATCCCCATGACTAAAGAATCACTTACATTTCCCGCTGCATCCTTTACCACGATCACCAGGTCTTTTTCCCCGGAGGATAATCCAGTCAGGGTAATGGTATTGGTTCCGGCTAATACTTCTGTTCCTTTCCCACTTGTATCTAGGGCGGGTACCTTTGCCCCTGCCTCAATCACCTGGTAATAACAGGTTCCCTTTTCGGAAGTTTTATAGACAGCAGAAGCAGTGTCCGTGGAGATACGGCTGGCACTGATTTTTTTTAGTACCGGAGCTGTAGTATCGGTAAGTTTCAGGGTAATATAATAGTCTCTGGTTGTCCCGTCCTCTGCTTTTACCTCCAGGCGGACCTTCGCCTCTTTTTCCTGGTCGGCAAAAAAGATCTTCCAGTAGAGGCGGTCTTTGTTGTCTTTCGTTCCCGTGATGGTCTCATCTTTTTCTACAGTTCCTGCCTTGATACCGCTGATGGCATAAACCTTAACAGAAGCTTTTTCATCCTCTACTTCTGTCCAGATGTTCAGGCTCTGCCGTTCGCCATCGTAGGAAGCCTCAAATTTTTCCTTATCTGGAGCCAGATCCGGGCTTAATTTTAAGATCCCTTTTCCGTACTTATCAGAACTGGAAACATACAAGCCCTTTAAGGCTGTGTTGCTGCTAAGAAGGGTGATGGTATATTCCGTCACCGCAGGATCTGCCGTGATCTTCTGGTAGAATTCCTGGTACCCTTCTTTACGGACATAAAGTTCATACGCCTGTCCCTGTAAAAGAGAATACCGTCCATTTTCTTCTGCGGAAACCGGGTTTCCCTCTGCATCCAGGATCACCACACTGGCATCTCCCGGCTCAATTTGAAGTCCCACGCTCACCAAAGCCGGGGTTGGAGTCGCAGTCGGCTGTGGAATCTCGGTTGGAGCCGGAGTTTCTGTTGGTGCCGTAGTTGGCTCCGGAACCGGTGTTGCAGTCGGCTCTTGTGGAGTCTCAGTTGGAGCTGGTGCCTGTGTAGGCTCTGGCTCCACGGTCGGCTGTGGTGCCACAGTGGGCTCTGGCTCCATGGTCGGCTGTGGTTCCTCACTTGGAGCAGGCTCCGGCTGTTCCGGTTCCGAAGGCTCTTCTGGTCCTCCTTCTTCGCTTTGTATCATCACTTCTTGCTGTGCATGTATCTCATAAGGAACACTTCCGGCAATCAGAGCTGCCGTTAGGGTTCCCATTACCAATCTTTTTTTCATTTACCAGTCCCCCCATGTCTCGCCGTTTACCCCGCCGCCTACGTCGGCACCGGAATAAAGGGAAAATCGAAGCCTTACCTCATCCCCGTCCGCCGGGAAATAGGAAGACATTCCAACACTCATGTATTCACCGTTCACGGAATACAGCCAGCCAGAGTCCATGGTAAAATCAAACTCTCCAAGCCAGTTGGAATCGTGATCGGATAACTGACAGTTTACTTCCTGTAAATGCGCCATCAGATCATCCGGGATAGCCGCATTTGCGGAAATGCCGCCCCTTCCGATTGCTTTTAAATAAAAGCCGCTGGTGGCATCCCCATTGTTTCTCCAGTCAAAGCCTGTGTTCTGCAAAAGCCGCAGCAGCACAGAGGATAACTGTTCTCCCTGGTAATATTCAATAGAGGTTGCCGGAAGGATGGTTCCAAGCCCTACCGTACCCGCTTCAATGCTGATGGTGATAGAACCTGCCACCTGTGGACCTGCGTCTTCTCCTTTATACAGGGTAAAAGGAGGTAAGGTAGTGGCATAGCCTTCTTCGTCTGTCGCCTTGATTTCTATGGTGTTGGCACCTTCTGCCAGTTCCAGGCGATATGCCAGGATTCCAGCAGCCGGTTCTCCCTGGCAGGAAAGCCGTTCCCCATTTCCGGTTACCGTAAGGGCAGCTGCGCCCAGACTGTTTCCATAATGGTCGGTTGCCTGGATGTAAAAGGTACGGTAAGAAGCATTGACCGTCTCCCCATCGGTAAGGTCTGTGGCAATCTTCGGGTAATTATCTTCTACCGGTTCCTCTGGACTTTCCGTAGGGGCAGGTGTCGCAGTGATCTGCGGCTCTTCCGGTGCCGGGGTAACAGGTGGCAGATCCTCATCCGGAGTCTGCGCCCCGTCCTGGTTCCGGTTATCATCCGCATCTGGTGTTTCCGATGGCTGTTCGGAATTGTCTGGTTCATCCTGGTTATCATATTCAATCGTATTACTTTGATTCTCTTGATTTTGGTTTGTATTGTTATTATTTTCTGGCGGCGTTTCCGTCACAGTTGCCTGTGGGGTGGGCGTTACGCTCTCCTCCGGTTCAGGCGTTGGTGTCACCGTCTGCATTACTGGTTCCTTTGTCGGCTCCGGCGTAACCGTAGGAGTCGGTGTCTCTTCTGGAAGAAGCTGGGCCTGTTCCTGCTGCTCTGCCATTTCCTCGCCGTTTCCATCATTCTTAGAACCTGCATAGGCAAAACCGGTTCCCAGATACCCTTTTAAGGAGCTGTCTGCACTGATTCCCTGCACCGGGTTTGGTACTGCCTCGGGCTCACTTTTTAATACGCCCTGTGCAAAAACGACAGCAGCCAGAAAAAGCACTGCCACAGGAATGAGCGCTGCCAGTATTTTTCTTTTCTTTTTTTCTTTCATAAACAGCCTCCTTTCCTGTCAATAAAGTCTTTCAATGTATTTCATGATCCATCTGTCATACCAGCTTGCAGATGCTTTTAATTCCTTTTTTAAATGCCGGATACAGCTTGCCGTATCATGGCGTTCGGAGGCCGATACCGGATGGGGGCTAAACGCTGCCTTTTGTCCAATCTTTCTTACTTTTTCATAGAGTAATGTGGTCTCATCTGAATACTGTGTGCCATGCTCGTATAACGCTCTAGCATAACCAGCCATGGCCCTCACTGCCAGTTTGGTGTCCTGGGAGGCAAAGCACTTTCTTCTCTTTCGGTTTGTAAACGCTCTTAAGAATATCACCGTCAGGATAAACAGAAACATAAACGTATCAAATACGATCAAAAACAGAAGAAGGAATTTTTCGATTCCAAACAATGCCAGCTTCAGGCTGAAATTGGTACGGATGTTCTCTTCCACTGGCGGCTGTGATTCTGTCTCTGGGATTGAAGCAGCCAGCTTTCCTTTTGCTTCCAGCCCTGTTTTTAAATTGGCTTCTTCCATGATACCGTAATAGGAAGGTGTCATTTCAAGCGGAACCCATCCAAGTCCATCAATGTAGATCTCTGTCCAGGCATGTCCGTTAGTTCCCGGGATTTCGATAGTTTCGCCATCTGTTTTCCCATCTACATCTTGAGGGGTGATCAGATACCCTTCCACGTACCGGGCGGGAATGCCATAATAGCGGAACATAAGCGTCGCCGCTGTTGCAAAATGAACGCTGTGCCCGATCTTAGAGGTGGTTAAAAAATTCTCTGTAAAATCCCCGTCTTCAGAAAAGACATCCGTTTGGGAACTGTAGGTCATGTTCTTTTCCAGATAGGAGCGGATCCTGGTGATTGCCGTGTAGTAATCGGTATGTCCTTCCTCCCGGTTTCCGCCGTCTCCAAGTTCCTTTTGAAACAGGGTTTTTAAGGACGCTGGAAGAGCGGTATCTTCCTGATAAACAAAGGTATTGTAATAACTCTCCTGGCTTCGATAGGAACTGACGGCATCCGCGCCGCCATCCCCTGCATTATTTCCAGCGGTCAATGTCTGATAGACCTTTGCCCCAAGGGTGGTAAAATCACTTACCAGATTTCCAAGGGAGGAAAAACGATAGGTTCTTTCTCCAAACAGTCCTCTGGCGTACAGGGTGCTGTCCGCCTGGGCGTTTTCGCCTGTGTAGCCGTCTGGCAGACCTGAGAGCTCATACGGGGTATAAAGGTATTTACTGCTTGCCGTTTTATTATTTATCGAAATGATTCCTTTTTCACTGGAGAGGGAATCGTCCTGGATCAGATTTCTTGCATTTAGAAGCTGGGTTTCTCCATAAAAGCCCTCCTGGTGAAGCCAGTAATACAAGTCTTTTTCTTCATAGGCCTCTTCCGTGGAAATCTCCGTCCAGGAAGAGCCGTCATAAACGCTTCCCACAAAGCCACGCAGATACAAAGAAGCCGGATGCTCCATGGTAATTTCAAGTGCCGTATCCGATGACGCACTCCAGGCTCCGGTCTGCTTTAACTTTCCATCTGGAAGGGAATTTGCCCCCTGCCCTTTGTAGCGGAGCCTGGAAAGTCCACTTAATGCCTCTTCTTTGGCATTTGCCACAAGCTGGGAGTCCTGGTACTCATTCTTTGGCACCAGGCTTTGAAGAAACATGCCCCCGAAAACGGAGACCAGAAGAAGACCAAATGCCCCGGCAAAAAATGCGGACACGTCGACAGCGTTACCTAAGTTTCCCCCTTTATTTTTCGTCATGTAGTTTAATTCTAACAGGGTTCCAGCGTAAAAGCCAAGACAAAGCCTGGTATCTGGAAGCAGTTCTGTTTTTACCAGAACCACCGGAAGGACTGCCGCAAAAAGAAGGAGCAGCACATACCACCGAAGCTTCAGGATTAAGAAGCCAAACAGCCCACAGGCAATGCCAAGGAAAATAAGAACTGCCAGCTCCCCATTTGCTTTTCCAGAATCCTTCAGCTGGTAGATGGTAAGGTAGATCCCTGCTTTTTTCCCAAGAACTTCTGCAAGTTGGTTCCAGAGTGAAAGAAATCCGTTTAAAAGCATGCCAGAGAACGCAAACAGGCAGATCCCGGCAGCTGCACTTAACGAGAAAACCGCAGCAACCAAATGTTCCCGAAGCCTGAAAAGAACGGCACAGAGAAGGGCGGTCACAGTGACGCTCACCAAAAAAGGAATCCCATTCACAGACGGAATCAGGGTATGCAAAAGCGCAAAGGTACCAACGCCATTTACCAGAAAAATCAGGAAACTTTCCAGCAGGATACCGGGCAGGTATCTTCTATGTTTTTCTTCTTGTCTTGTGATCCATACTTCCATGTGATGGTTTCTCCTTTATCTGCTGTGGTTCCACAGCTTACAACGGTTACCTCGCCCCGGGTTCGAAGCCTTCTAAGGTCTTCTTCCTCTGGTGCGCCCGTAATATAAATATAATTTGCAAATCTTTGCTGTCCCGGAGTGTGAAGATATTCTGTGATGGTGCAGGGCTTTTCCCCCTCCCCTCCGTGGCGGAGGAATAAATAGAGAATAGTTTCATAATCCTCGCGGGTGCGTATTTTTTCAATGTAAAAATGTCCGGTGCTGTGGTCAAACACGCCTGCCTGACAGGAAATGCCCTGTTCCATAAAGCTGTTTAAAACTGCGGCAAACACTTCACCAAGCGTCTGTGCTACGGCTGGTGCTTTTTCCTTTAAAAATGGCTCTGCCAGGATCAGGACCGTATCATCCACCGGGAAACTTCTCTGGCGGATCATCATTTTATCTAACTTGCCGGTCAACTTCCAGTGGATCTGACGAATGCTGTCCCCCTCCTGGTATTCCCGGATATCAAAGGTCTCCCCCGGATCATCCCCAGGACGGGCTCCCGAATAGCGGAAGCTCTCCATGTCAAAGCCCTCTTTTGTGAGAAACTGAAAATCTTCCTTTTGCTCACAGGGCATCACCACCGTACAAGCGGACAGCCCCGCCTTCCTCTTTTGCCCTGCCAGACCAAAGAAATCATAGGAGCGCCAGGTGTGTAAGGTGGCGTAAATACAACCGCACCACTGGCTTTTTCCCTGGAAGTCAATGGCTTTTTTCCCTCTTCCTTTAAGGGAAAACGAAAACGGAAGCTCCATCTGCTCCCCAGTAAAATGATTTTCCAGATGCAGGCTGCCTTTTCCAAGAAATACCGGAAGGACAGACTCATTTGCAATCTGAAGCTTTCCTTTCCAGATCCCATCCTGTTCCGCAGCTTTGGGGAGCTTTAGCTTCATAGTGATCTTTTTTCCGCAAAAGAAACCAAGCAGCAAAAACGCCACTACCGCAAGGGCGGACAAAAGCAAAAGGACGGCATATACCCAGACTCCGGTAAAAACCGCAGCCAGGGCAAGCAATATGAACCATATAAGTAGTAAAATCCTGTTTTTCATTCTCCCTCTACCTTCGGTGCCGATGTATCTTTTAAAATTTCTTCCAGAATGTCCTTCGCACTCTGCTCCTGGTATCTGGCTCTTGAATCCAGGATCATACGGTGTGCGGTTACATCTGTGAATACTTTTTTTACATCTTCCGGGATCACATAATCCCGTTCTTCCATGAAGGCTGCCGCCTTTGTCATACGGCATAAAGCCAGGGTTCCACGGGGGCTAAGACCAAGTGTGATCATCGGATGGTTTCTGGTTGCCTCTGCAAGGGTTGCAATATAGTTCAGGATGGAATCTGCCATATATACTTTTTGTACCTGATCCTGAAGCATAACAACTTCTTCTTTGGTAATAACAGCTTTCGCGTTCTCCAACGGATTTTTTGTCTGCCGGTCCCGAAGCAGCTCTACCAGGTTTTCGTGATCCGGGTAGCCCATGGAAAGGCTTATCATAAATCGGTCTAACTGGGATTCCGGCAGCATCTGGGTTCCGGAAGAGCCGGTAGGGTTCTCTGTAGCAATGACTACAAAGGGCTGCGGAACCGGATGTGTCTCGTTATCTACCGTTACCTTTCCCTCTTCCATGACTTCCAGAAGGGCTGCCTGGGTTTTGCTGGAGGTACGGTTGATCTCGTCCGCCAGAAGCATGTTGCACATCACCGCGCCTGGGCGGTAGATGAATCTGCCCGTCTGTTTTTCGTACATGGTAAATCCGGTTACATCGGAAGGGACTACATCCGGCGTAAACTGGATCCGGTTAAAATCCATTCCCATAAGACGGCAAAGTGCCAAAGCTGTGGTTGTCTTTCCAACACCAGGAACGTCTTCCAAAAGCACATGTCCTCTTGCCAGCACTGCCATGATGATTTTATCCGTAACTTCTTTTTTTCCTTTTATAATGGTTCCAAGCTCCCTCTGAAGCTGTGTGATCTTATCTGCCATTTCTTTCCTCCTGCCCTTTTCACTGGCTGATCCAGATTCTTTTTCTTATGTGTCAATTGGTATCGCTCATATCATAAAAACTGGTTTTGCCATTTAAAAACCGGCTATATGCCGCCATTGCACAAAACGCCTGGTCGGTAGCCATGGGATCGCTGTCCCCATCTAATATGTGGGAAAAGCTT
>OGQJ01003435.1_pt1 | contig 10805 bp, 7 predicted proteins | sample 1553161 | NCBI WGS metagenome assembly OGQJ01 (sample SAMEA2579923, study PRJEB22360) | human gut metagenome | biome: human gut; feature: human-associated habitat; material: faeces | place: Denmark | collected 2008/2010 | reverse complement strand
GCATGACGCAGACGAACTGCACCTGCTGGATGTCGTTGGTGGTGCGGGTGATGAGGGACGCGGTGGAGAAGTTCTCGATCTCCGCATGGGAGAAGTGGATGACGCTGGAGAAGGTCTCGCGGCGCAGGTCGCGGCCGATGGCGGCGGACACCCGGGAGGCCAGGAAGCCCACCGCGATGGACACGGCCACCATCAGCAGGGTCAGGGCCAGCATCTGGCCGCCTACCTTATATAAATAGTGCATCTGCACAGCGTGGGCAATGCCCTGGGCCTCGTATTCCAGCCCCACCAGCAGCAGAGCCTGGCTCTTCAGGTTCTCCACCACGGTGTCGTCCAGCTGGCCGATGGCACCGGTCAGCTGCTGCTGCACGGCGTCGCGGCTGAAGCCGGGCATCTGGCTCATGGCGGCAAACTGGCCGCACACGGTGTCCAGGTCCTCGGCCGTGGGGGCCGCAGTCTCGGTTTCCGTGTCGGTATTGCGGTCGGCACCGGAGGCCTGCAGGTCCGCAAGGCCGGTCATGCCCATGCCGGTCTGCCCGGCGGGGGTGTTGGCTGCCTGGGCGGCCGCCAGATACAGCACGATGTCCGGCGTGGTCACGGCATCTTCCAGCGCAGTGCGCTCGTCGGCGGTCAGGTCGGTGCGCAGGCGCAGCACATCGCCGTCGGCGGTGTAGGCGTTCTGGAAGGCAGCGGCGTCCTCCTCGCGCATCAGCAGCGAGAGGGCATCCAGCGTGCTCTGCCGCACTGTGTCGGGCAGGGGGCTTTCGATGCCGCCCTGCTGGATGCCGGTGTCCACGATCTTGCTGGTGTAGTCCGGCAGCGACAGATCGCAGTACGCCTGCACGAACAGCAGTGCGAACACCACGAGGCAGACGGCCCAGTGACGGGCCAGCTGCTTAAAGATCTTTGTCATGGTTTGGTTCTCCCTTCGGTTTGGTGGTACGCGCAGCATTTTCCGCAAGAATGGCTTCCATCAGCGCGCCGCGCAGCGCTTCCATCTGGGCCAGCTGTTCCGGCTCCAGCCGGGCCATGACACTGGAAAAGTAGTCCCCAAGAGCAGCCTCGCACTGTCGGCAGGCCTCGTATCCCTTGGGCGTGAAACGCACCAGCGTCTTGCGGCGGTCGGCAGGGTCGGCAAAGCGTTCCACAAGGCCGTCCTGCTCCATCTGCCGCACCGTGCGGGAAATGGCAGGAAGCGGTTGATGAAGCTCCTGAACAAGATCGGAGATATAAACGGCACCGTCCTGTCCATGGAGCCGAATGCAGCCCAGCAGCCCTTCCAGCATGGGAAAGTGGCACTTGGGGCAGTCGGCCAGAGCGGCCTTCATGCCGGCCTTGGATGCTTTGCTCAGCCGGTGGATGTAGCGGCAAAGCCCACGGAAACTCAACGTGGATTCCTCAGACACGCGATCCCTCCTCTCAAAAATTGCTTAACAACTGTTAACTGTTAACGCTTGATAATAATAGGCTTTTGCAGGCCGGATTGCAACCCCCTGCAGGGATTGTTTCACAAAAGTTCACAAACGTTTGTGTCCCGCATACACATAAAGCAAAGGGGGCATCGGGCATGGAACAGCGTTTGTGGATGATCCTGCAATTGTTCGGCGGGGCGGCACTTTTCTTATACAGTATGGACACCCTCACGGACGCTTTGCAGCAGGCGGCGGGGGACACCCTGCGGCAGGCCCTTGCCCGGCTCACGGCCCACCCGCTGGCCGGGGTGCTCACGGGGGCGGCGGTCACGGCGGTGGTGCAGAGCAGCTCGGCGGTCACGGTGCTGGTGCTGGGCCTTGTGGGGGCCGGGCTGCTGACCCTGCAGCGGGCCGTGCCGGTGGTGTTCGGAGCCAACATCGGCACCACGGTCACCGCGCAACTGCTGGCCTTCCGGCTGGAGGATGCCCGGTATCTGCTGCTGGTGGCGGGGCTGCTGCTCTGGTTCGCGGGGCGCGGGCGTCTGCACGCAGTCGGGCAGGCGCTGTTTGCGTTCGGCCTGCTGTTTGAGGGCATCGCGGTCATGGCCGAGGCCATGGAGCCGTTGGCAGCGGGGCCGGTGTTCCGGCAGTGGATGGCCCAGGTACGGCACCGCCCCGGCCTGGGCCTGCTGGCAGGGCTGGGCATGACCCTTGTGGTGCAGAGCAGCTCCGCCACCATTGCGGTGCTGCAGCAGGTAGCCGCCCGCCCCGGGCCGGACGGCGGGTGCCTGCTGGGCCTTGCGGGAGCCATCCCGGTGCTGTTGGGGGACAACATCGGCACCACCGTCACGGCGGTGCTGGCATCGGTGGGGCAGAGCCGGGACGCCAAACGTCTGGCGGCGGCCCACGCCCTGTTCAACCTGTCCGGGGCGGCGGTGTGCTGGCTGCTGCTGCCCCAGTTCACCGCGCTGGTGCGGCTGGTCTCGCCCCACGGGCCGGAGAGCGCCGTGCTGGCCCGGCAGATCGCCAACGCCCACACCCTGTTCAATCTGGGCTGCACGGTGCTGTGGCTGCCCTTGACCCCTTGCATGGTGCGCATCGTGTGCATTCTTTTGCCGGAAAGGCACGCCCCTGAGTTGAAATGAACGCCTTAAAATGGTATAATGACAATGTATCGAACAAATTTTGTGACGCTTTTGTTGCACAAATGATAAACGGACCCTTCTGTGGGCCTGCAGCGGTGTGCGGCTGCCAGGGCACAGAGCGAACCAAGAGGACGTGTTTACTATGAAGGATATCATCAACGGGTTGATCGAGCGGTTCCGCAGGCAGCATGTACAGGCCCGGCGCTATGTGGCCCTGATGCTGGTGCTGGCCCTGCTCACCACCCTGTTCGTCAACTGGCAGCTCCATGGGGTGGGCATCTCCATGACTGCCGACTACCACTGCGGCTACGAGGAGCACCAGCACACGGCGGCCTGCTACGAAAAAGTGCTCACCTGCGGTTACGAGGAGGGCGAGCCGGAAACGCCCGTCACCTCTTCGGACAGCAGCGCCGATCCGGTGTCCGCCTACAGCGCGGCTGAGCCGGAAGAGCCGGAAGAGCCGGTGCAGACCGAGCCGGAGACCATCTGGGTGCCCCATGAGCACACCGATGCCTGCTACGAGGAGCACCGGGTGCTGACCTGCTATCAGGAAGAGCACGAGCACACCGACGACTGCTTTGACGAGTACGGTGCGCTCATCTGCGGCGAGTTCGAGCATATCCACGACGACAGCTGCTACACCACCGAGTATGAGCTGGTGTGCGGCCTGGACGAAGGCGAACTGGTGGAGGAGCCCAACCCCGCCTATCAGGAAATGCCTGCCAGCCGCCCCGTGGTGGACCTGCCCCCTGAGCCGGCCGAGACCACCCCGGAGGAGCCGGTGCTGCATCACCACACCGACGCCTGCTACACCGAGGAGCTGGTGTGCACCATCCCGGAGCACCACCACACCGTGGAGTGCCTGGCCGATACCCAGGCCGACGTGGAGACTGCCGAGGAATGGCAGGCCGCGGCCAACGTGGCCCTGAACGGCAACTGGGCCGAGGACCTGCTCACCGTGGCAAAGTCCCAGCTGGACTACCAACAGAGCGACAAGAACTTCAAGCTGGATGTGGAGGACCAGCAGGTGCTGCGCGGCTACTCCCGCTATGGTGCCTGGTACGGCAACCCCTACGGCGCCTGGGATGTGATGTTCCTGTCCTACTGCCTGCACTTTGCGGGTGTGCCCCAGACGGTGGTGCCCCAGCGTGCGGGCGTGATGGCCCTGCACAGTGATCTGCGCGGCTCCCAGTGGCTCACCGACGCCGACGGCTCCACCGCAAGGCCCGGCGATATCGTCATCTACAACACCCTCACCACCGAGCAGGTGGCCGTGGACGAGAGCTCCTATGGCATCGCCCTGCTGGACCTGGACGAGGACCCCGACACCGCCGCCCAGCTCACGGCTTCCGAGCCGCAGGTGGACACCCGCACCGTGACCACCGAGACGGTGGGCGTCGTGTCCGCTGTGGACCCCGACGCCGGGACCCTGACCGTGATCTCCGGCAACGTGGACGGTAAGGTGGCCGAGGTGCCCGCTGCCATGTCCGACGTGACCAGCGTCATCTCGGTGACCGGCGCCTATGCCGCCGAGACCACCGCTGTGGCCCCGGAGGACCCGGCAGGCTCCCAGGAGAAGCTGGACGGCAGCTATGCGCTGCTGGAAGATGAGGATGGCTTTGGTGCCACCGTGGACTGGGTGGGGGACGCCGACCCCTACGGCATCGCCCTGCTGGCTGCCGGGGACGACCATGATCTGAAGACCTGGATCACGGATGTCAATTATGAAAAGACGACCGACGGGAAAACATGGACGTCTATCGGCGCGGGCAGCGTGACCGTGGACAGCGGCACCCGCGTCCGCGTGAACCTGAAGTATACCGTGAAACCCGGTGTGCTGACGCCCACCAACAATACCCTGACCTACCAGCTGCCCAAAGGCCTGCCCATGCCGGATGTGGTGACGGGCAACATCGTGGATGAGTCCGACAAGGACGAGGCCGGCAATGCAAAGGTCGTGGGCAGCTTCACCGTTGACACCGACGGCAAAGTGACCCTGACCTTTACGGACGAAAAGTTCATCGGCACCGACGACAAGGTCAGCCTGCCATTCACCGGTACCTTCAAGGCCGCCGTTACGGCGAGCGCCGACAACTTTGAGGACGAGAAGGAGATCAAATTCAAGGACGACTGCATCCTGACCATCAAGAAGAAAACGGCAGATATAAAGATCAGCAAAGGGAGTGGGTCTCCGCTGATTACGAACCGTAAGGACGGCACCTTTGTAAATAATTATGAGGTGACGGTGGGGACCACCAACGGCACCAAAGACCCGGTGATCCTTACGGATACCCTGAACACGAATAGGAATGGCGAAAACCGTAGCGACTACCTGAAGGGCGGCAAATATCTGGTAGACTCCTTTAAACTTTACAAGGTGGATGCTTCGGGCACAAAAACGGAGATTGACGTCCCTGCGCATGAACTGAAAACCGACGGCAACGGCAACCCCCAGGTGGTCCTTGCTCCGCTGCCTGCATTGGAGGCCGGAGAGAAGTACATCTGGAACTACGACGTTCAGCGGGACTATGCGGACTTTGACAAGATGCCCAACGGCGTCGCTATCATCAACAACACGGCGAAAGCCGAGGCAGGGCGCAATGTAAAAGATGAGGCTGACGCATGGTACACATGTAAAACCTCTCGCATTGAGAAGAAAGGCGAGTACGACCCCAAAACAGGCCGCATCCAGTGGACGATCACTGTAAAGGTACCCCATTCTTTCCTGGGGCCCTATCTCCTGCAGGGCTGCAAGATCACAGATGACTTGCCAGATGGTGTAAAAATCGTAGGGGATGTAAAGGTAGGCAACGATACGATATCGGCAGAGAATTTTCTGCAAAACGGCTATACCATCCCGGCGGAGTATGGGAAAACAGAGCTGAAGATCACCTTTGAGACCACCACCCCCATCGGCGGCGGCTCGGTGACCAACAAGGCACAGATCCTGACCAAGAGCAACCATACCTTTGAGGCCTCGGATACTGTGAACATCGGGAAGGGCGATTGGAGCCTGAGCAAATCCATTGCCACCAGGGGCGAGACGCCCACCTGGAACCTCTCGGCCACCAACAAGGCCGGTGAAGCGGAGTTTACCCTGTGGGATGTGCTGGACGACGCTGAGAACGACCAAGGCGAGACAAAAGAGGACACCCACTATGCCATTGCAAAAGAGCTGGATGACGCCATCAAGGCCAATCTGACCCTGACCATGCACGACAACACGAGGCTGACCTATGCGCAGGCTGTCGCGGCGGGCAACACCATCAACACCATCGAGATGACCTATTATGCACAGAAAAACGGTACCGAGGAGGTGGACGCAAATAACTCGTCCACCCGTGTGCGCAGCTTCAGCATCCATGTGAAAGCCGGGGACAACCAGAACCCCGTGCGCAGCATCTCGGTGACCGGCATCCCCACCCACGAGGAGCGCGACGACGTGCCCACCGGTGATGTGTGGACCTATAAGAACACCATCCATATCGACGGCGTGAGCGGCGATGCTTCGGCAAAGGACACCTACCGCAGCTACAAGAAGTTTGAAAAGGGTGTGGCCGCAACGAGCAGCGGCAACGAGACCGGTTATCTGACCGGCAGCAACACCTTTGAAAAGAACGACCTCGGCGGCCACAAGCTGCGCTACCAGCTGGTACTGCAGACCGATCAGGACGATGCGGATGCCATCGAAGTCACCGATATCCTGCCGAAAAATGTGGACTTCAAGACCAGCAGTGTGCAGATCTCGCTGGACGAGGACGCCTTTGTAAAGCCTGATAAGCTGACCACGGCCAAGGCCACGGCAGCCTATGACCCGGCCACGCGGCAGCTTACCGTCAATATCAAGGACTATAACCCGGGTGCCAACAAGCCGCACCGCATCCGCATCCGGTACGAGGTGGATGTGGGAACAGATACGCAGTTTGCGTGGAAGAACCCCTCGGTGGGTCAGGTGATCTACACCAACACCGCCACCTGGGGCGAGCTGACCGAGACCACCACCACCACCGTCACCCGTGATGTGGAGCAGGTGAAAAAGACCGGCTGGCAGGACCCCGGCAACGACCGGAAGCTGCACTATCAGGTGGTCATCAACCCGGCCGGCGATGATCTGTCGGCCGGGCAGACCAAAGCGGAGAAGATCGAGCTGTGGGATAACATCAGCACCACCAATGGTGCCATCGCCACCGGCGATGTCAACTCGGTCAAGTTGTATTATTACAATTACGACGAAACAGTCGGCGTGACCACCGGCAAAGAGGTGCCGCGCAACATGTACCGCATCCTGGAAGCGGACAAGAACGGCTGGCTCCATATGGAGATCCCCAATATGGCGGCCCTGATCCTTGTGTATGACTGCAATGTGAAGGATGGCAGTGCTGCCGCCAGCTACCAGGTGAGCAACACCGTGACCCTGAGCAACGGCAGCAAATCCAGCGACAGCGGCATCACCTACCAGGTCAAGGCGGATGCAACGGCCACCACCGCACAGTTCGTGCTGCGCAAGAAGGACAGCTACTCCGGCGTGTCGCTGAAGGGCGCGGAGTTCACCATTTTCCAGTACGATACGGTAAGCGGGCGGTTCGTCCCGTGGACCGGCAACGGCACGGGCACCCTGACCACGGACGAAAACGGTCAGGCCAGTCTGGCTGTGCTGGATAGTGAGACGGCAAGCTGCCTGAAACCGGACGTGCTGTATAAGCTCGTGGAGACCAAAGCACCCACGGACTATCAGCTGGATGCCACCCCGCATTACCTGCTGTTCCGCAAGAACGCCAGCGCGGAGAACGAGCAGCAGGCCTTTGCAAATGCCACAGGCGTGGCTGAAGGCACCACGACCCTGACTGTGGACGGTGAGACGGTGGACCTGAACCGCAATGTGCAGGTGGGCAGCGACGCCGGCACCACCACTGCTGAGTACAGCAACGTGTACAGCAAGCTGACCGTCAGCAAGCTCTGGCTGGACCAGGATACCAAACAGCCGGTGAAACCGGCGGTGGACAGCATCCACATCAAGGTGTGGCGGTACACCGACAATGACAAGGACAGAACGTTTTTTGACGAAGCTACCCTGAACGAGACCAACCACTGGACTGCTACCTGGTCTGGGGACAAGCTGCCCCTGACGGACGAGAACGGCAATGCGTACCACTACCTGGTGGAGGAAGAGACCACCGGCAACTGGAACGTTTACATTGACAACAACGGCGTGCAGACCGGCAATATCACGGTGCAGAACTACGTCTACACCGGCTACGAGCTGCCGTCCACCGGCGGCATGGGCACGGCACCCTTCGGGGTGCTGGGCGGCGCACTGGCCGCTGCAGCAGCCCTGCTGCTGGTCCGCAAACGGAAACAGAACGAGGAGGAGTGAGCAGCCATGAAACAAAACAAAAACAACCGGTTTGCCGCTCTTCTGCTGGCGCTGTGCATGGCCGTGTGCTGTGCACTGCCCGCGCTGGCAGCCCCCGCGGCCAGCGCCAACATCGACCTGAGCCGCACCGGCAGCATGGACGTGACCCTGTACGACCACCAGAACGACGTCCCCCTGCGGGGCGGCGCACTCACCGTGTACAAGGTGGCGGATGTGGCCCGCACCAACGGCGACCTGCACTTTGTGTACACCGCCGACTTTACGGGCTGCGGCATCGCGCTGGGCGACCTGACGGACAGCACGCTGGCTTCCAGGCTGGAAGCCAAGCTGCCCGCCCGCGCCGTCGGCACCACCCAAAAGATCAGCGAGCAGGGCATCGTCTCCTTTGATGCGCTGCCGCTGGGCCTGTACCTCGTGGTGCAGACCGAGAACTCCAAGGGCTACGAGGCCATCAATTCCTTCCTGGTGTCGCTGCCCATGGCGGACGAAAGCGGCTGGCTCTACACCGTGGACGCCACCCCCAAGGTGGGCGCGCCCACGCAGGAGGTGACCCCGCCCGAACCGGAAACTCCCAGCAAGCCTTCGGAACCGGACAAACCGTCCGAGCCGGAGAAGCCCTCGGAACCGGACAAGCCCACCCAGCCCGACACCCCGGATGAGCCGGACAACCCGGATATGCCGGTCAATCCCAACGACCCCAACCGCCCGGTGTCGCCCGGTACGCCGGATAACCCGGTGAACCCCGGCAACCCGGACAACCCCGTGGCCCCCGGCAACCCGGATAACCCGGTGGCTCCGGGCCGCCCGGACGGCAATGCACTGCCCCAGAGCGGCCAGCTGAACTGGCCCATCCCGTTCATGGCCTGCAGCGGCGTGCTGCTGTTTGCCGTCGGCTGGGTGCTGGACCGGAAGGAGACGCTGGCATGAACACAAAGCAGAAGATCGGCCGCGCCTGCATGATCGTGGGCATCCTGCTCATTCTGGGCGCACTGGCCCTGCTGGGCTATAACCAGTGGGACGCCAACCGCGCCGACAAGGCTTCGCAGGACGCCCTGGGCAAGCTGGAAGAGACCCTGACCGAGACCATTGAGGACAAAACGAAGGACGAAGAGCCGGTGGTCCAGCCGGAGCTGGACCCGGAGCAGGAGATGACTGTCACCGACATCGACGGCTGGGGCTACATCGGCTATCTGTCCGTCCCGTCCATCGGGCTGGAACTGCCCGTGATGAGCGAGTGGAGCTATGCGGGCCTCAAGGTGGCCCCGGGCCGCTACAGCGGCTCCACCTACGCCGACAACATGGTGGTCTGCGCCCACAACTACGCCAAGCATTTCAGCCCCATCAAGTGGCTGGCCCTGGGCAGCGAGGTGTACTTTACCGACATGGACGGCCAGCGCTGGAGCTATGAGGTGTCCAACGTGGAGACCATCCAGCCCACCGACATCGACAAGATGATCACGGCCAGCGACGAGGACGCCTGGGACCTGACCCTGTTCACCTGCACCACCGGCGGCCGCGCCCGCTGCGCCGTGCGCTGCACCCGCACCGGTTACCCGGTCTTGGAGACCAGCGCGGCAGGGCGGATCACGGAGTAAGCAGGACGATTTGGAATTGCCTCCGCTTTGCTCTGGCAATATCAGCGGAAAATTATTTTTAAAGATATGCAATCCCGGAAAATCTGCGGATTTTCCGGGATTGTTTTTTCACGGATGGGCGTTAAGGAAAGTGGCCTGTTCTCTGGAAGGCAAACGATTTAGAATGCCCTCCGCGTTGCTCTGGGCATAAATAGCAGAAAAATTATTTTAGATTTTGCAAATCCGGCAGGGCTGCGGCCCCGCCGGATTTGCTTTTTCACGGGAGGGAGTTTCCCGCACAGGCTGGCCTTTTGCACAACCGGCCGATGGTTTTTCTTGCTTTTTGGAGGCAGTATGGTACAATGGACTCAGAAGAGGACACAGGAGGTGTGTTTATGGGAACCCTTTCTTACCCGGAACTGGAAGCTACGATCCGGCTGCTGCTGAAAAAATACCACGCCGAATACGCCCTGCTGTTCGGCTCCTATGCCCGCGGCGAAGCCACCCCCAACTCCGACATCGACCTTGTGGTGGTGGGCGGCCCCGGCTTCCGTGCACGGGACATCTTTGCTCTGGGCGAAGAGCTGCGTCAGCTGACACGGAAGGACGCCGACGTCTTTGAGCTGCGGGAGCTGAACACCGGCACCCCGTTTTACAACACCGTTATGCAGGAAGGGGTGCGCATCGCGTGAAAAAGTCGGACAAAGAGCGTCTGAAAAAGATCGTTTCCACCTGGGAGAACCTGTCCCGCCAGATGCAGCAGCGCGGCATCACACCGGAGCTTCTGCTGGAGGACGAGTTTGCCCAGTGGGCTGTCACTACCCCGCTGTACAACATCGGGGAGCAGGTTTACCAGCTGAGCAGCGAGTTCAAAGCCGCCTACCCGGACCAGCCGTGGAACATGGTGGCCGGCCTGCGGCACCGCCTTGTGCATGATTACGACGGTATCAACTGGACCATCATCGTGGAAGTCGTCTTTTCCGATCTGGACCCTTTTGTGGATGCTGTACGGGAGATCCTGGCCGGGATGTGAGAAGCTCCCCCGCCAAAAGACATTCTTTTGCCGCTTTAAAAAACAAGGTTCTGCACCGGTTTTTGGTTTTATTTTTCGTTTTGTGAAGCGGGTTCAACTTTTCATCTGTTTTTTTGAAACATTTTCTGCTTTCCTGCTATTGTCAAATACAGGGTGAAGCCTTATAATGGAAAAGTGATCTGTAGCATCGGCAGGTCGTGTGTAAGAATGGAAATCCGGGATTGTCCTACAGCGTTTTAGCAGCGCGTCCGCTGTGCGGCGGGCCGG
>OGQJ01003434.1_pt1 | contig 10806 bp, 7 predicted proteins | sample 1553161 | NCBI WGS metagenome assembly OGQJ01 (sample SAMEA2579923, study PRJEB22360) | human gut metagenome | biome: human gut; feature: human-associated habitat; material: faeces | place: Denmark | collected 2008/2010 | reverse complement strand
ATCATCTCTACATTTGAAAATGAAGTTATGTTATAAAAGTTGCTTTTGAAAGTGTTATAAAATCTTTCCATGGGAGTATCATAAGGACAGCCAGCCTTACTCATACTTTGTGTTATATTATTCTCTTTGCAAAAATTTACAAATTCCCATGAAGTAAACTGTACCCCCTGGTCTGAATGCAAAATCACTTTAGGGTAGTTTTCCTTTTCAAGGGCTGTTTTCAGAGTGCTTATTGCCAAATCAGTGTTGATATAATCACTGTTTAACGAAGCGACAGCGGACCTGTCATACAAATCAATAATTGAACAGTTGTATCTGAATTTTCCATTTGGCTGGCGCATGACAAAGGCCGGACTTTTGCGACCATCCTCGGTGCGCTGGATGAGCTGGGGTACGATGTCGCATGGCAAATCCTTAACAGCAAGGATTTCGGTGTCCCCCAATCCCGAAAGCGCGTGTATATTGTCGGATATCTTAGAGAAAGATGTGCCGGAGAAATACTATCTTTCACAAACGCAAATGCAGCGTCTCTTATCCAACTCCTTGGAGGCACAGAGGGCAATCGGGTCTATTCGGACGAGGGAGTCGGCATTACTCTCACAAGCAGTGCCGGAGGCTTCGGAGGAAAAACCGGACTCTACGATGTAGCACTGCCTATCAAGGTGGATACGAAATCCGGCTTTCAGCTCGCACACCCCGGCGACAGCATAGACCTTGCCTACCCGACCATGAATACACGGCGAGGACGGGTCGGAGAAAAGATCGCCCATACCGTAACGCCCGGCAATACGCAGGGCTATTTTTATCGATTTGAACGCCGGTGCAAAGCTCACCGAAACGGCTCGGTGCATTACTGCCCGACAGGACAGCGGTATCAGCAGGCACAAGGGCGAACACTCCGCCGTGTTTATTGAGGATGAGCCGAGAGCCGTTGTGACGCCCGATAAGAAAACCATCCGTCAGCAAGGCCGTTGGATAAAAGAACCCAACGAGCCGATGTTCACCTTAACGGTGCAGGATCGGCACGGTATCCTCCGTTACGGCAGAGTGCGAAAGCTCACACCGAGAGAATGTTGGCGCTTGCAGGGCTTTGCGGACGAACAATTCGATAAGGCAGCCGCTACGGGATTAAAAGACGGACGGCTCTACAAAATGGCAGGCAACGCCGTAAGCGTACCTGTCGTTTCTGCTGTCGGTGTTGTTATTAAGCGAATCTACCAAGAACAAATTCAGAAAGGATAAATGAGAATGATATATAATAAGAAAATCATGAGGCTTGAGCTGTCCGCCGAGAATCCCGTTCACGGCGGATATTATTATGCCGAATTACTGCTGCCTGCGGCGGACTATGAAATCAAGGACGCTATGCAAAGAACCCGTGCCGTCGGCAGAGAAAACACGGTTGAAGTCAGCATCCTCGAATGCGATATCCTGCCGGAGCTGCAGGACATCCGCTTGGACACTTTCAGTTTGGATGAGCTGAACTTCCTTGCCAAACGGCTTTCCTTTCTTCCCAATGAGGAACTGCCCGTGTTTTATGCCGTGACCGAGCAGATATTCAACGACGCAGACGAAAACCCCGTCAGCATCAAAGATCTCATCAACTGCACCTACAGCTTGGACACCGTTCCCGTTGCTCATAATGTGAGCAATCTTTCCGAGCTCGGTCGGTTTGCCTTCGAAAATGAACTGCTTTCCGACCTCGAAGGTATCCCCGAAAGTGCCGTTCAGTTTTTGAATGCAGAACAGATCGGCAGAGTGCAGCAGAAAAACGATAGCGGCGCGTTTGAGGGCAGGCTGTATATCCCCACCGTGCATTATGACCGACCGGAGATATATGACGGCGTGACCTTGCCGGACGAGGAATCCTCCGACTTTGCCATTCGCCTGCTCGTATCGGGTACGCCGGAGCATATCAAGGGCGATCCCGTAGATAGGGCTATATGGCTTAACCTCCCAATGGCAAGCGACATACTCGCCAATTATGCTGCGACTTTTAATGAAGCAGACATCGGCGATTGCGTATATTACGATTTTGAATCTGTAATTCCGCAGATTACCTCGGAGATGTTCGGCAGCATGAGGGATATTCAAACGCTCAATAAGCTTGCTGCAGAAATCAGCATCATGAGCGAAGCCGAACAGGTTAAATTCAAAGCCATTCTCGACGCCGAAAACACGACAAGCATTCATGACGCGCTGAATGTGGCACAAAACCTGTGGCATTATGAATTTACTGCCGAACCCGACACTGCGGACACCTTCTTCAAGAAGTATATTTTTGAAAACACAAGCACGGAGTTCGACAGCAAGTGGCTTGAAAACCTGCTTCCGAGAAATGAAGCGGATAAATTGCTCGGCCGCTTCTGCTCCATTGAGCCGAAGGTCGGAGTCAACCACGGCGGCACTGTTATAATGCGGGATATCCTCGATTTCGGCGAAAGCGGATATATTCCGCTGGATGAGGACACCGAGCCGAACTTTTTGGGCGATGAAATGACGCCGTCCGAATTTGCCGAGGAAGAAGCCCAGGACGAAGCCATGCAGATGGGAGGTATGTAATATGAGCATCAGCACCGTAACCGTCGATGACCTTCGCCGAATGAACGGCAAGGAAGGACTTGTTTTGCAGGGCTGCGGCGACGATCCGCAGGAGTGGCTGGACGGCATCAACGATCTACTCACCGATGAGGGTATTCTGAAGAACGGCAGCAAATTCGAGAATATCTCCGTATTCCAAAACGGAAGCCTCACAAATATTCTCGTAGTCCTGCGGCGTTTTCAAAAGCGGATATCTGTCGCCTGCATTAACGGCTATGTAGTATTTTTCGTTTTCCATCTTCATCCCTCCGAAATCGCACAAGGTTTATTATATCGGCAGCAGGGTATTTTTTTCAAGAGGTTTTTCCGCCAAGGGGCAACTGCACCTATACGCTGACAGGTGCCACCTGTCATGATGGAAGGAGAAAGTGAACTTACCCAACTGAAGAATAACTACAGCAGAAAGGAAAGACAAATAACTCTATCAAGGCAGAGTATAAGATGGAATCGGTTCGACTTGTGCAGGTCAAAGACCGCCCTTTTTTCTCTGCTGTGGGGCAAAAAGTGTGGCTTTTGTGCAAAGCCTCGTAAGAAGCAGTTGAGAAACAGACGGATTTATGCTATAATCTAATTTGAAAAGTTATACCCAAGGGTAAGCAAAAACGAATGAAGGCGAAATGGGGCCTGTTTATGACCAAGCAGAAAAAGAATACTATCATAACAAGCGGCATCGCTGTGCTTGCCGTGATACTGGCATATTGCTTCCGAATTATAGGCAGGGGCAGCTTCTACCCGATGCTGTTTTCCTATCTGCGCAGCTTTATCTATATCGGCCTGTTCGCCGCCTGGGGGCTTTCTGTCCGCCAGCGGATCGTGCAAAAGCAGGTATGCAGATTTATGACGGTCACTGCGGTGCTTCTTATCATCTGGATGGTAGTCCGTTCGGCGAAGTATTTTATATTTTGGCAGCCGGATGCCGTCCGTTACCTGTGGTATCTGTTCTATCTGCCCATGCTGTTTGTGCCTATGCTGGCACTGCTGATTGCCATGTCATTGGGAAAGCCGGACGAATACAAATTTCCCAAGGGAATGTCGGTTCTGTGGATCATCTCCGGCGTATTGCTTCTGCTCGTGCTCACAAATGACCTGCACCAATTCGTATTTACCTTTCCGAAGGACGCCGCCGTGTGGACAGACAAAAACAACGGTTACTCGGTAGGCTACTTCATTAGTGTAGGCTGGCAGGTGCTGTGTGCCTTTGCCGCACTCGTAATTATGTTTTTCAAATGCCGCGTGCAAAAAGGAAGGCTCCACTTTCTTCCCGTTGTTCCTATGCTGCTGACGATTGTTTACAGTGTACTTTACTATGCGGGTGCGGATTGGCTGCTCCACTTGTTCGGCGATATTGCCGCATTCCAAAGTGTGATGTATATTCTGACCTTTGAGTTTTGCATCGCCTGTGGATATATACATTCAAATAGCCGTTATGTGGACTTGTTTGCCTCCTCTGTCGGCACATCGGCAGAGATTACTGACAAGGACTTTACCGTTCGGTATGCGGCCGTAAACACTGCACCTATCGCAAAGGAAACGATGAAAAAAGCCGAGCAAAGCCCGGTCACGATGGGCGGCTTGACCGTTCACACCATGCCCATTGACGGCGGCTATGCCGTGTGGACAGAGGATGTGTCGGCTCTGCGTGACATCAAGGAGGACTCCGAGCTTCTTGCAGACGAGCTTGCCGACAGGAACGAAATACTCCATTATGAATACAAGCGTGAAGCCAAGCGCCGCAAGGTGGAGGAGCAAAACCGCCTGTATGATCTCCTGCGTTCCGCTACGCAGACGCAGATCGACCGCATTGCGGAGCTCACTAAGGAATACCGCCGAATCTCAAGCACCGATCCCGACAGCTCCAAAACGCTCCTTGCCGAGATTGCCGTGCTGTGCAGCTATATTAAACGCCGCAAGCATCTGACGCTCCTTACCGACCGAGATATTAAAATAGCGGTAACGGAACTCCACCGTGCCTTCAATGAGTCCCTCCAAACGCTGAAGCTGTTGGGCGTCCGCAGCTCACTCTATGTGGACGAGTCTCTTTCCATGCTCTCCGGCAAAACGGCGACCGCTGTATTTGATTTTTATGAATCGGTTATTGAAGCCGACATTTTGAATTTAACAGGCATACAAGTAAGCCTCATAAAGGCAGACGGCTTGCGCTTGTCACTGAATGTGTGCTGCAAAGCCGACCTTTCCGGTTTGGTAAGCGGAGACGGTGTCCGCTGTGAAAAAGAGGATGATGAGGAATACCAGCGCCTTGTATTTGAAGCGAAAGAAGGTGACAGGAAATGAGTGCATTTTCTTCCCTTTCTGAATTTTGGCAGACCATGCTGCCGTTTATCATGCTTGTGGAGATCGTCCTTGAAATCGGGCTGTTTATGTATCAGCTTCTTCGCAGCAATAAGCCGGTGCGCAGCCTGCTGAGTCTGGCGGTTATGGCGGTGATGATCCCGCTGCTGTTCTCCGTTTCCCAGGCAGATCCCGATAATATCGGGGACGCATTTCTGCTGGGCGCACCGTGGCTGATATTTGCCGCTGCCATTTTCCTTGCGGCAGTTCACTTTGCTGTTGCTCTGCCACGGGAATACCGCCGCAAAAAGAACGAGCTCTCGCCGTTCTCCATTAAGGAAGCAACCGATAAGCTGCCTATGGGCATCTGCTTTGCCGACCCGAACGGCAGGATCATCCTGCGCAACAACCGTATGCGCAGGCTCTCCTTTGCCCTTTGCGGCCACGAGCTGCAAATCAAAAGCGATATGGAAAATGCCCTGAGCGTGCCGGACAGATCCGTAACCGTCAAGGATGATTGCTACATCCTGCCCGACAAGACCGTCTGGCAGTTTCGCACACAAAATATCACCGTGGACAGCGATGACCGCTGGCAGCAGATAACGGCGCACAATGTAACCGAGCTGTATAACGGCTACCAAAAGCAAGAGGAAATAAATAAAGAACTGGCAGAAGTCAATCGAAAGCTCAGGAATATGTACGCTCGCATGGAGGACGATGTCAAGGAGAAGGAAAGCCTTGACCTAAAGGTCTATATTCACGATACCATCGGGCGAAGCCTCCTGACCATCCGTGACATCATAGACAGCGGAGAGGATACCGAGCGAAAGCTTGAGACGCTGCAAAATGCCATCGGTATGCTGGCAAGCAACCGTGTCACCTCTGTCAGCACAATGGACGAGGTAAAAAGAACCGCACGGCAGCTTGGCGTGGCTGTAAAAATCGACGGCTACCTGCCCCGTGATACCGTAGCCGAGGAGCTGACCGTTGCTGCCGCCAAGGAGTGCGTGACCAACTGCATCAAGCACGCAGACGGGAATGAGGTATATATCCGCATTGCCCAGCGCGGCGAATGCTATGATGTTACCATAACCAACAACGGCAAAATACCCACAGAGACGATAAAGGAAGGCAGTGGCCTGTCAACGCTTCGCCGCAGTATTGAAAGCTCCGGCGGTGAAATGCATATTTCGCACAATCCACGATTTGCTCTTCTGATTACGATTCCCGCAAAGGAGATTAGCCTATGATAAACACCATACTTGTAGAGGATGATTTATACATCCAAAAGCACTTTGTCGATCGTCTTGCTGCAGACGGCGAGTTTCATCTTGTCGGCGTTTTCCGTGACGCCTTTGAATCGGAAAAGCATTGCGATGCCACCGTAAAGCTCGTCCTTATGGATGTGCAGACGCAGCACAAGCACTCCGGTCTTGCCGCCGCAGAGCGCATCAAAAAGGCTTTTCCGCAAATCAAAATCGTTGTGGCTACCTCGCTTGTCGATCCCGAAGTTTTGCAAAGAGCCAAAATGGGTGCTGCCGACAGCCTGTGGTATAAGGACCACGGCACAGAGGAACTGATGAGCGTGGTAAAGCGCACCCTGGCAGGCGAAAAGGTATTCCCCGATATCGCTCCGGCCATTGAAATGGAGGGTACGATGTCCGATGCCTTCTCGCCACGGCAGTTAGACATCCTGCGGCTTTACATAAAGGGCTTTACCTATCAGGAAATTGCCGATAAGCTGGGCATTTCCAAAAACGGCGTTCGCTGGAACCTGGACGATATGGTGGAAAAGGGCGGCTTTGAAAGCAGAGAAGCACTGGTTGCAACCGCCATTGAAAACAAACTCATGGTAACCACCTTAAAAGACGAATAAGCAAAACTGAACCCCTTGGCTGTATGGTCAAGGGGTTTTTCGCACCCAAAAGGCAAAAATTTTTTGAAAAAATCGAGATTTTTCTTCTGTTACTGGCACAAGTGCCAGTGACAAGTGCCCCAAAATCAGTACAATTGATACTGTAAGATTAAAGTTATGTTTTTAGAAGGTGGTGATGAATGATGAAAAAAATCGTTCTGGACATTCAGAGTGATATCCATGCGCACACCATGGAGCGAATGCTGATGCAAAAATTGGACGATTGCCAAGTTGTGATTTCCGAGTCGCCGGACGCAACCGCCGAGTGGTGCAAGACGCATCGACCGGATGTGCTTTTAATGGAGGTCAAGGCGTATTCGCCATGGATGTTCAAAGAACGAATGGCAATCCGTGACAAGGTAAAACGGAACACGGAAAACTGCCGGGTCATTCTCTTTGTGGATGACGATACAGACGGAGAGTTGACCGAAAAGGTACGGCAGGCAAAGCGAGAGGGTCTGATAGACGCTTTTCTCTTCGGTTCGGTATCCGAAAACTACTTTGCTTCGGTGATCGACAGTGTTTAAATCAGGCAACACAAAATGCATAGACAAATTTTCAAAATGATATTGAGGAAGGAAGTGATAATATGACAAAAACAAACACACGAAGTCGCGTCGTCAGCATCCTGCTGGTGCTTGCGATGCTGCTGACAATGGTGCCCATCACCGGCGTGACGGCGAGCGCGGCGGAGGATGATACATCTTATGCGAAGGCGGAAATCAGGAACTATGATACATTTGCGACCTATCTCCGTTCGTACGATTCAAGAGATCTCAAGCTGGAAGAAGACATCAATTACACGACAGGCATTAAAGATGTTCCTATCAATGTGATACGCAACCAAAAACTGGATCTGAACGGCCATAAGATCAGGATCGACGCAAGCAAGCGGTCGGGGTTTGAAAACCTGCTCTGCATTCGCCGCGGCGAATTCACGCTGTATGACAGCAAGGGCGGCGGCGAGCTCGCGGTTTCCTTTCCTAATGACAACAAAGCGTACAGCATCATCATGATGAGCTCCGAAAAGGAAGACGAGCCTTCAAAATTCACAATGAACGGCGGCACGCTGACCAAGCTGCGTCCTAACATAACGGACAGCTATGGAGCCAGCGGCTGCATCGGCGACGACTATTTTAATAAGCCCGAGAACGGCAAGCGCTCGCAGATCACGATCAACGGCGGCACGATCAACTGCCCATACGAATGGGACAGGAGTAAGTCGCTCCTCGACCTCCCGGTTAAGGCAATGCCGCTGGCGCTACAGCTGCTCTATTCCAATCTCACGGTCAACGGCGGTACCTTCAACGGCATTGTCTGGACGGATGAGCTGACGCGAGAAGAGGGCGAAACAGAGCCGCGCGTTGTCCTCAACGGCGGCGTGTTCAACTCTCCGTTCGTGGTGGAAGGTATGCAGAAGGAGGCGACGCAGATGGTCATAGACGGAGCGCGCTTCAACGACGGCTTTCATGTTGACATAGCCGGAAAATACAGATTAATTTATGTGGAAACCATCCCGCCGTTGCTGCTCAAGAGCGGCGTGTTTACCTCGCCCGACAAGAATCCCAAACTCGACATTTACAATGTTACCGCAAATAGCTATGGCAATGGGGTGAATTCGGATGCCACAGTGCGTGCCAAGCAGAAAATGATACTTCACTCCATGAAGTGCTTCCCGAACAGCGCGATAAAGGTAAACGGAAAGATCTATACCTCAGAGAACATTGAGTCGCTCGTGGGGAAAAATAATGATGCTTTCTATCTGAAACTCAACTCGAGCAATCCCATCGAGGTCATTCGCAACGCATGGGGCATGAAGTCCGTTACGCTGGACGGCAACCCCATCGACTACTTCAAGGACTGGAAGGGCACCGTTGAGCGGATGGACAACAGCACAGCGCATACCCTCAAGTTCGAGTGGTATCCTCTGGCGAGTGAATTGGTAAGCGCGGGCTATAGCTACAATGCCAGATGCGATCATTATATCTCCGGTTCTTCCGCGGTACAGCAGACAGATACCATCGATGCCGGTGCAACCTCGCACACGGTCACCATTCCCGCGGGCGCAGACCCTAAGGTCTATTCCTTTGACCTGCATCTGAATCTGAAAAAGGATGGCAGCTCCATCGGCATTTACAGCAACGAGCATATCGTCAAGCTGGTGGTGAACGAAGCACCGGTGGTTGAACCCGATCCCACCATCGAGGGCAGCGTGTACTACACCAGCGGCATCGTTTTCGGCCACTCCATCTCCACCGCTGCCAGCGTGACCCCCGCAGAAGCCACCAAGTCGTGTCAGTGGCAGCGCAGCACGAACGGCGGCAGCACTTGGACGAATATTGACGGCGCAACCAGAGGCAGCTACACCCCTGTGGCGGCTGACATGGGCGAGAATGTCCGCATCCGTGTAGTAGTCACGGCAGAGGGGTATCTCGGCGAGATCGTCGGCGCGGCGGTGAAGGTCAGCAAGGCTGCCAACAACAATTATCCCGCAGTTATTCAGCTGGAGGCCGTAAAGAATGGCGCAGGCAATTACACCGGCTTTGAAATCACGAACTTTGACTCCGACTACGAGTATGTTTACAGCATGACCTCTACGCCGGATTGGAGCACAAATCAGATTACTTCCGCTACCGTAACCGGTCTGACGAGCGACACCACCTATTATGTTTTCGCCCGTTTCAAGGAAACCGCCACCCATACGGCAGGCTCCATTGTGAGCAGCAACAGCATCAGGCTGTATGACTATGTTCCTTTGGATCGCGTGTTGCTGGAAGGCTACGGCAGCTACGGAACGATCTACATCAAGAAGGGCGAGAGCGTAGAGCTGAAGGTCAACGCAGACCCCAGCAACGCCAACTCCTGGAAGGAGATCACCTTCAAGGATGAGGGCGCGACAACAAGCAACATCGCTATCTCCAATGGAAAAATTAACGCAAGCACCGGGACGGCCACACCGTTCCCAAATGGCCATACCATCACGATCACCGGCGTTTCTAAGGGCAGCGCAAATCTGAGAGCCAGATACCCCAGTGCCACATCAAGCGCCTACGGCACATGGTATGTGGTTGTATACGATGATTCCACTGTGGCCAATGCTTTGAGACTTGAGAGCGTTTACGCATACGAGGATATTACCCTGAGCGAAAACGACACGGCAGAGCTTCCGACCAATCTTCCGAAGCTGCTGCCCGAGAACAGCGGCTATCATCTGGAATGGCGCATTCTCAAGAGAGGAACCTACGGCGCTACGTATGTGACGGAGAATGATAATATTAAGCTGGAGGACAGCAAGATCAAGCCGAAAGCGGCTCATACCGGATCGGAGAAAACCCAACTGGAACTGGTTGCCGTCAAGGATGGCAGCGACACATACAAAACGCTTCCTAAGACTTCCCACTTCTATGTCACCGTGACTGAGGCTCCCGTCATTGAGCTTACCGGTGTTACCGTTGCCCCGACGAAGGTAAATCTGGAGCTTAACGCGACCTATCAGCTCTCCGCAGTGAAGGAGCCTGTCAACGCAGCGGGCAGCCTGAACTGGGAGAGCAGCAATCCCGGCGTGGCAACAGTTGACAGCACCGGTAAGGTGACCGCTAAGGCACAGGGTACGGCAATTATCACAGTCTCCTGCGGCAATAAGAAGGCTACCTGCACCGTTACGGTCGACCATCAGCATGACTACTCCGGTCAGCCGTACCTGTATCTGGATCCCGGCAATCACTATCAGGAGTGCAAGGCAGGCGACGGCTACAACATTCAGGCCCACGAGTTCACGGCTTGGACGGATAACGGAAACGGCACACACAGCCGCCACTGCACCGTCTGCAAGATGACGGACGGCTCCACCTACACCGAAACCGCCGAGCATACCTGGGTATGGGTAGTGGATCAGGAGGCGGCGCTGAATCAGCCCGGCAAGCAGCACGAGGAATGCACCGGCTGCCACGAGAAGCGCAGCGTGAACACCGTGATTCCCGCGCTGACTGCCATCTCTGCGG
>OGQJ01003433.1_pt1 | contig 10810 bp, 9 predicted proteins | sample 1553161 | NCBI WGS metagenome assembly OGQJ01 (sample SAMEA2579923, study PRJEB22360) | human gut metagenome | biome: human gut; feature: human-associated habitat; material: faeces | place: Denmark | collected 2008/2010 | reverse complement strand
TTGCGGAGCATTTTGTTTATTTTAATGATGATATGTTTCCTCTTCGTCCGATGCCCGAAACGGCTTTTTTTCGCGACGGACAACCATGCACCTGCGGGGAAGAGCATCCGATAGGACTCATTGGTGAAATCGGAATCTGGCAGCATGCGGCGGTTAACGATCTCGGTGTTGTAAATGCGCATTTCAACAAGCGTAAGCAGGTGAAAAAATTCGGGAAAAAGTACGTGAACCGCGTTTATCGTTGGCAGGACAATATTCGTACCAAAGCTGTTGAAAAACTGTTCCCGGATTATTTTACAGGGTTTAAAAACCTTCACGCTCCCGCCGCATACACCAAAAGTACTTTTGAGGCCGTTTGGAATGCCGAACCGGAATTGCTGAAACGCACGACTCTTCACCGTTTCCGCTGCGCCGATGATGTGAACCAATGGGTCTGTCTGTGGTGGCAGATAGCAAGCGGGAATTTCGCGCCGTTCAACACGGATAATTTTGTTTCCTGTGCCGATGAAAGCACCGTTGACAACCTGTGCAGAATAATTTGCGAACAAAGTCATGATATGCTTTGCGTAAACGATCCCGAAAAGGCCGTGGATTTCGACAGCTTGGCTTTGCGGCTGCGCAAGGCATTCGAGAGCATTTTGCCGAACAAGAGCGGGTTTGAAAAGTGAAAAAGAAGCTGATTTTTATAACCGAAGCCCTGTGGATCGGCGGGATTGAAACGGCATTGGTGAATTTGCTTAATCGCCTTGATTACAACAGATTTGACGTGACCTGTCTTGTTTTGAGGGACAGCTTGGACGTTGCGGACAGAATAACGCCGCAGTGCCGCCTGATAGTTTCCGACAGACAACACAAAGTGACGTTCCCAAAGGGGTACGGCTGCAAGCGTTTGTACAATATCATGGAGGAACCGCAGAATGCAGCGAAATTCCGCCGTTTCATATGGTCCGCGCTTCGCGTCGTTTTTCGCGCCGCAGAGGCAAGATGCTATGCGTTGTACGTGAAAAAGCAGCTCGAAGGCGAACATTTTGATACGGCGGTCATATACAGCGATCGCGCTGCCGAAACGGCTGTCCGTGCCGTATCGGCGGATAGGTTTCTGATGTTTTATCATCACGGCGCAATGCGGCGGGAGTATCACGATGCATACGGATACAGAAAGGCAGACAAGGTAATTGCGGTTTCGCCTGCATTGGCGGAAAAACTGCGCGCTTATCGTTCGAAATATGCTGATAAGATTATTTCGGTCAACAACATAATCGATATCGACGGCGTGCGGGAGAAGGGACTTGACATCCCGACAGTGAAATTTTCTGCGGATTGCTTCAATATCGTTTCCTGCGGGAGGCTGTCGCATGCCAAGGGCATGGATATTGCCGTTGATGCCTGCGCAAAACTTGTTGCTGACGGGTTTACGGGATTTCACTGGTACATAGTCGGCGGAGGGCCGGAAGAGTCCGCCCTCAGGGAGCAGATAATGCGGCTCGGATTGGAAGACTGTGTTTCCCTGCTCGGAATGCAGTCAAATCCCTACCCGTATATCCGCTGCGCAGACCTTTATGTGCAGCCAAGCCGGTTTGAAGGACATTGCGTCACGGTATTGGAAACGCGGCTTTTGGCTGTGCCGATAATTGCGACGCGAAACGCTGCGGCGGAGCAGATTGACAATGAAAAAACCGGTTTGCTTTGCGAATCAGATGCGGATTCAATTGCCGCAGCGATAATACGGCTTTACAACGCGCCGAAATTGAGAGAGAGCATACAAGCGGAATTGCAAAATCACGATTTCGAACGCGATAATTCCGCAATTTTGAAGCAGCTTTATTCATTGTTATAATTCAAAGGAGCACTAATGAACGAACAACATTTCAACACGGTCATAAAGCCCAAAAGCGGCTGGTTTGACCTGCACTTAAAAGAGGTGTTCGCGTATCGCGACTTGATTTTCCTCTTTGTCAAGCGTAATTTTGTGTCCAAATACAAGCAGACCGTTCTCGGGCCTGCATGGGCGATAATTCAGCCGCTTTTGACAACGGTTGTTTTCACTCTTGTGTTCGGAAATATTGCGGGGTTGGCACCCGACGGTGTGCCGTCGTTCGTATTCTATCTGTCGGGAACGGTACTGTGGACGTATTTTTCAAACTGCCTCACACAAACGGCGAATACCTTTGTTGCCAACAGTGCAACGATGGGCAAAGTGTATTTTCCCCGGCTTGTAATGCCGATTTCAACGGTCTTTTCGGAGCTTATCAGCCTTGCGATCCAATATGTGTTTTTGATTATCTTTCTCGTTTATTATGCAGCAGCAAAACAAGGGGTGCAGCCTAACCTGTGGATGCTGATGACTCCGCTTATCGTGCTGCAATTGGCAATACTCAGCCTCGGCTGCGGTATCATTATTTCCGCGCTCACAACAAAGTACCGCGACCTTGCGATGCTTGTCGGGTTCGGCACGCAGCTTTGGATGTACGCTTCCCCGATTGCATACGACATGTTCCGTTTTACCGCTTTTGCCCCCGGCGGGAAGTGGCATGCGCTGTATATGTGCAACCCGATCTCGCCGATTGTAAATCTGTTCCGCTATGCATATCTCGGAACGGGCGCAATCGAATGGAAGTACTATTTCATCGGCTGGGGGATAACTCTTGCCCTGCTCTTCATCGGCATTGTGCTGTTCAGCAGGGTGGAAAAGACTTTTATGGATACCGTCTGAGGAAAGAAAAAGTGGACGAAATTGCAATCAGAATAGAACATGTTTCAAAGGAATACCGCCTCGGTGCAATCGGCGGCGGCACATTGCGCGGTGATCTGCAAAGCTTAATGGCGCGTATAAAAGGTCGGGAGGACCCGAACAGCAAGATCGGCTCCGACTCGTCAAAACGCATGGGAGAAAGATTCCTCGCGCTGGATGATGTGTCTTTTGAGGTGAAAAAGGGTGAAGCCCTCGGCATAATCGGGCATAACGGCGCAGGCAAGTCCACGCTGCTGAAGCTGCTTTCGCGTGTAACCGCGCCGACAAAGGGTACAATAAGTTATAACGGCAGGATCGCTTCCATGCTTGAAGTCGGCACGGGTTTTCATCCCGAGCTGACCGGGCGGGAAAATGTCTATATGAACGGCGCAATTCTCGGCATGACGAAAGCGGAGATAGACAGAAAATTCGATCAGATAGTCGAATTTGCAGAGATGGAAAAGTTCATAGATACTCCCGTGAAACGTTATTCAAGCGGCATGTATGTTAAACTTGCGTTTGCCGTTGCCGCGCATCTGGACAGCGAAATCATGGTTATGGACGAGGTTCTCGCCGTCGGCGATATGAAGTTCCAGAAAAAATGCCTCGGCAAAATGGGCGATGCAGCAAATACGGAAGGCCGTACCGTGCTCTATGTCAGCCATAATATGAACACGATTCGCCAGCTTTGTACAAGATGCATCGTGCTTGACCACGGAAAGCTGATTTTTGACGGGGACGTGGAAAAGGCGATAGGAATCTATATGGATTTGAGCAGGGATGAATCGGTGGAAGCCGATTATGTACCGTATATCAGACCCAACTGGATTCAGGCGGACAATCTGCGTCTATGCTCTGCCAAGTTTATAAATAAGGACGTGAATTCATTCTATCGAGAAGAAAAAATAAAAATTGAATACAACGTGCGGTACAGCAAAGCTTTGGAAACGGTTGGACTCAGGTTCGAAGTGCGTATGCTTGACGGAACTGCTGTAGCAACTGCTGTTTCGGAGAATATCCCGATTAAATGCTCGGATAGGGTTCAATCCTTTTCGGCAAGTTATGATGTTAGCAATTTAGTGGAAGGAGTATATAAGACGTACTACACATTTTTTACATATAACGAATATGGAAACTACCGCAATATTGACTGCGTTCCCGGATTGCAGTTTTCGATTGTGCCGCCGGATGAACGGTGCATAGCCGAATGGGATGGACAGCAATGGGGATTTGTTCAGTTGCCTTCACCGGAGACTAAACCTGAAAGGAGTAAATTAAATGGTTAGCATAATTGTTCCAATATACAATGTAGAACAATATATTTCCAAATGTATAGAAAGCATACTTGCACAAACTTACAGAGACTTTGAATTAATACTTGTGGATGACGGATCTACTGACATGTGCGGGAAAATCTGTGATGAATATGCAAAGCAGGATTCACGTGTACACGTTATTCATCAAGAGAACAAAGGTGTGTCTGCAGCGAGAAACGCGGGGATAAGTTTGGCAAAAGGAGAATATATCATGTTTGTTGACAGCGATGATTTCATCACGGAGAATATGCTCGAAAAAATGCATGACTGTATTGCAGAAAGCGGATCAGACATCGCAATCTGCGGAATAAACAATTTCCTTGATGGCGCAGAAACAGAAGATAAAAGTCAGATGAACGATATATCAACAAAAACAATCACCGGCAGAGATGCATGCTTGAGCATATATAGAATGGATGGAAGAGTTCCTGTAATGGCATGGGGAAAACTCTACAAATCGGAACTCTTTACAGATATTCGGTATCCGGTTGGCAGGATACAGGAGGATGACGGAACTACGCCGAAACTGCTGTACAGAGCAAAAATGGTATCAATTATTGATAATGAAATGTATTATTACAGACAACGAAAAGGCAGCATTATGGATACTTTGGTATGGAATATGTGTTTTGACGGAGTAAAAGCCGTTGACGAATGTATTGATTTTTTCAGAGAACAGAAGGATGAGGAACTGGTTCTTCTTGCAGGAAAATTCAGAAAAGTGATGCAGTCGAAAATCATTGTTAGGGGCTACAGTAAATGCAGTCATCCGGCTATACCGAAAGAGTATCGCATGAGTTTGTGGGGTGCTCTTGAAAATATTAGACGAAATTCGAGTTATGACCTGTATATGTGGTATTTATCGCTTGTTCACCCCAAAATGGTGAAGCCGTATTCATACTTTTATAAATTGAAGCAAATCTTAAACATAAAAGGCAGATAATTATGTCTCACGGTTTCCTGACGATCGCCACGGGAGATGAAAAATACTATAAGATGGCGGCAAACCTTCTCCAATCCTACCGGTACTTTTCAAAGTCGCCGCTTCCGTTTGCGATACTCGCTGACAGAGAGAATGAATATACGGCGAAATTCGATGACGTGATGCTCTTGGAGAATGCACACTGCAATTATCTGGATAAACTGAGTATGCTTGAAAGTTTGCCGTATGATGTGAATATTTTCATTGATGCAGATTGTATTGCATACGGGGATTTAAATAGGCTTTTTGATATGTTTAAGGATGCGGATGATTTCTCGTGTTTCGGTCGCGTTTTGCCTCTTAACGATAAAACAGGCTGGTTCGAATACGAAAACCTTGGGGAATTGAAGCAGAAAGTATCTTATGTTGTCGGTTTGCACGGCGGGGTTTATTATATGCGCAAATCAAAACGGTGCGACGCGGTTGCTGAAACGGCAAAAGCGTTGGTGCCGCGTTACAAAGAGTATAGCTTCAAAGGCAATTTTGCAACTCCCGGAGACGAGCCGCTTATAGCTTTGAGCATGGCATTGAATGATTGCAAGCCGATTCCGCATGATTTGCGCGGAATCCTCTGTTACTGGGAATATGTCGGACAAATGCGGTTGAGCATAACAGGTGGGGTTGCAGTGGTGAAAAACACAGAAGTCAGAACAGATTTGCTCCATTGGGGAACGCGATTTACAATAACGCCGCTTTACCGTAAGCAAATTGCGGATTTGCGCACGCTTGAAAACGGCGGCAGCCGAACGGAGCTTTTGCTGAATTCAATGCAGTACGGGGCTGCGGAAACATGCGGGCAAATCGATCGCTTTATTAAACGCGCATTAAATAAACTCAAGCGCATTTTCCGCATCAAATGAAAGTAAAAAAGCAAGTTTTCAGGATAATAACCGCCGCGGCTGTACTTTTCATCCTCGCTCTAACCCTTTCCGTTTTGCTATCGGCCGTTTGTCTTCATGTGCAGCACTACGAAATTGAGCTGCGCGGACTTCAATCAAAGGTGCGGTTGGTTCTGCTTTCCGACCTGCATTGCAAGTCATTCGGGAAGGACAACGCGCGTCTGCTTGCAAAGGTTGAAGCGCAGTCGCCGGATGCAATTTGTCTTGCGGGTGATATGATCGACAGGAATGCGGATGCCGAAGACGTGCAAAAGTTTCTTGATTTTGTTAAAGCATTGTGTGAAATCGCGCCGGTATTCTTTTCACCGGGCAATCACGAACTCGGATATATGGCGTCAGATGAGCTGCTTCTTGATCGCATTGAGAAATCCGGTGCGGCGGTGTTCAATGACAGTTATGCGGATGTTATTCTTGCGGGTCAGCCGCTGCGCATCGGCGGCACAATGGGGCATGGGTTTGCGTTCGGCCGTACGGAAGAGGAGTTTGCCGCATCGCCGGAATACAAATTCTTGAAAGAATTTGAAAATACCGACTTGCCGAAAGTCTGCATTGCACATATGCCGGACACTTTTATTTTCAACGGTGCGTACAGCATGTGGAATATCGACCTTGTTCTGAGCGGACACACTCACGGCGGTCTTATTCGAATGCCGTTTGTCGGCGGGCTGTATGCGCCGATGCAGGGATGGTTCCCGAAATACGACAGCGGAAGCTTCCGATTGGGCGACAATATGCAGATGATCATCACCGCCGGAATGGCGGGACACGGCATAATACCGCGGGTGAACAACCTGCCGGAAATTGCAGTGATTGATCTTGTTCCCGGGGAAGAAAACGCACAGTAAAAAACAAGACGATGACAGAACAAACGGGACTGCCGCAGACGGAATTTAATGTTTGCGGCAGTCCCGTTCTTTTGTCGATATGCCGAGACTATCAGTTGAAATTCAGCACGACGGGCTTGCTGTCGTCAATTGTGTTCCGGTCATCCGTTTTGAAAATATGAAACGAGAACTCGACCGTTTCAAAGTTTTCAATGTTGTTTTCATCAAGTTCGGTCGAACTGAAAACTATGCAGTCAACGGCACTTTTCCCCGCACAAACATCGCAGGAAAAATAAGTGCCGACCATAAATCCGTTTACCGATTCGTCCCGTGTTTGAACGGTCATGTTTTTTTTGCACAGCTTTGGTGGAACAATCAAAAAACCGCACGAATGAAATGCTTCAAATACATTTCGGGGCTCGGTCGGAACACGCATACCCAAATCTGATATACTCTCCCTTAACTCTTGACTATTTTCGCCTGCATCTATATAATTATTGTTGGGTTGGTATGCGTGTGAGAAAGCGAGAGCTTTTGAACGACTTTCTGCCGCCCGCAAAATGCTTTGCAATAATTTGCCGCGCTGCGGCTTCTAAAAGGAGATTTATCAAATGATAATTATCAACGGCACGAGTTTGACGGTTGAACAGGTTGCTGCTGTTGCCAGAACGGGCGAACAGGTTGTGATTTCGGACGAGGCGAAGGCTGCGGTTGACAAAGCGCGCGCCTATGTTGAAAAGAAACTTGATGAAAAGGCTGTTGTATATGGCTTAACAACCGGTTTCGGCAAGTTTTCGGACAAATACATTCCCCTTGAGGACACTGCCGCCTTGCAGCGCAACCTCATCATTTCCCATTCCTGCGGCATGGGCAACCCCCTGCCGACGGAAGTTGTTCGCGCCGCAATGCTGCTGCGCTGCAACGCACTTTGCCGCGGCAATTCGGGAATTCGTCTTTCCACAATCGAAACCCTGCTTTCAATGCTGAACGCGGGTGTTCACCCCATAGTTCCCGAAAAGGGCTCCCTCGGCGCAAGCGGAGACCTTGCACCCCTTTCCCACATGGTTCTTGTTATGCTCGGTGAAGGCCGCGCGGAATACAAGGGCGAAATCATGAGCGGCAGGGAAGCAATGGCGGCTGCCGGTATTCCCACTGTCGAACTTGCGGCCAAGGAAGGCCTTGCACTCATTAACGGAACTCAGATAATGACTGCCGTCGGCTGTCTTGCGGTATATGACGCCGTTCAGCTCACAAAGACTGCGGATATCGCCTGCGCAATGACTGCGGAAGCACTTTTCGGCATCAAGAAGGCCTATGATCCCAAGGTTCATGCTGTTCGCGGCCACAAGGGACAGATCAACAGCGCAAAGAACCTGCTCACTCTGCTTGAAGGCAGCAAGCTTGCGTTTGATACCATTCCCGGAAAGGTTCAGGATGCATATGCACTGCGCTGCACCCCGCAGGTTCACGGAGCAAGCCGCGATGCGATCGAATACGTTTACAATGCCGTCAGCCGCGAGATTAACGCCGTGACGGACAATCCCATTATTTTCCCCGATGACGACGAAGCAATTTCCGGCGGCAATTTCCACGGCCAGCCCGTTGCGCTTGCAATGGACTTTTTGGGGATTGCCCTCAGCGAGTACGCCAATGTGTCCGAGCGTCGGCTGGAGCGCATGGTGAATCCCGCGCTGTCTGCATTTTTGACGAAATACGGCGGCGTGCATTCCGGGTTCATGATCACGCAATACGCGGCGGCCTCCATGGTTTCGGAAAACAAGGTTTACGCCCACCCTGCGTCGGTGGATTCCATCCCGTCCTCCGCTAACCAGGAGGATCACGTCAGCATGGGCACGACCGCCGCCAGAAAAGCGCGGATGATCCTCGACAACAGCCAGAAGGTCGTCGGGATCGAACTGCTTGCCGCAGTGCAGGCGCTGTGGCTGCGAGGCGAGTCGCTCCTTGCGCCCGCGACGGCGGCAGTCTATCAAAAAATCCGCCAGACCGTCCCGCCGGTCGATACCGATGTTGTCATGTACCCGCAGATGGCCGAACTTGACCGGCTGGTCAAGTCGGGTGCACTGCTTGAGGCTGCAGAGCAGGTCTGCGGCAGACTCCTATAGAAGAGAAAACTGCCGCCTCGGGCCGTGCATGGATACACGTCCGGGGCGACAGGTGGTTTCTCTTACAAACGATGATTCTCGTATGAATAGAAGGAGAAAGTACTATGGCAAAGCTTGTTGAATGCGTTCCGAATTTCAGCGTCAGCCGGGAAACGGACCCGGCGGTGTTTCAGGGACTTGTTGACACGGCGAACAGCATTCCCGGCTGCTTCGTCTTCGATGTGCAGTCCGACGGCAGCCATAACCGCTGCGGCTTTACGCTGCTCGGTTCCCCCGAGGCAATGACCGAGGCGGCGTTCCAGCTGACAAAAAAGGCAACCGAAACGATCGACATGCGCCGGCATACGGGGCAGCACCCGCGCATGGGCGCAACGGACGTTATTCCCTTTATTCCGACCATGGACACGAGTGTGGAGGAATGTGTGGAACTGTCCAAGCGCGTTGCCGCGCGCATCTGGGACGAACTTCGCGTGCCGTCGTTCCTGTATGAAGACTCCGCCTCGCGCCCGGAACGCAGAAATCTGGCAGCGTGCCGCAAGGGGCAATTCGAGGGCATGCCTGAAAAGCTGCTGGAGCCGGACTGGGCGCCGGATTACGGCGAGCGGAAGATCCACCCGACGGCGGGTATCATCGCCATCGGCGCACGGATGCCGCTCATCGCCTATAACATCAATCTCGATACCTCTGATCTCGAGGTTGCGAAGAAGATCGCAAAAGCCATTCGGGCCAAGGACGGCGGCTTTGCCTGCTGCAAGGCCATCGGCGTGATGCTCGAAGGACGGAATATCGCGCAGGTGTCGATGAATCTTACAAACTTTGAAAAAACGCCGATCTACTATGCCTTTGAAATGACGCGTCAGCTGGCCGACCGCTACGGCGCGCGGATCATCGGCTCCGAGGTGGTCGGGCTGACGCCGGCGAAAGCGCTGCTTGACTGCGCGGAATTCTATCTGAAGCTTGAAAATTATGACTGCCGCAAGCAGGTCATGGAATATCATCTGATTGGGATGGAATGAGAGGTGTGACACATGGAACTGGCAGAACTGACGGTACGCGGCTTTACGGAGGAGATTGCCTCCGCATCTCCGGCTCCCGGCGGCGGCAGCGCCGCAGCACTGGCAGGCGCGGTAGGCGCGGCACTGACCGCGATGGTCAGCGGTCTGACGCTCGGCAGGAAAAAATATGAGGCCGTGCAGGAACTTGCGCTCCGCGCGCAGGCGCAGGCGGACGTACTCCGTAAGCGGCTGCTGGCCGCGATGGAGCACGCGAGCCGGTGCGTGGAGGACAAAAACCTCAAGGCGGCACTCGATGACGACGAATCACATTCCGGCGGCATCGGCACACCCGCCACCCGCGCGGACACCATCGAAAAGCTCGTGCGCTCCAAACTCGTGGAACGCAAGGGCCGGCAATTGCACGCCACCACGGAAGGCGAACGCCTCACCGACGTGGTGGAGCCACGACTGAAGGACGTGCTGCTCACCGCACGGATGGAACAGGCGTTGTCCGACGTGGAACACGGCAAACGAGGCCCGTCTGAGGTGAAGGACATGTTCCACCGGGAGGCATTGCGAATCCCCGCCGACGCGACCGCGAACCTCAAGGCCGATGCCGTCACACGAACCGCGAACACCGACGCGCAGGAATGGGGCGACTGCCCGCGCTGCGGCCAGCCGGCGAGGAAAACCGGCCGGATGTGGCAGTGTTCCACGAACAAGACCGAGAAGACCAAGGACGGCAAGTGGGCCACGACCGCAGGCTGCGGATGGAAGATGTTCGCGCGCATCGCGGGCAAGACCATCACCGACCAGACCGCGCGCAGGCTCCTCGCGGGACAATCCGTCACCCTGAAGGGCTTCACATCCAAATCCGGGAAGAAGTTCGACGCGGCCATCCGCATCGACAAGGAACGCGGCACGGCGTTCGATTTCGACC
>OGQJ01003413.1_pt1 | contig 10876 bp, 8 predicted proteins | sample 1553161 | NCBI WGS metagenome assembly OGQJ01 (sample SAMEA2579923, study PRJEB22360) | human gut metagenome | biome: human gut; feature: human-associated habitat; material: faeces | place: Denmark | collected 2008/2010 | reverse complement strand
AATTTTGTCATAACGGAGCTTCGTAATATCAAAGTCGTTTCCATATCCTTCAGAAAATCCACAGCCAAACGCATTGATCATGGTTTTGATTTCGGCATTAGCCAATACCTTATCTATACTTGCCTTTTCCACGTTCAGGATTTTACCACGGATTGGCAGAATTGCCTGATACGCACGGTCTCTGGCTGTCTTGGCACTGCCGCCCGCGGAATCTCCTTCGACAATAAAGATTTCACACTGGGAGGCATCCCTGCTTTCACAGTTCGCTAACTTTCCATTAGAATCAAAGGAAAACTTCTGCTTTGTCAAAAGATTTGTCTTGGCTTTTTCCTCTGTCTTACGGATCTTTGCCGCACGTTCCGCACAGGAAATGACCGCCTTTAAATCCTCTAAATTTTTATCAAAATAAAGCTGTATCTCGTCTCCCGTAATCTTTGCGGTTGCCCTGGAGGCATCCTGATTGTCTAACTTTGTCTTGGTCTGACCTTCAAATCGAGGATCCGGATGCTTGATGGATACAACGGCTGTCATACCGTTTCGGACATCTGCCCCCGTAAAGTTTGCATCCTTTTCTTTTAATATCCCAAGCTCTCTCGCATACTGGTTGATGACACTCGTAAAGACGGTTTTAAAGCCTGTAATATGCGTTCCGCCCTCTGCATTATAGATATTGTTACAGAATCCGAAAATGTTTTCATGGAATTCCGTTGTATACTGAAATGCAGCCTCCACGGTAATGCCTTCATTTTCGCCTTTAAAATAGACCACCTCGTGAAGTGTTTCACATTTTTTATTCAGATCTCTGACAAACCCGATGATCCCATCCTCCTCATGGAATACGATCTTTTCCGGTTCTTCTAACCGCTTGTCCTCATAGATAATGGTCAGTGCCGGATTCAGATATGCTGTCTCATGTAATCTGCTTTTGACCTCATCCTCTTTAAACCTCGTCTTTTCAAAAATCTCCGCATCCGGAAGAAAATTAATCTTCGTTCCGGTCGCTTTTGTCTTTCCAATCACCGGAAGAAGTCCGTTCTCTAACTCTAACACAGGGATTCCACGCTCGTAACGGTCATGGTGGATCACACCCTCCCTGCTGATCTGTACATCCATATATTCAGAAAGAGCATTGACTACCGAAGAACCGACTCCATGCAGACCACCACTTGTCTTGTATGCGGAATCGTCGAATTTTCCTCCCGCATGCAGTGTGGTAAATACCAGACGTGCTGCCGGAATTCCTTTTTCATGCATTCCAACCGGCACTCCCCGTCCGTTATCTTCTACGGTACAGGAACCATCTGCCTCTAAGGTGACATGAATCGTGTCACAGTTGCCTGCTAAATGCTCATCTACCGCATTGTCTACAATTTCATATATTAAATGATTTAAGCCTTTTCTTGTTACACTTCCGATATACATTCCGGGTCTTTTACGAACTGCCTCTAACCCTTCCAGAACTGCAATACTGCCGGCATCATATTTCTCTTTTCCTGCCATGTCTCTTTCCTTCCTTATCTCATTTCTGCCATACTTTTTCTAGTATAGCACAGCCTTACTTTTTTTTTCAACACAGTTTCTCCGGCAGATACTTTTAGAAATCCTCCAAAAGCACCTGCCGGAGCTGTTTACAATCCCTGTAAAGACCGGTGTTTCAGATCTGTCCGGATCATCAATGCCAGCCGCAGCTTCATGGCATCCTCAAATCTCCTTACATCCAGTCCTGTCATTTTCTGTACCCGTTCTAAACGGTATACTAACGTATTCCGATGGATATACATCTGTCTTGCCGTCTCTGAAATATTCAGGTTATTCTCTAAGAAACGTTCGATCGTACCCAGATCCTCCTCCTCAAGTTCCCCTTCTTTGCCGGAGAACACCTCTTCTAAAAACCGCTCTCCCGACTCTCTTGGCAACTCATAGACCAGCCTGCCCACACCAAGCCGTTCATATGCCATCACACTGTGCCGCATTTCAAAGATACTGCCAATCTCTAATGCCTGTAATGCCTGCTCATAGGATTTTGAAATCCCGATCAGTTCTTCCGCTAGTCTGCCGTATCCGATGTGTAACTGCTGCATGGCCTCTGCCTGTACATTGTCTAAGATCCGGTATGCGATGCTCTCTATTTCAGACGGTTCTTTCCTATCCTTCACATCTTTTACAAGCACGATCGTCTCTTCATCGATCGGTAATAAAAAATCATGTCTTCTGTCACAAAAAAGATTTTTTAAGGTCTCCATACAGGCGGTCTCTGTCTTTCCCAGCGTCCGAAGGACATAGACCATCCATGCAGAAGATGCAATGTGCAATCTTTCGTATTTAAAACCTCTGTCGGTTCCAACTTTCCATGCAATACCTCTAAAATGAACTGCTCCCGGCTCATCGGCTGTGTTTCTAATGAAAGCAGATTCCGTATCTGACAGACTGCTAACCTTCCGACCAGCACGGTTTCTGTGGCAATCTGCGGTAACACTAGAACATAAGCTGCTTCCGGTATCGTAATCTTAAAAAAATAAAACTCCTCCTGCTGCCACTCTGCCTGATCCAAAGACAAAAAGGCTTTTACATCTGTTTTTCGTATATTCATATCCGAAAATGGTGCCACGAGCAATTCTGCCGCATCTGAAAACAGTGCCGCATCCATTCCCGCTATTTCCCTGATCTCCGTTAACACTTCCTGCAGCTTTTTGTCTTTCAATCTCTTCGTTCCTTTCCTACTTTAAATATTTTAAGGCATCCTTATATGCAAATTCTTCTAAACACTGTCGGACCTTTTCGAGTTCTTCACTTTGCTTTTCATCTGCGCCCTGCTCCTGTAATTTCAGGATCAGTTCAGATGCCTCTTCCTCTTCATAGTCTTCGATCAGTTCTGTTAACCGCTGTTTCTGCTTCTCATATTCTTCTAACGGAATGCCCTGACCAATCGCCTTTTTTTCTGCATCCTGCTCTGTATAGGCAAGCAGCCAGCGGATAGCCTCTGTAATACGGTTGACCCGTTCTTCTAATAACGCATCTTTTTCCCGGATCACATCCAGTTCGCCTCTGACTCCTGCCATCTCTAATTCCTCTGCCATACTTCCTAGCTGCTCATCCCCTAACAGTCTGCCGTTGCTTTTTAGGGAATGTGCTTCTATGGTATAGCCTTTTAAGTCTCCTGCTTCTAAAGAATTCTTCCGCTTTTGCTCTTTTTCTTTTGCATGCTGTAAAAATGTCTTTGCAGCACTGATATACTGCTCCATATCCTGATTGAAATAGCATAAGCCTGCCGGTACATCAATCCCATAAAAAGACAGCTCTTTGCAGATTTTTTCATCATTCCACGGTTCCGGGCGTTTTGACTCTTCCATATCCCTTTTTTGTATCATGCGCTTTGGCAGATATTCAAAGATCATCTGCTCTAATTTTTCACTCTGCACCGGTTTTGCCAAATAGTCATCAAAGCCCTCTTCTATATATTGTTTCTGGGAGCCTGCCGTTGCATTTGCCGTCAGAACAATGATCGGTGCCATCGGATTCTGGTTTCCCGCAAGACGGCGGATCTGTTTCATGGTTTCAATACCATCCATTTTGGGCATCATGTGATCCATTAAGATCATATCATACCGCTCTTTTTGTACTGCTGCAATGGCTTCTAAGCCGCTCTGTACTAAATCCACCTGCATTTCTGTCTTTTTTAAAAGTCCCCTTAATACCGCTAAGTTCATCGGATTGTCATCCACGGCAAGGATCCGTACTCCCGGTGCAACGAAAGATACACGGTACTGCTGCTCTGCTTTTTTCCTCTTTCTTTGGAACTGTGCCGGTGCAGGGTCTAAAATCTCCTGTGGCAGTTCTAAGTAAAAAGTCGTTCCCTTTCCATATTTACTGCGAACGGAAATCTTTCCACCCATCAACTCTATCAACTGCTTTGTGATTGTCATACCAAGTCCGGTTCCTTCGACCGACTGGTTTCTCTTTTCATCGAGACGCTGGAAGGCATCAAAGATATGCTTTAGCTCCTCTTCCTTCATTCCGATCCCGGTATCCGTAACCCGGATCTTCAACAGCATGCTATCCGGCTCTGTCTGTTCCCACGACAGCCCAAATGTGATCGTTCCCTTATCGGTATACTTAATGGCATTATTTAGTACGTTGATCAGTATCTGCTTGATACGCAGTTCGTCTCCATAAAGTCTGCCCGGAATGTCCTGATCAAATTCCTGTCGGATCTCTAAGCCCTTTTCTTCTGCCTTTACACTGACTAAATTCATCAGATCATCTACTAAGGTCTCTAATTTATATTCATCCGAATGGATCTCGATCTTTCCGGATTCTATCTTAGAAATATCCAAAACATCATTGATCAGGGACATTAACGTCTCTCCGGCACGCTCTATGTTTTTTGCATATTCCACGATCTCTTCCTCACTGCTCTCACGCAGAATCATCTCATTCATTCCCAGTACGGCATTCATCGGTGTCCGTATCTCATGGGACATATTGGCTAAAAAGACACTCTTTACCTCGGCAAGATGCTCTGCTTCTTCTTTTTTCATCTCGACAAGGCGCAGCATATCGATCGAGGTCTGTCGGTTTTCCCGGATGATCCTCCGGTTCTTTTCCTCTGTTCCTAAGATGCAGGATAAGATAAAACTTCCTCCGAGTACACCGCCTGCTGCTACTACCGAGTACATCACACTGACATTATCTCCAAAGCCAACATTCCAGTAATACAGCACACTCACCAGATAAAGCACCATCATCTCCACCATTGCGAATTTACACAGCGAAAAATTCCTGTAAATAGTGATGGTCAGCATCAGGATCAGTAAAAATGTATGAAGGATCAGCGGCTGGTCGTAATAAAGAACAAGCTGTAAGGAAATCCCTCCTATCATAACGGTAAAAAGACGTCCATGCACTATATCCGGCTCACTTTTCCCGAAGGTGAGGATTCCTAAAATAAGAAGTCCTATGGCACATTCTGCGAGCATCGCCGAATGCAGCCATAAACACCTAAGCCCCGGCTTTACACTGAGACTGATAAAGATCAGGGTTCCTAACAGGACTGCATCCCAAAATATCAATATTTGTGCAAATCTACTTTTTTCTTCCATGTTATATTACTCCTGTCAATATCCTTTGGCTCTACAAACTGCATTCCTCCCCGGTTCACCCGAATCGTAAACTCTTCTGCGATCTCAAGTTCTCCATCTACATTAATACTCAAAGGCACGCCCTCTTTATTCCTGATCTTTGCCTCTGACACCATACGCCAACTAGATGAATTTTCTAACACTTCCTGCCTGTTCAGGATTGCTGCAAACAGCATTTTCATCTTATAAAAAAATCCTCTTCCCGGCACTAAGATCATCTTCATCTTTCCATCGGTCGGATCTGCCTCTCCCCCAAAATGGAAGTTACCACCCAAAAGATTTCCATTGCCAAATGCCACTTCACAGTATCTGCCGCTGAATATTTCTCCATCTGCCTCAATCTCTAAATCCAGTGTCCTGGTACTTAAGATTGCCAGACCCGATGAGATGAAATAAGGAACTCTGCCCTTACAGAACGGCAATTTTTTTAAATGCAGGACTCCGCGTAAGATCAGACCGTCTAACCCCAGTGACACGGTATTGTGTGCCGGGCCTATCGAAGTCTGCAGATAGTCCAGCGGCTGCACTTTTCCTGCAATAAAATTCCGAAAGTCTTTGAATTTTTCCCGCTCTTCGCCATAGATATTCAAAAAGTCATTCGTCAGCCCGTAGGCAGCTTCTGCGATCTCCACCCTGCCTAAGTCCTCTTCCGGCACTCCTTTTAAAATATTGCGGAAAGTTCCTGTTCCTCCACATGCATAAAACCGAATCCTCTCCTCCGGGAACAGGTTGCACATCTGCCTTGCCATCTCACCTTCATGTCCGGGATATTCCGAATTGAATACCAGATATTCCATATCTTTTATTTTTTCAAGCTCTTCCCGGATCCCTATCGTCGTGGTCTCGTCCCCGGAAAAAGAATTAATAATAAAAATCTGTAACATATTCCACCATTTTTCTCCAATTTTCTCTTTTTATTGTAACAGACTCTTTTCCGGTTTAAAAGAAAAAAGATGCAGGAAATACTCTGTTCGTATTTCCTGCATCCTGTATACTCTCGTATTCTTGATCATTTCTTATTCCCATTATGTCTTATTTCTGATCATCTTTCATTTCTCACGATTTCTGACTTTTAATTTGTAATGGTCAGTTCGCTCTCTTTATCAAAGACATGGATCTTTTCCGGGTCTAATGCCAGTCGGATGTGATCTCCGATCTTTGCCGTTGTTCTTGCATCCACACGGGCAGTCATGTTCACGCCTGCTACCGTATAATAGAGCAGTACTTCAGAGCCTAACAGCTCATATCCGGTTACATCTGCTTCAATGACCGTGTCTCCATAAGTCTCGATCTGAATCTGTGAATCGTCGATATCATCCGGGCGGATTCCCATTACAACGGTTTTATCCGCATATCCTCCGTCGATCAGTTTTTTTGCTTTCTGTGGCGGCAGTACGATCGAAAAATCACCGAACTCTAAACGGACTTCCTCACCATGTACCTTACATACCGCATCAATAAAGTTCATCTGCGGAGAGCCGATAAATCCTGCCACAAAGAGGTTCTGCGGCTCGTTATAGAGCTTCTTTGGCGTATCTACCTGCTGGATCACACCATCTTTTAATACGACGATCCTTGTACCAAGTGTCATTGCCTCGGTCTGGTCATGTGTAACGTAGATGATCGTTGCTCCTAAACGCTGATGCAGGCTTGCAATCTCTGCACGCATCTGGACTCTTAATTTTGCATCCAGATTAGAAAGCGGCTCATCCATTAAAAAGACTTTTGGATTCCGCACGATCGCACGTCCCATTGCCACCCTCTGACGCTGACCACCGGAAAGAGCCTTTGGTCTTCTGTCTAAAAGCTGCTCTAAATCTAATATTTTTGCAGCTTCTAATACTTTCTGCTCAATCTCCTCTTTTGGCACCTTACGAAGCTTTAACCCAAATGCCATATTGTCAAATACCGTCATGTGCGGATACAACGCATAATTCTGAAATACCATCGCAATATCACGGTCTTTTGGTTCTACTTCATTCATGCGTTTTCCATCGATGAACAGATCTCCGGTCGTGATCTCTTCTAATCCTGCGATCATACGAAGTGTTGTGGATTTTCCACATCCAGAAGGTCCTACAAATATAATAAACTCTTTGTCCTCAATCTCTAAATTAAAATCCTTGACTGCCTCAAATCCATTTGGATAACGTTTTCCGATCCCTTTTAATGATAAACTTGCCATAGCTTTCTTCTCCTTATCCATTCTGACGATTTTTCTACATCACGTTCTTTTGATGTCCTGCTTTTATGATATAAAAATCCCTGCATAATTACTATGCAGGGATTCCACAAAATTTATCCACGTTCCTGTACAGATTGACGAATCTATTGTTTTCCGGTTGAACCGAAGCCACCACGGTTCTCATTGTCTAAGGATGCAGTCTCATCAAACTGAATGGTCGGCATATTTTCAAAAATACGGAACTGGCAGATACGGTCATTCTGTTTGATCACCGTGTTTCTGGTTGCATAGACCGGCATTCTCCACATATCCTCATCTCCACAGTAGGTACAGTCAATGATACCGCAGCTGTTCGTCTGAAGGAGTCCATAGTTCTTAAAAGTGGAACTGCGTGGTACGACGTGGGCTTCATAACCCTTTGGCAGCTCCATGGCTACTCCTAACGGGATCAGCTTGAACTCGCCTGCCTTTAATTCCACGGTTTCTGATGCGCGAAGATCGATCCAGTCGGATTTTCCCTCAATATACTCTAATTTATCTATTTTATCTGTAAAATATTTAATTCTGATTTTTTGCATTGTTTCTGAATCTCCATCTTTTTCTTATTGGTAAACGGCTTTAAGCACAGTGTAAGACGACTTCTCCACTCTTTTTTGTCGCTTTTACATCGATCACTCTCTGATTGGCACTTCCCTTCCAGTGAAGCTGTGGGTCTGCCTCTTCTTTTACAAATTCTCCATCCACTAACACATCGACATAGTCCATGACTTCTAACCCGTCAATGCTCTCCCAGACAAATCCCGTATACATCCAGATCGTCTTTTCGGGAAATCTCTCATGTACTTCTTTTGCTAATTTTAAAACATCTTCACGGTTGCCCGCATAGAGTGGATCTCCACCGCTGAACGTAATTCCGGAAACATAATCTTTTTTCAGTTCCTCAAATAATTCTTCTTTTGCCTCTTCATCAAACACAAGTCCGCCGTTTGGGTCCCAGGTGATCGGATTGTGACATTCCTTACAACAGTGGTCACATCCTGATACCCACAGTACGACTCTTAAGCCGTCTCCATTCAACATATCGTCCTTTGTAATATTATGGTAACGCATTCTGCCTCCTACATGCTCTTTCTCTCTGATATTTCTGCCATTTTGGCATCGTTGAGTCTGGTATCTCCCTTTACTCTTGAATAGGAGAGATAGCCATTCATACGTTCAATCTTCGTCAGATTACGGCTGCCGCATTTTGGGCATACATCCATCTCTAACTCCTGATGTCCACAGTCATCACAGTACGCAAGTGACAGATTGACTCCTTCATAAAATCCCATCTCCATTGCACGGCGTACCAGTGTTTTGACCGCCTCTACATTGTAATTGATCGGATACTTCACATACTGGATCTTTCCACCATTGCTAAGCTCCCAGAAGCGGTATTCTAAATCCTGTTTCTGGATCGGTGTGATATCCTCGGTCACATGGCAGTGGAATCCGTTGCTGACATATTCCCTGTCAGAAACATTTTCAATGATCCCGTATTTTTTGCGGAACTGCTTTACCTGTAGTCCACACAGATTCTCTGCCGGTGTCGCATAGATCGCATAGAGGTTTCCATCCTCTTCCTTAAATTCATTAATCTTTTTATTGATATGTTCTAATACTTCGATCGCAAACTGTCCATCCTCTACTAAGGATTTTCCGTTATACAGCTCCTGCAGTTCATTAAATGCCGTAATTCCAAAAGATGCGGTTGCCGTCTTTAACAGCGGTTTGATCTTATCGTTATAGTTCAGATTTCCATTGTAAAATCCGCCTTCGCAGTAAGCTAACGGATTCGTGGAAGCACGCATCTCACCTAAATAAGCATAGGTACGGATGTGGATCTGACGGATCAGCTCTAAATAATAGTCTAATACCTCATAAAAATCTTTGCTCTCATGTCTGGCCTTTGCTAAGATCATCGGAAGGTGCAGGCTGACCACGCCAATATTGAACCGTCCCACAAAACGCGGTCTGTCATTTTCATCCTTTGGATACATACCGCCCTCCACATACCAAGGAGATAAAAACGCACGACAGCCCATCGGACTGATGATCTCTCCATACTGCTTGTACATAGAGGCAATATAACCTTTTCCGGTCAAGCTCAGCCAATCCGGATACATCGTATGTCTTGAGCACTCGATACCGGCTTCAAAGACATCCTCTAACTCGCCGCCCGGTCCGTGCAGGCTTTCATCATATAAAAATACCAGTTTTGGAAACAGTACCGGTTTTTTGCACTCTGCCTTGCCCTGACCTTTCTGGCGTACCGTTAACATGGCAATGGATGCCATTTTTTCAAAACGCTTCGTTCCTGTTCCAAAGGTCATCGTGATAAACGGATAATCTCCACGGCTTGAGGATACGGAATTGAATTTATATTCCCATCCCTGAACACCCTGCTCAAAATCTCTCTTAATATCCTTGATGGTCTCTTCCTCGGCACGCTCCTCACTCAATCCGAGTCCTAAATATTTTTCTTTATATTTTTTATAGGATTTCTGTGCATAAGGCTCTAAGATCTTTTCTACACTCGGCACGGTAAAACCGCCATACTGCTGGCTTGCTGCACTTAACACGATATCTCCGATGACATCAAAGGCTACGTCTAGGGTCTTTGGCTCGTTATACCAGAGATTTCCCATCTCGAATCCGCCCCGTAAGACATTCTCCACATCGAAAAGGCAGCAGTTCATCGTATCTCTTCTTGCAGACATATCATGTACATAAATATAGCCGTCACGGCATGCCTGGATCTCTTCGGTGGTCATAAAGAATTTTTTGTACAACTCTTTATTTAACTCGTTAAAGATCAGGCTTCGTTTGGTGGAGACCAAAGCACTGTCTGTATTGGAATTTTCTTTATCGCCAATGTACATAATGGACTGGCTCTTTTTGTAGACCTCGTCTAACATCTGTACAAAATCCTGCTTGTAATTGCGGTAATCACGATAGCTCTTTGCCACGATCGGGTTGACACGCTCTAAGGCACCCTCCACGATATTATGCATCGTAGCGATCGGTATCTCGGTGATCTGCATCTCTTTGACTTTTTCTTCGACAAACTGGCAGATGAAATCCAACTCCTCCTGTGTAAATGTGATCAATGCACGGTATGCTGATTTGTTGACCGCCACTACCACTTTCTGTACGTTAAAATCTTCCTTTGTTCCGTCTTTTTTTACTACTTTGATCATTCCAACCATCCCTCCGGTGTTTCTTTATGTAGACTGAAGTTCTATATTATGTTACCCACATTTTGTATGTGTTATTATGTTTCTTTTATTTTTACACTATATATTGTGTGTCTTATTATCCTATCACTTCTACTATATGAAGTCAACCTCTAATCACTTATTAGAAGTTTCTACTTTTTTTATTTTTCTTCATATTTTTCCTCAGCCTGTTTCATCATTCTACCAGTACACGGATATCTGTAATACATGTGTCATCCCAGCTGGTACCTTTATGCACATCATCAATCCTTACCTGTATGGAAGATGCCTTAAAC
>OGQJ01003402.1_pt1 | contig 10912 bp, 10 predicted proteins | sample 1553161 | NCBI WGS metagenome assembly OGQJ01 (sample SAMEA2579923, study PRJEB22360) | human gut metagenome | biome: human gut; feature: human-associated habitat; material: faeces | place: Denmark | collected 2008/2010 | reverse complement strand
TCTGAACGGAATGAAAGCCGCCGAAAAAATCCGGCGGTTAATTTTATCGGGAAACAATTTCTGTTATATACTGCCCTCTATTGCAAACACGGCATAAAAGCCAAAGGCTTTTGAGAGCCTAGTATAAATCAATCATCATTCTCATTTTCGAGCGAAGATGATTTTTGCAGAGATGATGTGTCTATCATCTGCGGTGTTGTAGAGCCGATATCTGAAACATTTGCATTTATTGTAATATCAATCTGTGTATCTTTGCCATCCGATGTCTGACCGCTGATAACAATTGTCATATTCTGTGCAGACAAATTTCCTTTTGCAATGTCTGCATCCATGGTGACGCTTTCAATTCTGGCATTCTGCGTAATAGGAAATTCCTGCAGCAGTATATCTCCTAAATCATTTTTGCCGTTTTCATTATTTATTCCTGCGTTCATCTCCGTAAAGGCGGAAGCGGCCACATTTGCAATCTCCGGAATCTGAACATCGGTCAGCGACACTGAAATCGTATCACCGTGTGAAACGAACTGATTGCTCAGATCTCCCACAAACAAATCCGCTGTCATTTCCGCAAGCTTAATCATATTAGGAGTAAGCATCTCGTTTTCATCACGCTTTTCCTTGCGGCTTTTTTCGGTGTATCTGCTGCCGTCGCTTTTGACTTTTATATTACAGTCGGAATACTCCTCCTGTACCATACTTTGTCCTGCGACATCTGCCACAACACTTGCATACTGAACTCCGGCAGACTTTTCGTAAACTGCACTGCCGCTTGCAATGACTTTTCCATTCTGCTTCATCTGAACAGCGGCATTGACAGTCAGATTGTCCTCGCTGATGGTATTTACTACAGCCGATTTGTAATTCTCATATGGATTACCTGCTGCATAGGAAACAACACCTGCCGTTCCCATCAGTGCCAAACCTGCTGCCATGCAAGCTGCTGTTATTTTCTTTGCTTTCATTTAAATCATTCCTTTCGTTGTTTTCCTCTTTCGAGGTTGACTTTATTATAAAACCACACAATAAACTAACGCTAACCCAATTATAAACAAAAGATAAAATGGCATTAAAACTTATATAAAAAATACGCACATCCGAAGATGTACGTATCATAATCTATTATTTTACCAGCAGCAGCGTTCCCGCAGTTATCAGAACAAGACCAATCATGGATTTTTTCGTCAGCTTTTCTTTCAGCACAAAGTAAGAAAAAGCAATCGTCACCAGAATACTCAGTTTATCAATCGGCACAACTACACTTGCCTGACCGTCCTGCAAAGCCTTATAATAACACAGCCATGACAATCCAGTGGTCAATCCGGAAAGGCATATAAACAGCATATTTCGTTTACTGATAGCTTTGATTTCACTTTGTTTACCTGTTACGAAAACCATGAGCCATGCCATAATCAGCACAACAATTGTCCTTATGGCAGTACCAAGATTGGAATTAATTTCACTTATTCCGATTTTCCCGAGAATTGATGTCAGACTTGCAAATACTGCTGACAGAACAGCGTAGCATAACCAACCCCAGCCTTTTGTTTCATTGTCGGACTGCTTTTTGGTTATCATGAAATAAGTGCCAATACCAATCAAAAGCATACAAATAACTTTGACTGCACTGAGTTTTTCCCCAAGAACAAGGAAAGCAAGCAACATCGTCAGTATCGTACTTGACTTATCAATGGGCGCAACCTTGTTTACATTACCTATCTGCAAAGCCTTAAAATAGCAAAGCCAACTGCCTCCGGTTGAAAGTCCTGACAATATCAGAAATAACAGCGTTTTTCCTGAAATGCTGTCAATGTCTTGAAAAGCTCCGGTGAGCCAGACCATCAGCCAGGAAAAAATCAAAACTATAATTGTCCTGATAGCCGTGGCAACTGTGGAATCTATATTTTTGATTCCAATCTTTGCAAGCACGGCAGTAACTCCGGCAAAAAGGGCTGAACCAAATGCAAACGTAATCCACACAGCACATCACCTACGCTCTGAAACGATATCCCGCACCCCAAACTGTTTCAATATAATGCGGATCGGAAGGATCGTCCTCGATTTTTTCACGAAGCCTGTTAATATGAACTGCCACTGTTGCATTATCACCGACAGAGTCCATGCCCCATATTCGCTCATACAGCGTTTCCTTATCAAAAACCATATCTGCATTTGTCACCAGAAAAAGCAACAGTTCATACTCCTTATTCTTCAGGCTGATTTCCTTTTCTTTTACAAATACACGATGTGATTTCGGATTGATACGGATCGCACCTACTGTTATTTCCGGCTGAATCTCCTGTATGCCGCCTTTCAGTCTGTTGTAGGTTGCAATATGTGCCTGTACTCTTGCAACAAGTTCTCCCGGCGAAAAGGGTTTTACGATGTAATCGTCTGCACCAAGTCCCAGACCTCTGATCTTATCAATATCTTCTTTTTTGGCTGTTACCATAAGAATAGGTATATCCAGATGTTCTCGCAAGCTCCGACATACGGTGAAACCATCAATTTCAGGCAGCATTAAATCAAGCAGAACCAGCTGAAATCCGCCTTTTAATGCCGTATTCATTCCGCTTACACCGTCATTTTCAATTTTTACCTCAAATCCATTGATTTCAAGATAATCCCGTTCAATTTCAGCAATGGCAATATCATCTTCTATAATTAAAATTTTACTCATGCTGCTCCTCCTTTGGAATTGTCATCACGATACGCAAACCCTTTGGCTGTAAATTTTCTGCGTGAATCGAGCCGCCGAAGCGTTCCAGAATTTTTGAAGTAATGGCAAGCCCTAGTCCGCTGCCTTTATTTGGATTATTCCTTGACGAATCGCTGCGATAAAATACATCAAACAGCTTCGGCAGCGCCTCTGACGGAACTCCGGGGCCGTTATCATCTATAATGACGCTTACATCTTCAGTGGAATTTTCACAATAAATCTCTACAGCTACTGTTTCGCTGTCTTTGTATTTCAGACTGTTTTCCAGAATGTTGGTAATGGCATTGCGCAGCTGAACTGGATCAGCATAAACCTCCAGATCCTGCGGAATATCTTTGCAAAGAATCTGCATACCCTTTTCCTGATATTCCTTTTGATTTGATGTGACGACAGAGAGAATTTCTTGTCCAATGTTCAGCTTCTCAGGATAAAAAGGACAATCACCAAGATCAAGCTTTGAAAACAAAAACAACTTGTCTACCATGCGGTCGATGTCGTTTGCTTTAGCAAGAATGGTTTTCATGTATTTCTGCTGCATCTGCGGTGTTGCCGCAACGCCCTCCAGCAGCCCCTCAATATATGCTTTAATAGAAGTCAGCGGTGTTCTCAGATCGTGAGAAATTCCTGCAATCAGTTCCTTACGATTCTGCTCGTTTTTCTGAGTGATCTCTACGGATTCTCTTAATCTTACAGCCATATCGTTAAAATCCTCACAGACACTCTGAAACTCGTCCTGTTCGTTATATGTAATGCGATAATCCAGATTTCCGTCACGAATCTGATGGACACCGTCTGTGAGAATATCCAACGGAGCTTCTATTTTTCTGAAAACAAACTTTGTAAGAAAACGGTTTGTGACAATTACCGCAGCGATAATCATGATGCAAAGAATTACAATAATATTTTTTACCAGAAATTCATTGTATTGGCTTTCTTGTATTTCACTGCTGCTATAAATAAGAACGTGATAGGTTTCACCATTTACCAGAATTTTTTCTCCGTAAAGACAGCTTCCATTCATTGAAATATTGCCTTCACCACCTAAGCTTTCCATTGCAGAGATAAGTACAGCCTCCGTTTGGCTTTTGTTGCTGCTTCCTATGGTACAAACAATTCCTGTATCATCATAAATATCCAGTTTCATTTCCTGAGATGAAAGATACTTTTCAATAGTATGATATAGTTTGGAATCTGTAATATCTTCATTGCTGTCCAGAAATTCCTTTGACTGCTCCACAAGAAGTTCATGGATATACGAAAGATTGTTTTCTTTTACTGTTTCGTCCATAAACTGCTTGTAAAATAAATTCATAAACAGAAACATGGATATTAAAATTATAAGTATACTTACCAGTGCCGGAATGATCAGCATCAGGGTATTGGAAATAAACAGACGTTTTTTTATCGTCATAGCTGAATCAGCTCGTTTCTTATATTATCAGTATTTATTATATCATACTGTAGTTTTCTCGTCAATCTGTTCTGACTTTGCATACACAATTTTCATAGTCTGCATACCCATAATCACAGCACCGCCAATGATAAAAAATACAAAACTGAATGTGTCAATGGAAAGCAATGGCTGCGGCATATCAAGAGTAGTTGGTCCCATTACAATTGCATACAGTGAACCGAGCATAAGTCCGATAATGAGATACACCGTTGCCGCTCTGTGCTTATCAAGAGCTTTTCTGATGATCTTGATAATTGATATCACTCCGGTAACCACGCCCAATCCAAATGCGATCACGATTGGCAGTGCGTGAAAATTGAAATGCAGAATATCCTTGATTGCTGTGACAATTGGCAGATAAATTCCGAAAATCAAAAGCAGCGTTGACCCAGATATTCCCGGCAGAATCATAGCACAAATTGCAATTGCTCCGCAGACAAATACATATACAAATGTTAAAATATTTGGGTTGCTCAAATCCATACCATTTCCGCCGCCAACCGGATTGAAATATGTAATGACGGATACCAGTACAATACCTATCATTACAAAAAATATTCTGTTGATTTTTTCTTTCAGACAGCTTTTTTCTTCGATAATCACAATGGGAATTGCAAAAATAATAAATCCCATGAATAATGAAGAAATCTGATAAATATGCGTTTCAAAGACGTTTGCCAGAATTATAACGGCAAGTCCAAATCCAATAGTCCAGCCAATGCCAAGCTTTATCAGATATTTTATTGCAGAAATTCTTTTTTCTTTTGTACCTGAAATTAAATTGTCCAACGATCCTACAAAATTGTCGTAGAATCCAAGTAAAAATGCTACTGTTCCGCCGGACACTCCCGGAACACTGTCAGCCAGTGCCATACAGAAACCGTAAATGAATGTCAGAATTTTTTTCATAATAAACTACTCCTTTATCGTTCGTTTTTTCCATGATACATCAGAAAATTCAAACGAATTGAAACTATAATTCAACCAGAGATAAAATATTGTTAAACTGTTTTTAAACTGAAAAAGAGCTGATGTACCTTTCATTAAGGTACATCAGCTCATAAAATTATCAGTAGTTGCTTTTTATGCCATTGTCATAAACCATTCCACGATTTCCGGGTCATAGTGGGAGAAAAACAGACTTTCACCACCGTCCAGCGCTTCAACGGCTTCCATTTCCTCTGCTGTCAGAGTAAAGTCGAAAACGTTGAAATTCTCCTCCATACGTTCCTTATGGGTGGATTTGGGAATCACGACCACATCGCTCTGCATCAGAAAACGCAAAGCGACCTGTGCTGATGACTTTCCGTGTTTTGCACCGATTTCCTTTAAAACAGGATTGTTGAAGTAGTCATTTTTTCCCTCTGCAAAAGGTCCCCAGGATTCAATCTGTGCACCGCACTTTTTAAGATATTCTTTCGCAGTCTTCTGCTGTTGGAACACATGAGTTTCCACCTGATTTATCGCCGGTTTGATTTCTGCAAAATGGTGAATATCAATAAATCTGTCCGGATAGAAGTTGGACACGCCTATCGCTTTCACCTTGCCGGCTTTGTATGCCTCTTCCATGGCACGATAAGTTCCATAATAGTCGCCGAATGGTTGGTGAATCAACAACAGGTCAATATAATTTGTTTGCAGCTTGCGCAGGGATTCCTCAATAGACGCTTTTGCCTTTTCATATCCTGCATTGCTAATCCATATTTTTGTAGTTATGAACAGCTCCTCACGAGGAACGCCGCACTTTACAATTGCGTTTCCTACGCCTTCTTCGTTGCTGTAAGCCTGCGCCGTATCAATAGAACGGTAGCCAACAGAAATTGCATCAAGGACGCATCTTTCTGCCTCAGCAGAGTCGATCTGATACACACCATAACCAAGTTTCGGCATTTTTATACCATTATTCAATGTTACATATTCCATACACAAATTACTCCTTCCCATTTCACAAACCAGTTCACACGCCGGGGTTTTTTGATAAGCAATGTTCCGAGTGCAAGCTTAAAAAATCTAATTCTATTATCGCTCATTGCCTTTATATTAATAATGTAATTTTCTCCTTATCACAATGCTCCCACTATTTTATGGGGAATATATAATTCTTCAAGATAAGCAATATCTTTCTGCGAGAGTGAAATATCCAGTGCTCCTGCTGCATCATCAAAGTATTTTGCTTTCGTTGCGCCGATAATCGGAGAGGTCACTCCCTTTGCAAGCAGCCATGCTATTGAGATCTGAGACATTGTCGCATCGTATTTTTCAGCAATCTCCGTCACACGCTTTACAATGCAAGAGTCCTTTTCCTGCATGCTGTCATATTTCTGAGCAGCTGTTTTATCAGTCTGACTGCGTTTTGTATCAGTATGCCATTCAGGACGTGAAAGTCTTCCGGACGCAAGGGGACTGTAAGGCGTGAGTGATACATTATACTGTCTGCAAACCGGAATCATTTCACGTTCGTCCTCACGGTACAGCAAATTATAATGATTCTGCATGGAAACAAATTTTGTCCAGCCGTTTTTCTCAGCGGCAAGCTGCATATTATGAAACTGATAACCGTACATCGCAGAAGCCCCCAAAGCACGTACTTTTCCGGATTTGACAAGTCCGTCGAGCGCTTCCATTGTTTCTTCAATCGAAGTATCATAATCAAATCTATGTATGATATACAGATCTACATAATCTGTGCCCAGACGTTTCAGCGAACTGTCAATCTCACGGTTTATCGCTTCTTTTGAGAGATTCCCTTCATTAAAGTAAACTTTTGTGGCAATCACTGCCTTATCACGAGCAATATTTTTCTTCAAAGCCTGACCGAGATATTCCTCGCTTGTGCCATGAGAATATACATTGGCGGTATCAAAAAAGTTGATTCCAAGATCAAGAGCTTTTCTGATAATTGTTTCAGTTTCTTGAGGATTTAGTGTCCATTGATGAAAATCCTCAGACGGTCTGCCAAAACTCATGCAGCCAACACATAGCTGTGATACATTAATTTCTGAATTACCAAGCTGTACATATTTCATTACTTTTCCTCCTCAAATCCATTTTTCAATCTCTGCTTTTGACATCTTCACACTGCCGCCACGAATGGCAAGTCCCGTTTCCACCTTCGCTTCCGGACATAGCTTTCTGATATCATTTATGCTTCCGCCCAGACCGCTTCCCTCATGAGTGCAGAATGGCTTAATAATCTTTCCGCTGAAATCAAAATGCTCCAGAAAAGTAAATACCGCCATTGGCATTGTACCCCAGTAGTTGGGGAAACCGAGATATATCTCACTGTATTGTTCCATCGTTTCCGGATAAGCTTTCAGCTCCGGACGGGCATTGCGATTCTGATCAGCCTGTGCCTGTGCAATACATTCGTTGTAGTTTTTGGAATAAGGCTGTGCCTGTTCAATTTTAAATGTGTCTGCACCTGTCAACTTTGCGATAAAACCGGCTGCAATTTCCGTATTGCCGATAGCCAGCGTTTTTATCATGCCGCTTACGTAGTTTTCGTCGGCTCTTGAATAAAATGCTACAAATTTATCTGACATTACATATCCCTCCGTGTGCTTTGTTTATTGTATCTTTATTATATCACATGACAGCTTGACATGGAATCTCCGATATGTTATTATAGTATAAACTATTAGTTGATACTATACGGAGGCTGAGTATGTATAACCATATGCTTGATACGTTTATCGCAGTTGCTGACTGCGGCAGCTTTACAAAAGCATCGCAGCAGCTGTATATCTCTCCCACAGCCATTATGAAACAGATGAATGCACTGGAAAATCACCTGGAACTGAAACTGATTGAACGCACTCCATCGGGTGTACAGTTGACTTCAGCTGGTGAGATAATATATCGGAATGCTAAGTTTATGATAGACTATTCCCGCAAATCCATTGCGGAGGCCAAGGCAAGTGTTTATGCAAACGATACTACCTTTTGCGTCGGCACATCACTGCTGAATCCTGCAAAGCCATTTATGGATATCTGGTATTGTGTGAACAAAGACTTCCCCGAGTATAAACTGCATCTTGTACCTTTTGAGGATAATCATGAGGGGATACTTTCGGAAATTGAGAAACTGGGGAAAAAGTTTGACTTTCTGATTGGCGTATGCGATTCAAAAGCGTGGCTTTCCCGCTGTAATTTTCTTCCGCTGGGTCGATACCAGAAAATGATTGCTGTGTCCCGGGAACATCATCTTGCAAAAAAAAGCCGCATAGATCTTGAAGACCTATACGACGAAACGCTTATGATGGTAAAGCAGGGAGATTCGGGGGTGAACGATTTTATACGCAATGATCTGCAAAGGTATCACCCGAAGATTCGCATTGAGGACACACCGCAGTTTTACGATTTATCTGTATTCAACCGCTGTGCGGAAACCGGAAAGGTTTTGCTGACTATTGAATGCTGGCAGGATGTTCACCCCGGACTTGTTTCCATTCCGGTAAACTGGGAATACAGTATTCCTTACGGTCTGCTTTACAGCTTTGATGCACCGAAAGATGTACTCAGGTTTGTTGAGAGAGTAAAAGCTCTTAGAAATGAATGATACGCTGACTTTTATTTTTGTCAAGTTTTAATTCTGCCCTCAATTACAATTCTGAAATATTGGGAACATCGTCCACCGGATTCGAGTGTTTACAAATTCGGTCTTTTCGCCGTTTTCAAGCTGAATTATGGAAATTGTGCTCTGTCAAATGGCTTCGCTGTAATACTTGCGAAGAATGAAAAAGCAGAAAGCTATAAAAAGCCTTCTGCTGATTCTATATATTATTTTGTTTTCTGAGTATTAAGGTGTGATCATCTAAATGTATATGTACGAATTTTCTGTGGCTGTATTTTAACCATTATACTAATTTTTCCCTAAAGCGTACTGGCTTTCCTGCGAACTAAAAAACGAATAATTTCACATCTCGATTTGTTCTCGCTTACAATCCTGTCTGTTTAGTTTATTGTAAAACCGACTGCAACTATTTCATCTGTTGCAAAAACGGTTCGACGATTTAGGCAATGCACACAAACCCGCATAAATACTGGATTCTTTCGGCATTTCAACTTATTCCCACTCTATTGAAGCAGGTGGTTTAGTGGTAATATCGTAGACAATTCTATTAACATTCTTTACTTCATTAACTATTCTGGCAGATATTTTTTCAAGTATGTCATATGGAATTTTAGCGAAATCGGCGGTCATGAAATCAGTTGTAGTAACCCCTCTGAGAGCAAGAACATAATCATATGTTCTTGCGTCACCCATGACGCCTACCGTTCTAGTATTTGTAAGCACTGCAAAATACTGATGAATATCTTTATCTAATCCGGCTTTTGAAATTTCCTCACGGAAAATATAGTCTGCTTCCTGAAGAATTTTAACCTTATTTTCATCGAGATCACCGATAATTCTGATGGCAAGTCCCGGACCAGGGAACGGCTGACGGCTTACCAGTTCATAAGGCAGACCAAGTTCTGTACCAAGTTTTCTCACTTCGTCTTTAAAAAGAAGTCGTAATGGCTCAATAATTTCTTTAAAATCAACATGGTCGGGAAGTCCTCCGACATTATGATGAGATTTTATGACTGCTGCTTCGTCATCATCGCCGCTTTCAATAACGTCAGGATAAATCGTTCCCTGAACAAGATAATCTACAGTACCTATTTTTTTAGCTTCTTTTTCAAAAACATTTATAAATTCAGCACCAATAATTTTTCTTTTCTGTTCCGGATCGGAAACGCCTTTAAGCTTTTCTATAAAATACTTTGATGCGTCAACTCTTACAAAATTAATATCCCAGTCTGCAAAAGCTTTTTCGACTTCATCACCCTCATTTTTTCTAAGAAAACCATGGTCAACAAAAATACTTGTAACCTGTTTTCCGACTGCTTTTGACAGAAGTGCGGCAGCAACAGAACTGTCAACTCCGCCTGACAGGGCTAATAAGACTTTTTTATCGCCGACTTTAGCACGGATATCGGCAATAGCTGTTTTAACGTAATTTTCCATTGACCAATCGCCTGTGAATCCACATACATTGTAAAGGAAGTTTCTGAGCATAGCTACGCCATTTTCGGTATGATTAACTTCAGGATGGAACTGTATGCCGTACAGCTTTTTATCTTCATTTTCAATAGCTGCTGCCGGACAGGAATCAGAATATGCAGAAGCCTTGAAGCCATCGGGAAGCTTTGATATGTAATCAGTGTGGCTCATCCATGAAATGCCTTTTTCAGGAAGTTCATTGAAAAGTTTGCTTTGTACATCGTAATTTGTTTCAGTTTTGCCGTATTCTCTCATTTCAGCTGTAGATACAGTACCTCCAAGAGTAAAAGCCATAAGCTGACAGCCGTAGCATATACCCAGAACAGGGATACCTAATTCAAAAATTTCCTTGTCAATTCTTGGAGCGTTTTCAGCGTAAACGCTGTTTGGACCGCCTGTAAAAACGATACCTGTTGGTTTTCTTTTCTTTATTTCTTCAATTGGAGTTTTACGGCTGATAACCTCGCAGTAAACTCCGCATTCACGTACTCTTCTTGCAATCAGCTGATTCTACTGACCGCCGAAATTCAAAATTAAACAAAGCTGATGATTCATATTTAACTCCTTTGATTGAATTTAATATTTATATTATGCCATTTTTCGATAAAAATTGCAACTGTTTTTCATAATTTCATTTGAAAATATATCATATCAATTAATTGCTGACCGCATTCAAAAATAGGATGATCATAATTAT
>OGQJ01003400.1_pt1 | contig 10913 bp, 10 predicted proteins | sample 1553161 | NCBI WGS metagenome assembly OGQJ01 (sample SAMEA2579923, study PRJEB22360) | human gut metagenome | biome: human gut; feature: human-associated habitat; material: faeces | place: Denmark | collected 2008/2010 | reverse complement strand
GCAGCCCCCTCTCCGTCCTCGCTGCGCTCGGCCACCTCTCCCAAGGGGAGAGGCAAGGGGGGACTCGTACGATACACCAACTGCCGCGGGAGGCAGTTTGCCTTTATCCGACATTCCGGTAGTAGGTGGAGAAAGCTTCCCGGTCTTTGCTGATCAGCTCGTCGGTTTCCTTGCTGTACTTGTTCTTGTAGCTGACGGCGTAGATCACGTCTTCTCTGCTGTCGTCGTAGCCGGAAGTCATTTCAATGTAATAATCCTTTTCATCCGTACCCAGAATCCGCATTTTCACAAGATCTTCGGTGGTTTCCGCTTCGATTTTCACGGGGAAGTGGAAATTGTTGCGGAACTGGAAATCGGTGGTTCCCCAGTTCACGGCGGCGTCCAGCCCCAGAGGAAGATAGGCCACCGTGGCGCCGTGGCAGGAGCGGGTGACGACCTCCAGATCGGCAAGCAGTACGCAGTTGTACAATGTGCGGGAGCCTTGACACCCGCCGCCGCCGATGGCGTCGGTCAGGCGGTTGCCGGAGTAGGCGGGGGCGGGCTTGTAGCCCTTTTCCGCCGTGCGCTCGCCCAGCGTGTCGTTGTAGGAGAAGGTTTCTCCCGGCTGAACGACGACCCCGTTGAGGGCTTCGCAGAGCAGGCGCAGATTGGTATTGCGGTTTTCATTGTCGCTGTGCTTCGTCTCGCAGGAGCCGAGAACATCCCGGAAATAAACGGCATCCCCCAGAATTTCCGGATCCACGAACGTCATGGGAACGGAGACGGTTTCACCGGGCTTGGCCTGCGCCAGCGCCGCTTTCGCCGCGTCCAGATCGAAGGAATAGCCGTAGGAGCCGGGGACGAACCGGTATTCCGTCATGTCGAGGGAATCGTCAACGGGCGCGGTGCAGATTTCATCGTAAATGGCATCCAAGTCCAGCTCCGCGGGGGCGGATTCCGCAGGGATGTCCACGGTGACGCGGTATTCTCCCGCCCGGCAGGCGGCCACGGCCTGACTGTAAGCCCTCAGAACCTGGTCACAGGCGCTGTCCACGTCCAGATGCTTTGGGAACGCCCACGGTCAGTTCCAACATCTGGCAGGGGGCGCTGGGGTCGTGGTTTTCCGTGCCGAGGTCGGGGGCGTCGCCGGTGAGGGCGTAGTGGGAGTCGCTGAATTCTGTGTCAAACTCGCTGGCATAGCCCTCCAGCGCGGTGCGGATAAATTCGGAGTTTGCGCTCAGATAGGGACGCAAATCCATGTCGCCGGGGAGAGAGCCGTCGGAACGACCCATGCGGTAGGCATCGTTCACGGCGGCGCGGACGTCCACCTGAACGCCAGTGTCGGCGGGGGAGAGGGTAATGGATTCCATGGGCAGCGCCACCGTCAGGTTTTCCCGGTACAGCGTCTCGTCCAGAGCCGCCTGAAGGGCTTTCCTGGCCTCCCCTTTGGTCATGCCGCCAACGTCCACCCCGGCGATGGAGACGCCGTCGGCCATCCGGCAGTGATAGGGGTCGAGGGCGGGGCGGACAAGAAAGAAACCGACCGCCGCCAGCGCCAGAACCAGCACGCAAATCACAGCTACCGTGACGATTCGGCGGGAGGATACGCTTTTTTGCGGAGAATCCGCGGAAAAATGGCCGTTTGACATGGAATTTCCTCCTGAAAAAAGTCAATGCAGAAACGGAAACGTATTTTCCTCATTATACTACATTTCCCGGCAAATGCAAGGGGTGTAACAGCGGCTCTTGTGCTTCCTGCCGTTATATGGTAGAATGGGGGCAAACGTTGCAGAGGAGAGCGGATATGGAGATCAGTCAGTTTTTCATGAATGGTGATATCAAAGGCGCTATCGCGTACATGCGGGAACATGAGGAATTCAAGGACATTCTTCCTGCATATGTGGCGATCTTTGAAAATGGCGAATACCGCAGATTTGACGTACCGGACAAGCTCAACGAGATACTCCGCTTGTATCAGATCTATTACCGGAATACCTTTTACTGCGGCTTGCCGGAGGCGGAGGCCGCAGAGAAGCTGCTGGCGGGGCTGAAAGCGCTTCTGAATGTGCCCGACGCGGAGGAAGCGCTTCTGGCGGAGCGGCTTCAGGCGGTGTTTGAGGCGGAGGGCTATCATGCGCTTTTCGGGAAAACACAGGGCTATTACGGCCCCTACGTCTGGCGGGAAACGGTTCCCACCGTCTATCAGGTCGGGCTGCCGGGCGGGACGGCGGAATATACCGTCAACATTCTCAAGGGCTTCGTGTTCCGCAGCTGGATGGATTATCTGACTTTCGGCAGGTACGGCACAGGCGGCTGGGCCTCGTCCGACGGCACGATTAACTGCATAGAACAGGCGTATGATTTTGAAAGCGAGCGATTTCTTGTTTCTCTCCTGAAGCATGAAGCACAGCATACCTTGGACATGAAAAACTTCCCGGGGATCACTCCCGCGGAGTTGGAATACAGGGCAAAACTTGTGGAGCTCATTTACTCCGTAAATTTGGGACTGCTGCAAAAGTTCTTGTCGGAAGCGGATGAAAGCAGAGCGGGCGACAGTCATGCAGCTGCTTCCGCAAGGATCAAACGCGAGTTCGCGTGCGAGTTCGCGTGCGGGTTCGCGGATACTGACCAAACGGAGCTTTCCCGCATTCAGACGCGAGCGCAGACATTGCTTCGCGCACACACGAAAGAAATGGAGGAGAAATACGGAAAACAAAGAACGACCGTCAATGACTGATTTTATATGCCGAGTGCAGCCAATACCTGACGCAGAAACAGATTGGGTACACTCGACATGCAGAATTCAGGTTAACAAAAAAATGTGCATTTGTATGCCGGGAACCTCATTTGTGCATGTTCCGGACATTATAAACATATCACATGGGTTGGGGGTTTCGTTTTTTTATACTCTTTTGCTCCTCTTCTATCGTACAATAACAAACAGCGGGATGCATTGACAACCGTTCAAAACAGCGGCAAATTCAGTCCGATTCACAACATATCGATAAATGCAATACCGATATGCGAAAAGGGCAATTCCGATTTTGCGCGAATTATGTTACTATACGGTTCGGAAAAACATATGAACCAACGAAAGGAATGTTTAACATGAATAAAATAACCATCATCGGCACCGGCAGCGTGGGCGCAACCATTGCATACACACTCAACACAATGGGCATTGCGTCTGAAATTGTCTTGATCGACATCAACACCGAAAAAGCGCTCGGCGAAGCACTCGACATTCGCCAGGGCAATTCATTTTTCGGCGGCAATTGCTCCATCTATGCGGGCGATTACTGCGATGCGGCAGGTTCCAATATCGTTATTTTGACTTCCGGCATTGCCCGCAAGCCCGGACAGACCCGTCTTGAGCTTGCGCAGACCAACGTCAACATCACAAAATCCATTCTGCCGCAGATAACAAAATATGCGCCGAATGCGATTTATATCATCGTCAGCAATCCTGTTGACATCCTGACATATGTGTTTTTCAAGCAGTCCGGACTTCCTGCAAACCATATCATTGGTTCGGGCACCGTTCTGGACACATCGCGCTTGCGTGCAAGGCTGTCTGAGTATTATAATATCAATCAGACCAATGTACATGCATATGTATTCGGTGAACACGGCGATTCGTCCTTCGTTCCGTGGTCGGTTGCAAATATTTCCGGAGTGCCGATTAAGGATTGCCCGCAGCTTATCACAACTCCCGGCATGATAAGTCCCGCGCTTGACTTTGCAGAGATTGAGACTTATGTAAAAAAATCCGGCGGAAGAGTTATTGCCCGCAAAGGTGCAACTTTCTATGCTGTTTCGGCGGCGGTATGTCATATTTGCAAATGCCTGCATTCCGGCATCGAAACCACAATGACCGTTTCGACTCTTATGAACGGCGAGTACGGAATCGATGATGTTTGCCTCAGTACGCTCAACCGCATCGGAAGCAACGGCGTCAGCGGCAAGGTCAACATTGCGCTCACGGATGAAGAAATCGGAAAGCTTCGCCGCAGTGCCGATGCATTGAAGGAAGTTATCGGCGGGTTGAACCTTTGATAATGCCCGAATACCTGAATGCACTCCGCAAAACGAATAAAGGCTCCACATTGGTTTTTGACAATAAAGAGAGCTTTGGAAGAAAGGATGCTCAAATATGATGAAAGTCAGCTATTTCCCGGGCTGCACGCTGCGCACAAAGGCCAAAGAGCTTGACAGGTGTGCGCGCGCCTGTGCGGAGATTCTCGGCTTTGAATTGTGCGAAATAGAGAACTGGCAGTGCTGCGGCGGTGTTTACGTTTCCGCAAAGGATGAAATTGCAACAAAACTTGCCGCCGTTCGCGCACTTGCTGCCGCACGCGATGCCGGAAGGCCTCTTGTTACGGTATGCTCTGCATGTCACAATGTTATCAAGCAAACCAATCATGCCATGCGAACGGATGAGGACTTTGCAAAAAAGGTGAACCTTTATCTGTCACAGGATAAAAATCCGCCCGCTCCTTATCACGGAGAGACGGAGGTTCTGCATTACTTGGAGCTTGTGACACGCGGCAGCGGTTTTGAAAAAATACGTGCTGCGGTCAAAAACCCCTTAAACGGAAAACGTGTTGCGGCATATTACGGCTGCATGCTGCTGCGCCCGGCAAAAGTCATTGAGTTTGATGATCCGGAAAATCCGCAGCTCATCGAAAAACTCATTGCCGCACTCGGAGCCGAACCCTGCATTTTCCCGGAAAGAAACGAATGCTGCGGCGGGTATACCGTTATGGATGACCCGAATACAGCGGCGAAACGGAGCAGGAAGGTTTATGGGAGCGCATGCATTCACGGTGCGGACGAAATCGTGACTGCATGTCCGCTTTGCCGATATAACCTTGTTAAAAACGGCATGGGTGAAGAAGCCTCCGTTCCCGTTGTTTATTTCACCGAACTCATGGCGGAAGCATTCGGCATTAAGAACGGAGCAGCAAACGGCAGCGCGGCAGGGGAGCACTGCGGCTGCGCTGTCAACGGAAAGGAGTAACTGATGCAGAACAACAAAACCTTACGCGAAAAGGAGCAGATACTCCGAATCAGCGGAGTAAATCCGCTCAAGTGTATGCGCTGCGGCAAATGCTCGGCAACATGTCCGTCATATGAAGAAATGGAATATCATCCGCATCAGTTCGTTTATATGGTTGAAACCGGAGATATCGAACCGCTGCTGAATTCGGAGTCGCTTTACAAATGCCTTTCGTGCTTCGCCTGCGTTGAACGATGTCCGCGGGGAGTTGAACCGGCAAAGCTCGTTGAAGCGATACGGCTCATAAAAATCCGTCAAAAGGATGCAAACCGAATGACTGCCGATGATGTGCCGCCGGCAGCTGAAGCGGATGCGAATTTGCCGCAGCAGGCAGTTGTCAGCGCGTTCCGCAAGTACACAAAATAGAAAGGAACACGAAACATGCAAAGAATAGGTGTTTTTGTATGCCACTGCGGCACAAATATTGCGGGAACCGTTGACGTGAAAGCGGTTGCTGCGGCACTCGGGAACGAGCCGGGCGTCGTTGTTGCCGAGGATTATCAATATATGTGTTCCCAGGCGGGACAGGATTTGATAAAAAAAGCAATCCGCGAAAATAATCTTAACGGAGTGGTTATCTGCTCATGTTCACCGCGCATGCACGAGGCAACCTTCCGCAAAACAGCCGCCTCTGCGGGTCTGAACCCGTATATGGTTGAAATCGCGAACATTCGCGAACAGTGTTCATGGGTGCATAAGGATATGCCGACAGGAACCGAAAAGGCGATCATACTCGGAAAAGCAGCTGTTGCAAAGGTCAACCTTAATGCACCGCTTACGGCTTCCGAAACGCCCGTCACGAAACGTGCGCTCGTGATAGGCGGCGGCATTGCGGGTATTCAGACTGCTCTTGATATTGCAGATGCCGGGTTCGAAGTTGATATTGTCGAACAAAAACCTACAATCGGCGGGAAGATGGCTCAGCTCGACAAGACTTTTCCGACGCTGGACTGCGCCGCCTGTATCCTGACTCCGAAGATGGTCGATGCAGCTCAAAATGATAAAATCCGAATTTTCACATATTCGGAAGTGACGGAAGTCCATGGCTTTGTCGGAAATTTCGATGTTACCATAAAGAAAAAAGCTCGCTACGTCAACGAGAACATTTGCACCGGCTGCGGCGAATGTACCGAAAAATGTCCCATGCGGAAGGTGCCGAACGAGTTTAATCTCGGCATGGACAATCGCAGCGCAATTTATATCCCGTTTGCGCAGGCAATTCCGAAGGTTGCAACTATTGACCCCGAGCATTGCATGATGCTGAAATCCGGGAAGTGCGGGTTGTGTTCAAAAGTATGCACGGCGGGTGCGATTGATTATAAAGCAAAGGATGAATTCATAACGGAAAAATACGGCGCAATCGTTGCCGCAACCGGGTTCAATCCGATTTCACTCGAAAAGTTTGATGAGTTTGCATATTCTCAATCCAAGGATGTTGTAACGTCGCTTGAATTCGAACGGCTTATGAATGCTGCGGGGCCGACCAAGGGCACGCTGCTTCGCCCGAGCGACGGCAAACATCCCAAAACCATTGTTTTTGTTCAATGCGTCGGTTCGCGCTGTGCGGCCTGTGCGGATAAGGGCAAGGAATATTGTTCGAAAGTCTGCTGCATGTACACAGCAAAACATGCGATGCTCACAAGGGATAAATATCCTGATACGGATGTTTATGTTTTCTACATTGATGTGCGCACCCCGGGAAAGAATTTTGATGAGTTCTACCGTCGTGCCGTTGAGGAGTACGGCGTGCACTACATCAAAGGCATGGTAGGCAAGGTTTCGCCTGAGGGGGACAAGCTGAAGGTTCAGGCATCGGATTTGATTGCGGGGAAACAGCTGCATATCGATGCGGATATGGTTGTGCTTGCTGCGGCAATGGAACCGGATAAATCCGCAAGGCAGCTTGCAACTATGCTTACTGCAAGCATGGATACCAATGATTTCTTCACCGAAGCGCATTCGAAGCTTCGCCCGGTTGAAAGTCCGACGGCAGGAGTGTTCCTCTCGGGAGCGTGTCAGGGGCCGAAGGATATTCCGGAGACGGTCGCGCAGGCCGGTGCTGCCGCAAGCAAGGTCATAGGTCTTCTTTCCAAAAACAGACTGACAGGCAATCCCTGCGTTGCCCATTCGGACGAGATGATGTGCAACGGGTGTTCAACTTGTGAAAAGGTTTGCCCGTACGGTGCGATTACATACATTGAAAAGGAATTCCGTATGCCGGACAGAACGACGAGGATCCGCCGCGTTGCAAGCGTGAATGAGGCGGTGTGCCAGGGCTGCGGTGCATGTACCGTTGCATGCATGTCCGGGGCAATGGATCTTAAAGGCTTTATGAACAAACAAATCATGGCGGAGGTGGATGCAATATGCCGATGACGGATAACAGCGGGAAATATAAACCCTTGATAGTTGCGTTCTGCTGCAATTGGTGCTCATATGCGGGTGCGGATCTTGCGGGCAGCAATCGCCTCGGTTACCCCGCGGATGTTAAAATCATCCGTGTTCCCTGCTCATGCAGAGTGAACCCGATGTTCATTCTGCGCGCGTTTCAACGCGGAGCGGACGGGGTGATAATATGCGGCTGTCATCCCGGAGATTGCCACTATACCTCCGGAAACTATTATACGCGCCGCAGAATGGCACTGCTGTTTTCAATGCTTGACTATCTCGGCATTGAGCGCGAACGAACCCGCGTTGAATGGGTCAGCGCGGCGGAAGGCGCAAAATTTGCCGCAACGATGAATGATTTTGCGGAAAAGGTTGCCGGCTTGGGCAAAAACAAGCGTCTGGAGGATTTGAGATGCAGCAAATAACCCAAGATTATCTTGCAAACAAAGCAAAGGAGCTTTTGAACAGCGGAATCTGCAGCAGAGTTTTCGGCTGGAAAAGAGGCGAATTTGATTACGACCTTACGCCCGCTGTTTTCACGACAGCCGAACAAATAGACAGGGAATTTGTTTACAACGGCTTTTGCGCCGCAAACTTCTCAAAATACCTTGTTAACGAAACGCGCAGGGACGCCGGCAAAGTTGCGGTTTTTTTGAAACCGTGCGACAGCTACAGCTTTAATCAGCTGCTTACCGAACACAGGTTCGACCGAGAAAAGGTTTACGCAGTCGGCATACCGTGTGAGGGAATGACTGATATCAACAAGGTCAGGCAGGCGGTTGACGGTATTGCAAAGCTCACCTTTGACGAAAACGGAAATATTATCGTTGAAACTCTTTACGACGGAACAGAAACACTCGACAGAAACGAGTGTATGCTTGAACGCTGCATTCACTGCAAATCCAAACGCTGCGTTGTTTATGATGAGCTTCTCGGGGAGAATGGTGAAGTTCTTGACGATTCCCGCTTTGATGAGGTCAAAAAACTTGAAGCAATGACGGCGGATGAACGCTTTGCATTCTGGCAGGGTGAGCTTTCGCGCTGCATTCGCTGCAATGCCTGCCGCGATGCATGTCCTGCATGCACCTGCGAGAAATGCGTGTTTGACAATCCCGCATCAGGTGTTGAAAACAAAGCAGCCGCAGATTCTTTCGAAGAAAAAATGTTTCATATAATCCGTGCGTTTCACGTCGCCGGACGCTGCACGGATTGCGGTGAGTGTTCGCGCGTTTGCCCCCAGCATATACCGCTGCATCTTTTGAATCGAAAGTTTATAAAGGATATCAATGCCTTTTACGGCGAATATCAGGCGGGCGCGGAAGAAGGCAGCAGAGCCCCGATCGTGAACTACACAAAGGACGATATCGAACCCTCAGCTGCGGTTGAAAGGAGCGGAAACAATGCGTAAAATTGCAAAATCAGAGCTGAATTCGCTCTTTGCGGCAATTGCCGAACGTGCAAAACTGTATGTGCCGCAGGATACGGCAGGCGGAGCAAAGTTTTCCGAGTGGAAAAACGGGAAAAAGTGTTCCGCAGCTTTGAACACTGTTCGCAGTGCAAAAGACTTTTTCTTTCCGCAGACCGAAAACCTGATGGATTTTAAACTGAGCGGAAAAACAATAGAGATTATCGATACCCGCAGTGAAACTGAGGATTTTGTTCTGTTCGGCGTCAGGGCGTGTGACGTGAAGAGTTTCGAAATACTGGACAGAGTTTTTCTTTCCGACCCCGTTGATACCTACTACAGGAACCGCCGCGAGCACGGCATCATAATGTCACTGGCATGCTCCCGTCCGCAGGAAACATGTTTTTGTGCATCATTCGGAATTGATGCAGGTGCGCCCGAAGGCGATATTGTTTGCACGGAATCCGAAGACACACTCTATCTCGATGCAAAAACAGCGAAGGGCACCGCTCTTCTGGATTCGCTGAACACACTCACCGAGGAGGCGGACGGGGAAGCGGATGCGGCAGAAATGAAAGCCGTTTACGATACGGTTTCGGCTCGGATTAAAAAACTTCCGCTTGCGGGTTTGAAACCCGATGCTTTCGGGGCGGGGAAGACGGATGAGTTTTTTAATGCACCCGAGTGGAAAGAACTTTCGTCACATTGCCTCGGCTGCGGCACGTGCACATTTGTTTGTCCGACCTGCCAATGCTACGATATTCGGGATTTCGACACGGGTCACGGTGTGAAACGGTTCCGCTGCTGGGATTCATGCATGTATTCGGAATTCACAAAAATGTCTGCGGGACAGCCGCGTCTGACTCAAACGGAACGGTTCCGTCAGCGTTTCATGCACAAACTGGTCTATTATCCGACAAACAACAACGGACTGTTTTCGTGCGTGGGATGCGGCAGGTGCCTTGCAAAATGCCCGATAAACATGAACATTGTGAAAGTCATGAAAGCTCTTGCGAAGCCGCAGAACCGTGACTGCGAAAACGGTGAAACCCCCGAAGGGAGGAAATAAAATGTCTGTTACAGCAACACGAGATCCCCTGATGCCAGCTATCGGCGTTGTCACTGATATAAGGATAGACACGCCGGACGTTAAAACTTTCCGCGTTGTAACTCCGGATGGAAAAAAAGCGTTTGAACACCGTCCGGGGCAGTGCGCAATGCTGTCCGTACCCGGAGTCGGCGAGGCGATGTTCTCAATAACTTCATCCCCGACAAATACGGAATTCATGGAGTTTTCAATCAAAAAATGCGGCTGCGTGACAGAATGGCTGCATTCGATGGAACCTGGGCAGCAGATTACGATACGCGGGCCGTACGGCAACGGCTTTCCTGTGGATGACGTTTTTGCAGGCCGCGATCTGCTCTTTATTGCAGGCGGAATCGGGCTTGCACCGCTGCGTTCCGTGATTAACTATTGCCGGCATTATCGCGACAGGTACGGCAAAATAGATATTGTTTACGGTTCGCGCAGTATGCAGGATTTGGTAGACTATAATGAAATAATTGATGAGTGGGCTGTTGATGCGGGTGTCAGCGTACACCTCACAATCGATAAAGAACAGCCGGAGTGGAGCGGTCATGTCGGTTTTGTTCCGAACTATGTCAAGGAATTGGGCTTTTCAACCGACAAGATCGCGATTCTCTGCGGTCCGCCGATAATGATTAAATTTACCCTTGCCGGACTGTGCGAGATCGGATTTGATAAAACTCAAATATACACAACAATGGAACTTCGCATGAAATGCGGCATCGGTAAATGCGGCAGGTGCAATATCGGTTCGAAATATGTCTGCAAGGACGGACCCGTTTTCCGCTGCGACGAACTGGATGCACTTCCGAACGAATACTGAGGTTTTTGGAGGAGATGCTTTAAAATGAAAGAAAACACGGTTGACATCTACCTTTTCGGCAAAAAATACACCGTCCCCGATGATTTGACGATCATGCGGGCAATGGAATATGCGGGCTATCAGCTTGTGCGCGGCTGCGGCTGGCGGCACGGCATGTTGGGGCGACACAGGC
>OGQJ01003396.1_pt1 | contig 10921 bp, 6 predicted proteins | sample 1553161 | NCBI WGS metagenome assembly OGQJ01 (sample SAMEA2579923, study PRJEB22360) | human gut metagenome | biome: human gut; feature: human-associated habitat; material: faeces | place: Denmark | collected 2008/2010 | reverse complement strand
CGCATCGTCGGTTTGACCGGGCGTTTTCGTTCGCTTTGAGGGCATGAGTCTCGTCAGGCTGCGAGCTAGCCGGCTATCGCTTAGAGTTGACGCGGTAGTGGAAGATCTCGGGATGCGTGCGGGCATGCGTAACCTCAAACAGGATGCCGTCCGAGGTGTACGACTGGCTCTCCATGACGGCGACACAGTTGTATTTGCCGAGGTCAAGATAACTGCAATCCTCATCGTTGGCGAGTTCGACACTCACCGTACGACGGCTCGCCATCACCTTGACGCCGCGTTTGTGCTCCAGATAGTCGTAAATTGACTTTGCGGCGATCTCGGGCGTCAGGCCCTTGGCGATCGACTCCAAAAAGTAACCATGGTCTACTTGGCGTGCGTTGCCGTTAAGGCTTCGGACACGCACCACGCGAATCAACTCCTCGCCCACCTTAAAGCCCAGGCGACGAGAGAGTTGCTCAGTGCAAATCAAATGTTCAAAAGACTTGACCTCGGTCGATGCGACGGCATTGTTGCGCTTTGCAAATTCGCCAAACGACTCGACTTCCTCGAGTGCGCCCAGCATGTCGGTTTCGCCCTTGAGCCAAATAACGCGCACGCCCTTGCCGTGTATGGGCTGCACAAACATCTCGTCTGCCAGCATGCTCAAAGCGCGGCGGACGGTATTGCGCGTGCAGCCAAATTCCGCGGTCAGCTCGGCTTCGGTTGGCAGCATCTCCTGAAACGCATAGGTCCCGTTAATGATGCGCGAGCGTATTTCTCGGTAGATTCCTTCGTAAATCGCTTTTGGCATGACTTCACCTCTAATGAATATGTATGGCTAGGCAGGATAGCATTTCTTAAAGTTGTTTAAACCGATTATCGGCAAAGCGACAGGATTTAACCGTTGACGGTTTCTGTCGCGCCCAAACCGGTTTCGCTCAAAACTGCCGGCACGACAATCGTCTGGTCCTCTACAATGAATCCATTGTTTAAACGTTTCACCACGCGCAACGCGCCTCGATATTCGGGAGGCAGAACATGCTGCAAAAAATCCAACGCTTTGGCGGGGCAATGTTCGCGCCCGCCATGTTGTTTTCCATATCGGGCCTTATGGTCGGCGTCTCCGCCCTCGCAACGTCTGCGGATATCGTCGGCGACCTCGCCGTATACGGAACCCCTTGGTACGTTTTTTGGACTATCATCCAGCGCGGCTCGTGGACGGTCTTTAAACGACTTCCGCTCCTTTTTGCCGTAGCGCTGCCCATCGGCCTTGCCCAAAAGCAACCGGCACGTTGTTGCCTCGAGGCGCTCGTGGCTTATTTTGCCTATTGCTTCTTTTTGAGCGAGATCATCAAGCTGAGCGGAGACAACCTTGGACTTAAGTACCCGTCGTCTTTGACCTCCGCTAGCGGCATCACCATCATCGACGGCATCAAGACGCTCGACACCGGCATTATCGGCCCGCTGGTGGTATCGGCAACCGTCGTCGCCATCCATGACCGCTTCTACGATGCCAAGGTTCCCGATTGGCTCGGCACCTTCTCGGGCTCCTCGCTGGTCTACCTCATCAGCTTTTTTGCCGTGTTTGCCCTTGCCGCTATCTCGGCCGCCATCGTGCCCTCCGTATACGCAATGACCGAAACGCTGCGCCATGCACTTACGAGCGTCGGCCCCTTTGGCGTGGGCATCTTTGTGTTTTTGGAGCGAGCGCTCGAGCCCATGGGGCTGCACCACCTGCTCTACATGCCGATCTACTACGACAACTTGGTCATTAACGACGGCATCTACGCCACTTGGAGCAGCTTGCTCCCCATCCTCTCCCATAGCACGCGCCCCCTTAATGAACTTGCACCGTGGGCCGGTTTTACCGCCACCGGCTGGGTCAAGCTCTTTGGCCTTCCCGCCATCGCAGCCGCGTTCTACTCCACCGCAAAACCAGAACGCCGCGCCGGCCTCAGGGTCATCCTTGTTCCCGCCATCATCGCCTCGGTGGTTTGCGGCGTTACCGAGCCACTCGAGTTTCTCTTTATGTTCACCCACCCCGGGCTCTTTTTTCTCTACGCCGTCTTATCGTCTTGCCTTGCCACAACCATGAATCTCTTTGGCATCGTCGGCATCTTCTCGGGCGGCCTCATGGAGATGGCAGCCTTCAACTTTATTCCGCTCATGCGCACGCATGCCGGTGCCTATCTTTTGGCGCTCGGTATCGGCCTTGCCTTTAGCCTCATCTTTTTTGTTAGTTTTCGAGCACTCATCTTGATCTATGACCTTAAGACGCCGGGCCGCGAGGATCATGTCGCCAATCGCGCGGCAATCGATCGTTTAACGGAAAGCGGCTTTGCCAAAGAGCAATCTCCCAATGACGAGGTCAATAGTCGATCCGATCAAGATCACATCCTCGCTGAGCGGGTAATTCAGCTTTTAGGTGGTGTTGGCAATATTGTGGGCGCAACCAACTGTGCCACGCGCCTGCGCGTCGAGGTCGCAGACCCTTCCATCGTTGCAGATAACGCGTCGTTTGTCGCGGTGGGCGCCAAGGGCCTCATCATTACGGGCAAGACCGCCCAGGTGATCATCGGCATCTCCGTTCCCCGCGTTAAAGAGCATTTTGACCAGATCATGGGCCTCGAGCCGGGATTTGTGCCCACCACCTCGGCCTCCCCTGCCGCCAGCGCAGCCCATAAGCGCAGCGATATCTGTTTCTTCGATATCGACGGAACGCTCGCCTGGCAAGACCCTCGAGCGGCACAAGAGCTTCCCGAGAGCGAGCGTGACCTGTCCCCCTATCCCAACGAGGCGGTTGCGCAGGCAATTCGCACGTTTGTCGCCAACGGCAACAAAGCCTTTATCTGCACGGGACGCACCCTCAGCTGCATCCACCCCAAGCTGCTCGAACTGCCGTGGGCAGGCGTCGTGTGCCTCGCGGGCGGTTACGCCGAACTCGAGGGGCGCGTCGTGCGAAACGCTGCCATAAGCCCCGGCATGTTACAGCGCCTCGCCCCCTATCTCGAGCAATCGGGCGAGGTCATTCGCTTTGAGGGCATCGATCGCGTCGTGCGCATGAGTGCAGATGCCCCCGAGACGTACGGATACGCACGCACCGTGGGCGACGCCGTCACGCAACTTGAACACTACAACGCCTATAAAATTCTTATGTCCACACCACTTGCCAACCGCATCGCCCAAGATGAAGAGCTTGGACCTCTGCTCTGCCTCAACGAGCTCGAGCTCGAGGTCACAGAAATCTCGCCGCGCGAGTGCACCAAACGGGCCGGAATCAAGGCTGTGCTTGACGCCCTGGGACCAGACCACGGCACCGTATATGGCATTGGCGACGCGAGCAACGACATCGCCCTCATGGAGGCGGTCGATGTTGGCATCGCCATGGGCAACGCGCCGGACTTCCTCAAGGAAAAGGCCGACTACGTAACCGACAGCTTCGACCACGACGGCGTCGTCACCGCGCTCGAACACTTTGGGCTTATCTAGCCGAGCCCCTTGCCGCGTTTGCGACCGCAAGACTCAATCGTCTTCAACCGCCGCGCTCGACGCCCCAATGTGGCAATATGTAGTCTGCATAATGCAACGGTGCAACCTAAGAAAGAATGCGAGAACCCGTGTCCAGTCCGTTTACCAGCTTTTTAGCCCAGCACTTTGACCAGATTAACGACTATCTGGCCACGTTCTTTGACGGACAGGCGACCTCTGCCGATATCGAGCGCTACCTGTATGCGCCGCTCTCGGCTTTTACGGCCAACGCCGGCAAGCGCCACCGCCCGCTTATCTGTATGCTCGCCGCAACCGCAGTGGGCGGTAGCTTTGAGAGCGCCCGCAGCGCCGCGGCAGCCATCGAGCATTTCCAGTCGGGCGCGCTGATCCACGACGACATCGCCGACAACGGACAGCTTCGTCGAGGCAAGCCCTGCATGCACCTTACCGAGGGCACGGGCCTTGCCATCAATTGCGGCGACCTGGCGCTCACCATGGTCACCAAGACGGTTCTCGACGACCCCACGCTGGAGTCCGACGTGAAGCTGCGCGTGCTCCACGAGCTTACCGAGATGATCGTCCGCACCATCGAGGGTCAAGCGCTCGACCTGGGTTGGGTCCGTGACGGGCGCTTTGATATCTCGGTTGATGACTACCTGGACATGGCGACGCACAAGACCGCGTTTTACAGCGGAGCCACGCCGCTTGCCGCCGGAGCCATTATCGGCGGCGGCAGCGATGAGCAAATCGAAGCGCTGCGCGCCTTTGGCCTACACACAGGCCTCGCCTTTCAGATTCAGGACGACCTGCTCAACCTTGTCGGCACTAAGGAAGCCGCCAACAAGGACTTCCGCACCGACATCACCGAGGGCAAGCGCACGCTTGTCGCCGTACACGCCCTCTCTGATGAGCGCCACCACGACGAGGTCGAGGCGATTCTTTCCTCAGGCACCGATGATCCCGCGCAGCTCGCACGCGCCGTGGAGATCTTCCAGGAGACCGGCTCCATCGATTACGCCCACACTTACGCGCTCGACCTGACCGCTAAGGCCAAAGCGGCCATCGAGAACGTTGAGCTTGATCCGCACGCACGCGAGCTGTTCCTCTCCATGGCAGATTTCTTTGTGGAGCGCCTTAACTAACGGGGGTTATAAAACCTGTCAGCAGCGTATTTAGGCACAACTTGCTACACTGTTGAGTGCATGTTTATGCATCCCTTTGCGTTGTCTATCCGACAGACGCTCAAATAGTACGAATGGTACGCCGAAAGGGGTTCGTTCATGGAACCTATTACAACGGGCATGCAAGGAGCAGCCGTCGAGGACGTGCAGTCTCGTCTCCTGCAGCTCGGCTACACGATTGATGCCGCCGAAGTCACCGACAAGTACTTTGGAGCCACCACTGAGCAGGCCGTCAGCACCTTCAGGCTCGACAGCGGCCTTGCTGCCGGTCATGCCGTCGATATCCCCTGCTGGAGCGCCCTTGTAGACGCTTCGTATAAGCTGGGCGACCGCACTCTCTATCTGCGCATGCCCAATTTCCATGGCGCCGATGTGCAGGCCCTGCAGCGCGCTCTCAACGTTTTGGGCTTTGCCTGTGGCGAAGACGACGGCTACTTTGGTCCGCATACCGAGGCCGCCCTGCAGCAGTTCCAGGAAAATGTCGGCCTGTTTGCCGACGGCATGGCCTTCCAGGACACCTACGCCTACATCAACCGCCTGCACCATGTGTGGGAGGGCAAGCCCTCGGTCACCGAAGCCGAGTCCCGCATCGGTTTTGCTCGCGCCGCCAACGTGCTCGAGCGCTTCCAGATTGCCGTTATCGGCGAGGACCCCATCGCACGCAGTGTTGCGTCGCGCATGTGGAATATCGCCACGGCAACGACCGACAACAGCGGCATGATGCTCTGCGACTCCGAGGTCCCAACCGACGTTGACCTGGTGCTCGAGATCGCAAGCGATGAGCTGCCCGCCGACGCCGCACCGCGCGCCACGATTGCCCTCGCCGAGTGCCACAACCTGGCCCAGCGCATCCGCACCGCCAATGTCGCCGCGCAGCAGAAGCCGGCTCGCATTCGCATTGAGCTCACGGGCATGACGCGCTACAACGGCACCTTCACGGCCAGCGACGCGCAGACGCTCGCCGTACGCCTACTCGACGGCGTTTGCGATGCCCTCGCAGATTAGGTAAACTAAACGAGTTGCTTTTGGGCAACACCACACATTGGGACGTAGTTCAACGGTAGAACTCCGGTTTTTGGTGCCGGCTGTTGGGGGTTCGAATCCCTCCGTCCCAGCCCTTAAGAACACAGCGCTCCAGGCCCTTATGAACCTGGAGCGCTTTCTTGTGGGCAAGCGGAGGAATTCGAACCCGCAAGGGTGCGGAGCTGAGGAAACGCGAAGGCGCCCCAAGCCCATTAGGACCAAGAGCGCCTTACATCTTGAAATATCAGCCCAATTCCGAAAAGCGAGCCGCATGCAACAACCAGGTAACCACAGGCCCCGGGAGAGCGGGGACACCGGCTTAGGTTTATCGCGAGTTCCGCACGAACAGGAGGCCACTTAATGTGGCCTCCGTCGTGAGCAGGACTGTAGAGCAGGAAACCTAAGCCGGTGTCCCCGCTCTCCCGGGGCCGAACGCCCTAGTTGTTGAGCATGCGGTCGAAGCTTCCCGAGTCGCCATCCCGATAGTCGGCGGTCATCAGGATCTCCTGCGGAATACGCCCGCCCTCGCGCAGCACGTTGCGGAACTGCACGCGCGTAACCATGGGCAGATCCTTGATCGTCGCCGCCAGGTTCTGCGGCACGCCCTGGTTGGCAGCAGCGGGCTCGCACGCGCCGCCGGCCTTCACGCGACGCCTATGCTCGGCGAGCATGGCGCGGTACATGCCGGCATGCAGGCGAATCTCAACCACATTGGCATTGCGAGCCTGCTCGACGATGCGCGCGCCCTCGCGGTCGATATCGCCCACATAGTAGACGTAGTTAAAGCGATAGCCAATCTCGGCCAGATAATCGTCCAGGGCATGCGAGACGCTTGCCTTGCATCCGCCGCCAAAAATCACGCCGCCCACCTTGATGCCAAAGAGCTTGGCGTGCTTGCGGCCACGCAGCAGCTTGACGATCTCGTCGTAGGTGTCCAGGTTCTCGACCATAATGAACGGCCTGTCGGCACCCAGCGTAAAGAAACCCGTAAAGTGCACGGGGCGATTGGGGGCGACCTTGATCGCCTGCATGCTGATGCCCTTTTCGGTCATACGCCTGATCAAGCGCTCACCGTGCTTGCCGTCAAAAGCCTTCTCGTCGTTAAAGATCTGGTAGGCACGCTGGCGGCGCGAGGCAACCGGCGTATCGGCACCTCGGTTCTGCTCGATCCAAGCCTGGATGATTGCGATTTCCTCGGCAATCTTGCGGTTGGACATCTCGTTGTGCTGAGTGCGCTGCGGAGCCTTTTTGCCGTCCTTGCCCTCGACCTTTACGATCTGTGTCTGCTGCTCCTTGATCTTAGAGAGCGCCGTGGGCGTAGGGACAACTTTGAGCAGCTGCCTGCCTAAAACGCGGGCAAGGGCAAACGCCGAGACCTCGCCGTGAACGGCCGACTTGGGCTGCTGGGCAGCAGTATCTGCTGCGGCAGACTCCGGCTTCTTCTGAGACTTGCGCTTAGAATCGCCTTGGGGATTGCGCTCGCGCTTCGGCATAGACGTCTGCTTCTGCGGACGATCGGACTTGCTCTCCTTCGCCGGCTGGCGCTTAGGCTGCCCCGAAGAAACCTCGGCCTTCGCATCTTCGTCCTGCGGCGTGGTCTTCTCGGCCGCAGTCTCGGCATGGGAACTGCGGCCCCCACGATGGCGACGGCGGCGAGGCTTGCTCGACGCGCCCCGCTCCGTCTGCTCATCAGTAGGCTGCTGGCCCTTGGCCTCGGCATCAACCTCAAGCTGCGGCTCAACAGGCTTCTGTTCGCGAGCCGCCGGCTCAACGGCCTTCTCGTCCTTCTCGCCCTGAGTGGTCGAAGCCGGCTCGCTCTTCTCCTGACGCCTTACGGGATACGCGCGTCCCGCAAAACCGCGGCCGGGACGACACGAACCCGGAGCCCTCTTGGCAGACTCCTCAACATCGTCTGCAACCTCAGGAGACTCTTCAACCTCACGCGCAGCATCCTGCGCTGCAGCCTTAAAGTGAGCACCGCGACGACGCTTGGGCTCTTGGGCCTCCACGGGTTTTTGCTCCTTCGCGGGCTTCTGCGACTCGACAGCAACCTCGGTCTCAACAACCTCAGCATCCGTCTCACCCTTTTGAGCAACGGCACGACGGAAGCGCTCCTGCTGGGCGCGGCGCTGCGCATCGCGCTTGCCGCCCCCGCCAAAACCGCCGCGTCCTGCCTTGGCCGTAAAGGCACGCACGACGTTCTCATCGAGCAACTCATCGGTATCGACATGCCCACGCGGAGCAACTTCTTCCACAGCAGGCACGTCAGCGAAATCGTCGACGACAAAACCTTCGACGGACTCGGCAGGTTGCTCCTGGGCATCGCGGATCTCGGCATTGATGGTATAGAACGCCGGGCGCCCGTTAATGCCGCTACCCTCGATCTTGGTCACGATATTTGCCGCGATAAGCTCATCGCGCATCGCCTTGGTGTCGCACTCCTTATCGACGGAGCGGAAAATCTGCGCCAGCGCGCTCGACTTAATCTTGAGTGCCTTGCGGCAAAGCAGGTCGTAGGCAACCAGCTTTGCCCGCTCGGCAGAAAGCGACGTCTGGCTGCTCAGGCGCTCAGCCAAAGCATCGACATTGTTTTGATTATCGGAATATACCGTCTTGGCCACGGGGCCCCTTTCATATGTACACATATACGTCTATATGGTACAACGCGCGCCCTTATCCACGCAAAACATCTGCGAGTACACTCGAGCGTCACCCGCTTTCGCATGAAAAAAAGACCGAGCCCGCGAAGTCGCGGACCCGGTCTTTCCGAGTCATATGGATGGAACGGTTAGTCCATCAAGCTGACTAGGCCTTGGCGGCCTCGGCGTCGGCGGGAGCCTCGGCGGCAGCGGCGCGACCGTACTCGGCCTTGCCCATCTCGGACCACTCGGGCTCCTCATCAGGCATGGAGCCAGCCTCCTTGCCGAAGAACTCCTTGAGGCAGTTGACGGCGACGATGAGGCCCAGGACCATCAGCAGGACGGCGAAGACGAGCTGCAGGCCCTTGGTGGCGGCGACGGAGACGGCGGCCGTGGTGGCGGTAGCCGGGATGGTACCGAAGAAACCGTAGGCCTGGACGGCGGTCATGCAGCCCATGGCGCTCTGGACCAGCGAGGTGAAGGTGCAGCAGAGCAGGAAGGCGACGGGCACGTAGAGCATCCAGCCCTTGCGGCCGGTGCACTTGCAGAACACGGCGAGGGTGATCATGGTCATGCCGCCGAGCAGCTGGTTGGAAGCACCAAAGAGCGGCCAGATGTTGGCATAGCCACCAAAAGCGAGGGCGAGACCGGGAAGCAGGGTGACGACTGTGGCGAACCAGGGGTTGCCGAGGACCTTCATGTAGCCGGCCTTGGACTCGATGGCCAGGGCGTCGTTGGTCTGGGCAAAGAACTCGGAGAACGAGGTGCGGGCGATGCGGGCGACGGCGTCGAGCGAGGTCAGGGCCAGAGCGGAGACGTTCATGGTCATGAAGACGGTAGCGAGCGTGCCGTCAACACCGAAGGCCTGCATACCGCGGGAGATGCCGGCGGCGAAGATCTGGAACGGGGTGGAAGCGACACCGGCGTTGAGAGCGCCAGTACCAGCGGTGTTCATATCGGAGAACATGATGCCGGCGACGATGATGGCAAGGATGCCAACGAAGGACTCGACGATCATGGCGCCGTAACCGACCTTGACGGCGTCCTGCTCCTTCTCGACCTGCTTAGAAGAGGTGCCGGAAGAAACGAGGCTGTGGAAACCGGAGAGAGCACCGCAAGCGACGGAGACGAACAGGACCGGGAACATCATGCCGGAGGCAGTGGAGAAGCCGGTGAAGACCGGAGCGGTGATAGTAGCCTGACCGTTGACGCCCAAGACGACGATGCCGAGGACAGCGCAGACGATCATGACGATCATCATGATGGAAGTGAGGTAGTCACGCGGGGTCTTGAGCATCTGGATGGGCATAGCGCCAGCGAAGACCAGGTAGACCATGACGACGGCGAACCACTGGAACTTATCCAGGTAGACCGGGAACTGCATACCGACGGCGAACATGAGGACCATGAGGACCACGCCGGTGACGAACTCGGCAGCACCGGTAAGGTTGAACTTCTTCTGGGCCCAACCAAAGGCGATAGCGACGAAGGTGAACAGGATGGAGATGGTACCAGCGCAGCCGGCGGCATAGGACTTGGTGAAGTCGATGGCACCGGTAGCAGCACCAGAAGCGTCAACGGCCGGGGTGAACATGAACGTCTTGCAGACCATGTCGGTGAAGGCGGCGATGACGATGATGCAGAACAGCCAGCAGAACAGCAGGAACAGGCGACGGCCGGTCTTGCCGATGTACTTCTCGATGAGCTGAGCCAGGGACTTGCCGTTGTTCTTCATCGAGGCGTACAGAGCGCCAAAGTCGTGGACGGCGCCAAAGAAGATGCCGCCGACGAGGACCCAGAGCACGACGGGAAGCCAGCCGAAGGCCATGGCGACGATCGTACCCGTAACAGGGCCAGCACCGCAGATCGAGCTGAACTGGTGCGAGAACGCGGTGAAGGCGGAGACGGGCGAAAAGCTGTTGCCGTCCTTCATGCGCTTGGCCGGCGTGAGGGTCTCTTTGTCAACGCCCCACTTGTTGGCCAGCCATCGGCCATAGCCCAGATAGCCGCAGGCGAGCACCGCCGCGGCCACAACCATGAGCAAAACTCCGTTCATTACATTTCCTCCTCTAAAAAGAACTTCCCAGACATAAAAAATGAGGGCCGTCGGTTGCGCTCGACGGCCCTCATCTTCATCAGCCGCCCGTTATCGTACGGGCTAGCTGTATGTGCTAACCCGCATCAGATAATTACTACACTGATAATGTTTAGCTGATGCGTGAACATGTCTAAGAAATCCTCTTCAATCATGATGTGAACGATCCGTGCGTGTTCACATCCCCCAGTGGTTGAAAAGGAGTATGAAACTTTAGTTGCCTAAAGTCAACGCAAATTTGTAATGAATTTTCAACTTTTTTTGATTTCTCGGTATAAAACGCCACTGACCTCGGACTTTACCCCACGACAGTTTTTGCATGAGAGATGCCCCTGAGAGCCGCGGGAGCCGGGCGGCGCATATGAACTTTCCTGCTCTACAGTCCTGTGCAAGACGGAAAGCACATTAAGTGCTTTCCTTTGCGTGCGGAACTCGCGATAAAGTTCATATGCGCCGCCCGGCTCCCGCGGCTCTCAGGGGCTCCCATCCCAAATGCGGAGCAAAGCTCCGCA
>OGQJ01003381.1_pt1 | contig 10957 bp, 9 predicted proteins | sample 1553161 | NCBI WGS metagenome assembly OGQJ01 (sample SAMEA2579923, study PRJEB22360) | human gut metagenome | biome: human gut; feature: human-associated habitat; material: faeces | place: Denmark | collected 2008/2010 | reverse complement strand
CGGCGTTGACGAAAAGTCGGTATCACGTCCGGTCGGCTTATGAAATTTTCAAGGTGCGTTACCCATAAAAGAAAAATACCGCCCATGCAGCATAGCGATGGATTTTGTCGGGTGAATCGGCGGCAAAATAGATCGGGTGTGTTGCGGGGCGGTAAATTCTTTCGTGGACTTTCCCTCACTGAAGTGGTGGGCCTCACGGTGATAACCAACCACTTTTGCAGAAGATTTGCAATCAATCTACAAGTTCAGTGGGATTTGTGATAGAGAATATCATGGTTCGTAGGGTACGTCAAGATGATTCCGAAGAAATTATTTATGAATGGAGACAATAGTAAGACTTCTATTATGAATATGATACACTTTACATCATGAAAGAATTTAAGCTGCACAAAGATGATTCAAGCGGATGTGCAATATGCACAATAAGTTTTCTACAGCAAAATACAGATGTGGTCATTTAGCTCTTTTACCAGACAACTTTTTTTGCAAAATAAAAAAATTTGTTGACTTAAAATTGCTTGAAATGTTATCTTGTTGGTAACAAAAGCACGGTGAAGTGCTTGCTACCACACGAAAAGGCAAAACAAAAAAGGAGAGTAAAATGATGAAAAAGCGTATTGCGGCGTTGGTCACCGCCGGTGTCCTTGCTTTGTCGATGCTTACCGGCTGCGGAAGCAAACAGGAGAGCTGGAAAGTTACCTGCCCGTGGGCACCGTCTGGTGTAGCAGCGATGGTCAGCCAAAAGGCTGCTGCCAAGTCCCCTGATTATTCTGATAATAAAATCACACTGGTTGCTGAAGCCGTCAAGGGCGATGCTGCTACTGTCAACACTTGGGTGTCCAGTACTAAGGCAAATGATAAGGAACTGGTCTTCGCCGGTGAGGGTCTGTTTGCCATTACCGAGACTCTGGATCCGGCCAAGCTGCAGTTCAGCTACGACGATTTCGAGTTCGTGGAGAACTTGTACTCCTCCGTCTTCGTCCTGTCCGCTGATTCTTCACTGAACCTCAAGAATCTGGACGATCTGGAGGCCTATGTCAAGGCAGGCAACCCCGTATCCGTAGCCGTTAACGGCGCTACCGGCTCCGAGGCTTTCCTGGCAGCGGCTCTGTTCGGCTCTATGGGTGCCGGCGACCAGCTGAAACTGACTCCGTACCAGTCCGCTGCGGAGGCTGCACAGGCTGTAGCTAAGGGTGAAACGAACTTCGCGGTCTCTCACCAGTCTCAGATTCTTGAGACCTACCAGCAGGGCGGCGTTGATGTGGTTTGCGCATTCGATGACAAGGCTATCGAAAACGGCCCCTTCGCAGGCGTTGAGGGCGTTGGCTCCAAGGGCTACCCCTACTTCCGCAACCGCTGCTTCGTCATGGCTCGCAAAGGTACTGACGCCGCAAAGGTTGCCGAGCTGAAAGAGCTGTATGATAAGATCCTCGCCGATGATGAGATGGTCGAGTGGCTGAACGACACTATGCTGCTGGAAGTCGATACCATGACCGAGGACGATGTGAAAGCTCACATTGAGAACGTCAAGAGCATCGTCGAGCAGTATAAGGACATCGTGGCAGGCTGATAAAAAGTCCTCATAGCGACAAAAAGCTGAAGCAGGGGGAAGGGGATGACCCCGTCCCCCTGCTTTTATATTTAAAAAGGAGTGGAAACAGGTGAAAAATCTGATAGAACGCATCGAAGCAAGACTGGATGACTGGGGCGCGAAGCTCGAGAAGAAGAACATCGAGTACCCTGTTGATTTGATCTGCGGCATTCTGTTTCTGGTCATTGGCATCGTGCTGCTGCTCATCATGCCGCAGCAGGTGCAGATCTCGGAAAAAGACGTTGTGAATGGCCGCGCTTTCCCGACGATGCTGATTTGGCTCATGCTGGCCATGAGCGCCCTTCTGGTGGGCCGCGAGGCATACAACATGGTGATGCACCGCCCGACCAAAACTAAAACGCTGAATCTTTTGGTGGAAACAAAAGCACTCGTCATCGTCCTCATTCTGGTGGTCACTTATCTGCTGGCAGAGGTCACGGATCTGTTTGTTGTGGGCGCTGTATTCTGCGCACTGGCATTTCTGGTCTTTTTCCGCTGCAAGAAACCCCTTTACTATGCCATCACAGTTTCAATGGCTGTGTTGATTTGGGTCGTATTCCACTTTGTGCTGAATGTTAGTTTCTGAGGAGGCAGAATATGGGTTTGTTTGACTTTATCGGCCCGGCCTCCGGGCTGCTTTTCACCCTCGAAAATATCATCTGGATAAACCTCGGCGTCTTTATTGGCTGCGTGTTCGCGGCCATCCCGGGATTAAGTGTTATCCTCTGCATCATCCTATTCCTGCCTGTCACTTATACCATGCGTGCGATTCCCGGCATGATGTTCCTGTTGGGCATTTACTGCGCAGGCGGCTATGGTGGCTCGGTATCGGCTATCCTTATCAACACGCCGGGTACGCCCCACGCGGCGGCTACTATGCTGGACGGCTATCCGCTGTCCAAAATGGGCCGCACTAAGGCGGCGTTGAAAATTGCACTTTATGCATCTACCTTTGGCGGTATCTTCTCTGCGTTGGTGCTGCTCTTCCTCGGCCCTCAGGTCGCAAAAATTTCGGCACAGCTCGGCACGGCGGAGTACTTTATGGTCTGCCTGTTCGGCATGACGATTATTGCAGGCGTTTCTGGTAAGAGCCTTGTCAAGGGCATCATCGCCGCCTGCCTTGGTTTGCTTATTTCCTGTGTGGGCGCAGACCCCATGACCAGCTATGACCGCTTTACATTTGGTATTCCCCGTCTGTATCTGGGTCTTGACCTTGCCGTTACCCTCATCGGTTTGTTCGCACTGGTGGAAATCATTGGCAAGGCAGAGCTGAAGCGGAATGAGTTGAACCTTCACGCCGGAAAAATCGGCAATGATGACGGCAAAATCACAAAAGATGAATACAAGCGGATGTTCCGACCAGTGCTGATGGGTTCTATCATCGGTTCCTGTGTTGGTATCGTACCTGGCACGGGTGCGTCGGAGGCCTCGTGGTTCTCCTACAACACTGCGAAGAACCTGTCCAAGCATCCCGAGGAATTCGGCCACGGTTCTGTGGAGGGCGTTGCGGCTGCTGAGTCTGCCAACAATGCCGTCTGTGGCGCGACCCTGATTCCCTTGCTGACGCTGGGCATCCCCGGCGACGGCTGCGTGGCCATCATGTTGTCAGCCCTGATGATAAATGGCCTGAACCCCGGTCTCTCGCTGTTCACCACCGACGGCGCTATCATGTATGCCATCATGCTGGGCCTTATCCTCGTGAACATCTTCATGTTCCTGCAGGGCAAATACCTGACTAGCCTGTTTGCAAAGGTCGTCTCCATCCCTCAGCAGATCTTGACCCCCATCATCGTGATTTTCTGTTTCGCCGGTGCTTACTCGGTGAACAGCAGCTATTTTGATTTGAGCGTTGCGCTGGTGTTCGGCGTGATGGCGTGGTTCATGCGCAAGCTGGAGCTGCCCGCTGTCCCTGTGCTGCTGGGCATGGTGCTGGGCAATATGACCGAGACGAACTTCCGCCGCGCCCTGCTCATCTCGGATGGAAGTCCCAAAATCTTCTTCAGCAGTGTGTATTGCTGGATTTTTATCGCGCTAATCGTGGTGGTTATCATCGGCATCCTGCGCGGCAAGATGAAGGAAACGAAGAACGCGAAAGTGGAACAGTAAAAGGAGGTAAAGACCGTGGCATATAACATTATTTTCTACTTCAGTGACCAGCAGCGCTGGGATACCTGCGGCTGCTTCGGCCAGCCGCTCAACGTCACACCCAATCTGGACAAGCTGGCAGAGGAGGGCGTAAAATTTGACAATGCTTTCTCTCCCCAGCCGGTGTGCGGTCCTTGCCGCGCCCTGTTCCAGACCGGAAAATACCCCACTGAGACAGGCTGTTTCCGCAATAACCTGATGCTGCCCTCGAATATCAAGACTCTGGGCGAGTATATGGAAAAAGATGCCGGCTACGAAACTGCCTATGTCGGCAAGTGGCATCTGGCCTCGGATGGCGAGCTGGAAAAGAAGCCGACCATTGACCATACCATTACAGCCGTTCCGTTGGAGTTGCGCGGCGGCTACACCGGCTACTGGCGTGCAGCCGATGTGCTGGAATTTACCTCCCACGGCTACGACGGCTATGTGTTCGACGAGAACAACAACCGCATCGATTTTAAGGGCTACCGTGCTGACTGCATCAACCAGTTCGCGCTGGACTACCTCGACCAGTACACCGGCGAAAAGCCCTTCTTCATGACCGTATCCCAAATTGAGCCGCACCATCAGAATGACCACAACCACTACGAAGGCCCCAACGGCTCGAAGCAGCGATTTGCGGATTTTGTCCTCCCCGAAGACTTGAAGGCTCTGGGCGGCAATGCAGCAGAAGAGTATCCGGATTATCTGGGACAGTGCGCAAGCCTCGACGAGAACCTCGGCAAGCTGGTGGAAAAACTGAAAGAAAAGGGTCTGTATGAGAATACTGTTATCCTTTACGCTTCCGACCATGGCTCTCATTTCAAGACCCGCAACCGCGACGCCCATCTGAACGGATACGATGACTATAAGCGCTCGTGCCACGACGGCTGCCTGCATGTGCCGCTGGTCATCTGCGGCGGCCCGTTCAAGGGCGGCAAGGAAGTCACCGAGCTGGTCAGCACCGAGAGCATCCCCAAGACTCTGTTGGCTTTGGCAGGCGTGGATGTCGGCGACAAGATGATCGGCGAAAATCTGCTTGACGTTGTGGAAAAGAAAAATCATAATAGAGCTAATGAGGTCTACGCCCAAATCTCGGAGAGCCGCTGCGGCCGCTGCATCCGCACGGCAGATTATATGTACTCTGTCTATGCCCCCGGTGTCAATGGCGGCGAGGCTGCGGCATCTGATGTGTATGCGGACGACTTCCTCTATGATATGCAGAAAGACCCGTGGCAGCTGAACAATGTTGTCGCAGATCCTGCATACGCCGACGTCAAAGCGGAGCTTCGTGAGCGCTTGCTGAACTGGATACAGCACGCAGAAGGCACCCGCCCCACCATCACCGACTGAAAAGGAGCGTTTGCCCATGCTCTCGGCTGCTGAGAAAAAATCTGCTCAGGTATATCGTTGGCTTCTGGCTTATATCGACGAAAACAAATTTTCCGGGAACCAGCGTTTGCCTTCGGAAAATGCGCTCTGCCGGAAGCTGGGTGTCAGCCGAGAAACGATACGAGTGGCCATCGACCAGTTGGTAGCAGAAGGACTCGTGTACAAGCTCAAGGGAAGTGGGACTTATTTCCACCGGGAAAAAGTAATGACGCGGGATTTGAACACAGATGATGCCCTTTATAAAATCGGCCTTGTCCTGCAGGGACAGGATACAAGTGCCAATTCGGGATTAATCGAAGGGGTTCGCAGTGTTCTGACGCAGGAGCAGGTTGACCTCCATGTATTTCTGACCGATAACAAATTCTGCAACGAACGCCGCTGTCTGGAGACTGTGGTACATCAGAATTTTCACGGTTTCATCGTGGATGGTGTCAAATCGAGCATCCTCAGCCCAAATCTTGACTGCTACAAGGAGCTTTACCGACGTAAGATCCCGGTGATATTCTACAACAACTTCTATCGGAACTTGCGCTGCCCCCGCGTAACGATCAATGACATCGAATGTGCCCATCAGCTGATAGGACGCCTGATGGATGCCGGACACAGCCACATTGCAGGCATCTTCGTGTACGACAACTACCAGAGCGTAGAAAAGTTTCAAGGCATGGCGGAAGCGATGCGAAATCGTGGTTTGGAACTGAACGATGATTACATCAAGTGGTGTATTTCGGACGAAGCCCACAACGAAAGCTATGTCCGTTCCATTGAAAGATTTCTGAAGAGCATCCCTAAATGCACCGCTATCGTCTGCTGCAACTACATCATCTATCGACTGGTCATGAAAACTCTGCAGAAAATGGGGAAGACTGTACCCGAAGATTATTCGCTGGTCTGTTTTGATTATTCCGAAGAAACTTATCGGCAGGAGGATGTTACCTGCTCCGTGGAGCAAGGCTTCGAGATGGGACGTCAGCTTGCGCTGCGGCTTATGGAGATGATTTCCACCGGCGAATGCGATGACCGGAACTACACTTATGTCATGAAGCCCATCCTCTACGATGGCCATTCCATCCGGAAGATCAAAAAGGTAAAATAAAGATTCTCCCGGAGGCAGTACTGCTCTCCGGGAGAATCTCTTTATCGGTTTTGTTGTGCCAGAAAATGTGCAGCAGTATGCAGGCGCGGAAGCACATAGGCAAAGAACTGCTTATACGCTGCGCAAAAGCGGTTGCTTCCAGAGGCATCCCAATCTCGCTTGCATCCGCCCCGGCAGAGCAGCTGATAAGCACATGCTGCGCATTCCGCCGGGCGTTTGCGGCCCTGTGCCAGAAATGTCTGGCTTGTGGGAGAATCAAGCGCATCTTCAACGGTACAGTGGCTCAGATTTCCCAGCTTCCACTCATCCAGAACATAAAAGTCACAGGGATAAAGGCTTCCGTCACCTTCTACGGTAAGATAATGTCCACAGGAACCGGAGGAAGCGCAGGAGGTAGGCGGCATTCCCAGCAGGATACGCAGATAGTCCTCAAAATTGCGAACGCTGATATAATTGCCTCGTTGCAGCTGCTGATACCAAGTATCAAAGACGCCGCACAGAAAACGACCATAAAGTTCCGGCGTTAGAGAATATGCCTGCCCTCCAATCGTATCAAGTGGGTCAAGACATGGGATGAATTGCAGATTGTGCTGTCCCAACTCGCAGAGGCTTTTGAAGGCTCGCTGCGGCTTTCTGGCCAGCTGTCCGGTTACAACACAGAGCAGATTCGTTTCGACCCTGTAGGCATCCAGCAGCGCAAGCGCATGAGTTACTTTATCCCATGTGCCCTGCCCAGCTGCGTCCAGCCGATAGAGATCATGGTTCTCCTGTGTGCCGTCCAGAGAGAGGCCTACGAGGAAAGAGTTGGCTTTGAAAAAGGAAGCCCACTCTTCATCCAGACAAATGCCATTGGTCTGGATGCTGTGGAACACAGAGATATTGCGCTGCATGGAACGCTCCGTTTCCAGAAAGAACCGGAAGAAATCCAACCCGGCAAGAGTCGGTTCGCCGCCCTGAAACAGAAAATGGACGCTGCCGCCTTCCTCTGTGGCTGCAAAAGCCTTTTCAACCAGTTCTCCTGCCATTTCATGGGAAAGCAGTCCCATATTTTTGCAGGCTCGGCTGTTGGAAACATCGTCATAAAAGCAGTACCGGCAACGCAGATTGCACAGGCTGGACGCTGGCTTGACGAGAAATGTATTATGTTTCATAGAGATTCCCTCCGTGCTTCGCAGTTCTTAAAACAAGGATACCGGAAAATATGGGCTTTCGCAAGCAGTAACAGTTAAAAGCTGTTTGAAATAGTAAGAAAACGAATATAGTTGTCCGAAAATCAAAAAAAGGAGAAGAAAACTTGTATGGATGAAAATAAAACATACGGTACACGGTTAGCACGGCTTTGGAAGCTGTTTTTGAGTACGCTGTACATTAGCAGCTTTACCTTCGGCGGCGGCTTTGTCATCGTGACCTTTATGAAGAAAAAATTTGTAGATGAGCTGCACTGGATCGATGAACAGGAAATGCTGGATATGACAGCGTTGGCGCAGTCCTCTCCGGGCGCAATCGCGGTCAATGCTGCAATTCTGGTAGGCTGGCAGGTAGAAGGCTTGATTGGAATGATCGTGGCAGTGTTGGGCACCATCATCCCACCTATGGTCATTCTTTCAGTCATTTCTGTATTCTACAATGCTTTTGCCACCAATCGCTATATCGCGTTGTTACTCAAGGGAATGCAGGCTGGTGTGGTGGCGGTCATTCTGGATGTTGTATTCGACCTCGGCGGCAAGGTGCTGAAGACCCGCTCATGGGTGTATATTGCCCTGATGGTCGCAGCGTTTGTCGCAAATACGGTGTTTGATGTCAATGTGGTGGTGGTCATCCTTGCCGCTGCAGTATTCGGTGTGGTGCTGGCTCTGGTCCAGTGGAAAAAAGGTGGTGCAAAATGATCTACTTACAGCTTTTTCTCAGCTTTTTGCAGGTGGGTATGTTCAGCGTAGGCGGCGGCTATGCGGCCATGCCCCTGATCCAGAGCCAAGTGGTGGAACAACATGGCTGGCTGACGATGCAGGAGTTTACTGACCTCATCACGATTGCAGAAATGACCCCTGGTCCCATTGCGGTCAACTCGGCAACTTTTGTTGGTTTGCGTATCGCGCAGGTACCCGGAGCCATCATTGCAACACTAGGTTGCATTACACCGGCGCTGTTCTTTGTTTCACTTCTATCCTACATCTATCGTAAATACAAGGATATTTCTCTGCTGCAAAGTGTTCTGGCATGCCTGCGTCCGGTCATTGTAGCGCTTATCTTTGGTGCAGGTCTTTCTATACTGTCTATGGTGGTGTTCGGAGAGAGTGCAAAGACGCTCGCCAACGTAGACTGGATCGGCATCGGCAGTTTTGCATCGGCATTTTTTGTCCTACGGAAGCTCAAGTGGAATCCCATCCTGACCATGTGCCTGTGCGGCGTGGCCGGGCTTGGACTTCACATTTTGCTCGGAATATAATCTTAAGACAATTTGTCTGTTGGAATCATGAAAATAAATCATTGGGCTTGCAATCAGGGCAAAACTGTGGTATATACATTATACGAAACATTGCTTTGATGAACGTATTACCGTTCAATGACGTATAAAATGGAGGTGCCCGCCATGACCGCCGTGATCTATGCTCGCTATTCCTCGGACAACCAGCGCGAAGAATCCATCGAAGGCCAGATCCGGGAATGCACGGCTTATGCCGAGAAAAATGGCATCACCATCGTCAAGCACTATATTGACCGTGCTATCTCCGCCAAGACGGACAACCGCCCGGAGTTCCAGCAGATGATTAAGGACAGCGACAAGAAGCTGTTTGACATTGTGCTGGTCTGGAAGCTGGACCGTTTTGCTCGGAACCGCTACGACAGTGCCCGGTACAAGACCCAACTGAAGAAGAATGGCGTCAAGCTCATGTCTGCCACCGAGATCATCTCCGAGGGGCCGGAAGGCATCATTCTGGAATCGGTGCTGGAAGGTTATGCGGAATACTACTCCGCCGACCTTGCCGAGAAGGTCGTGCGTGGACAGACTGAGAACATCCTGAAAGGCCGCTGCAACGGTGGTCGTGGAACCTTTGGCTATACGCTGGATTCGGAGCGGAAGTTCCACATTGACCCTCTCACCTCGCCTTTTGTGCTGGAATCGTTCAAGAAGTACAATGAAGGCTCCACCATGAAGGAGATCCGGGACTGGCTGAACGAAAACGGCATCAAGAACCCGGTGGGCGGTGCGTTCACTTATAACAGTGTCGAACATATGCTCAAAAACCGGCGGTACATCGGAGAACTGAAATTCCGGGATGTGGTCGTGCCGAATGCTATCCCGCCCATCATTCCACTGGAACTGTTTGAGGATGTGCAGGAGAAGATCGCAAAAAACAAGAAAGCCCCTGCCCGTAGAAAGGCAGAGGACGATTATCTGCTCACCACCAAGCTGTTCTGCGGCTACTGTGGGGCGTTGATGTTTGGCGAAAGCGGCACGAGCCGGACGGGTGAAGTTCATCGCTATTATAAATGTGCTACTGCCAAAAAGCACAAGAGCTGCAAGAAAAAGACTGTCCGTAAACAGTGGCTGGAAGATCTGGTGGTCAACCAGACCATGCAGCTTGTGAAGGACGATGCCGCTAAACGACAGCTTTCAAAAGAGACTGTCGTTTTTCTTTTGCGTCCGTCCTTTTGGAAACACTCTTCTATGCGGATCAGAGGACTTGAACAACACGGCCCTGCCTGCACTTACTTGCCCGGATGCCGGATGCGGCAGTCATCCGGCTCCCAAGGGGATGGCATCGCAGTCTTCTCCCCCAGTTACGGCACAAAGAATCGCTCCATGTTGACGTGTTCCATCCGCAGCAGCGTTTCCTTTTTGTCGATGCCGCCCGCATAGCCGGTCAGGCTGCCGTTCGTTCCGACGACCCGGTGGCACGGGATGAGGATCGCGATCCGATTGTGCCCGACGGCACCGCCCACTGCCTGTGCAGACATGCGGGGCCTCCCCTGCTTTTCCGCCAGCTGCTTTGCCAGCGCACCGTAGGTCGTGGTCTGGCCGTAGGGGATCTGCAGCAGCAGCTCCCACACCGCCTGCCGGAAAGGCGACCCCATGGGATGGAGCGGCGGGGTGAAACCCGGCTCCCGGCCGCTGAAATAGACCTCCAGCCAGCGTTCTGCCTGCTGCAGGATGGGCGTTTTCTGCGCCGTGTGGTCCGGGTCCAGACCCTCGGCAAAATACAGTTCGCCGTCGAACCAAAGCCCTGTCAGGCCCACGTCATCTGCCGCCAGCAGGATGCCGCCCAGCGGGGAATCATAATGCAGTGTGTACATCATAGCGGATACCTCTTGCCGGTTCTCTTTTTGATGCCCTGATTATACCACGCTTTTCCCCGCAGGGGGAAGGGAATTTTCCCAACAAAAAACGGGAGGCCGCCCCAGTCGTTCGACGGAGGCGGCCTCCCGGCCTTTTATTCGGTTTTACTGTGCGCTTGCGTAGTTGGCTGCGCTCTCACCGGCGATGCGGCCAAAGACCACAAAGTCGGCCACGGCGGTGCCGCCCAGACGGTTTGCACCGTGGACGCCGCCGGTGATCTCACCTGCTGCAAACAGGCCGGGGATCACGTTGCCATTGGTATCCAGCACTTCCGTGTTGGTGTTGATGGTCAGGCCGCCCATGGTGTGGTGGACACCGGCAGTGACCTTGATGGCATAGTAGGGAGCGGTATCCAGCGGGTTTGCAAAGCTGGTACGGCCAAACTCGGCGTCGGCCTTATCGGCCCAACGCTGAC
>OGQJ01003380.1_pt1 | contig 10963 bp, 4 predicted proteins | sample 1553161 | NCBI WGS metagenome assembly OGQJ01 (sample SAMEA2579923, study PRJEB22360) | human gut metagenome | biome: human gut; feature: human-associated habitat; material: faeces | place: Denmark | collected 2008/2010 | reverse complement strand
AATTTATATGTGGAAGTGCGGGAAGTGGGAAAAGTACCTATCTTTACCGTCAGATCTGCGACGAGGCAGCGGCGCACCGGGAGAGAAATTATTATATTCTGGTGCCGGATCAGTTTACGCTGGAGACGCAGAAAACACTTGTGGAAATGAGTGGAGAAAAGGGAATCTTAAACATCGATGTTCTGAGTTTTCATCGTCTGGCATTTCGCGCATTTGAGCAATTTCCGGCAGAACAGAAAACGATATTGGAAGATATGGGAAAGACCATGCTTCTGCGAAAAATCTTTTCCGAGCAGAAAGACAATCTTGTCTATTTTAAAAAGGGCATTGACCGCCCCGGTTTTTTAGACGAATGTAAATCGTTTTTGTGCGAATTGGAGCAATATGGCATCCGGGAAACCGAGCAATTTGAAAAAATGGAGACACTGGGGAGAAAATTTGAGGATATCCGCTTGATCCACGACTGTTTTAAGGAAAAAATGGGCGACACTTACCAGATGGCAGAGGAGCTGGTCACCCAGCTGACGGGGATGATCGAGCAGATGGACGGCATTGGGGATTCCGTGGCCTGCTTTGACGGATTTACCGGATTTACGCCGACGCAGTATGATCTTTTGGAAAAAATGATGCGCCTTTGTTCCCGCGTGATCGTGACGGTAACAACCGATGAGACGGGAAAACGTGGCTCTGTATTTGAGATTGCTGACACGACAATGCGGACATTAATGCAAAAAGCGAATCAAATTCCGATAGAAACGAATTTAATTCTTGTTCCGCGAGAAGGAAGAAAAGCACCCTATCGTTTTGCTGAGGGAGGCGAGATGGCATTTTTGGAGCGCAATCTCTTTGCCTATCCGTATCAGAAGTGGAATCAGAAAACAGAAAATATGTGGCTTTATATCGGAGATAAACCCGCGTCAGAAGCGGCTTATGTGGCAAAAACAATCTGGTGGATGTTAGCAAGGGGAGAGTATGCGGAAGAAGAGATCGCGGTAGTAACCGGCTCTATTTCATCGTATGAACAGTCGATATCCCGGGAGTTTGACCGTGCGGGCATCCGCTATTTCCTTGACAATAAAAAGAACATCGGTGCCAACTGGATCGCCGAATACATCCAGTCGGTATTGGAAATGTATCGTTATAATATGGACGCGGCGACGACATTCCGTTTCCTGCGCGGCGGACTTTCTCCGTTGACGCGGAGCGAGACCGACCTTCTCGAAAATTATGTGCTGGCGACCGGAAAACGTGGCATTGCGTCCTATATGAAACCGTGGAGAGCACGGGCAAATGACTATCCGCTCGAGGAGATCAATGAGATCCGCGAAAAAGTGACGACTTGTATCCATGATTTTTTCCTGGAACTTCGCGGCGGGAAAAAGCCGGTCGAGAAATTTGTGCGTGCATTATACGATTTTCTGGTGCAGCAGAATGTGTATGACAGAATGCTGGAGCAGAGCCGGATTTTTGAAGAAGAGGGAGAAACACTTCTTGCCAAAGAGTATAAAAATGTATACAAAGTAGTGATGAATCTTTTGGATGAGATGATGGAACTTCTCGGAAAGGAAGTCGTGTCACTTGAAGAATTTGAGCAGATTCTGTCGGCAGGAATTGCGGAAGGGCTGGTCGGATTTGTGCCGCCGAAAAAGCATCAGATCATGGTCGGCGACATCGAGAGAACCCGTTTGAAAGACATCAAAGTGCTATTCTTTATGGGATTCAGCGATGACTTTGTGCCCGCTGCGATGCAGCCGCCGGGAATCGTCAATCACCGGGAGCGGCATCAGATGGAAAAAATGGGCATTGCACTGGCACCGACGGGCAATCAGAAGGTGGCAAATGACCTGTATTATCTGTACATCAACTTTACGAAGCCGTCGGAAAAACTGATTTTTACATACAGCCGCTCGGCTGCAGACGGCACCAAACGACAGGCATCCTATATCCTAGGCAAGATCCGTAGAATTTTCCCGGCTTTGACTGTGATCGAGGGCGGTCAGGAAAACGACGTAAAAACCAGTCTTGGCACAGACCGCGGTTTTGAATTTTTGATCGAGGGCATTCAGAAACAATGGTACGCCGAAGGCGAAGAAAAGGAGCGCTGGTGGGAGGTCTGGCGGTATTACGCCAAGCGTGACGAGGGAAAATGGCTGTGTGAAGCTCTTCGCGTGCACATGGAATCAAAGCGCACTCCGAAACTGTCCAAAGAGGCATTGGAGGCGCTTTATGGAGACGAACTGCGGGAGAGCATCACGCGGCTGGAAACGTATGCCCGCTGTCCATTTTCGTATTTTCTCATGTACGGACTGCGGCTGCATGCCCGCGAAGAATATACGGTGGCTGCACCGGACTTTGGAAATGTCGTGCATCAGATTTTACAAAATATGGATGAAATTATAAAGGCGCGTCACACGACATGGCAGAAACTGGAACGCAGCGAGAGCGATGAACTTGTCGAATACTGTGTCGAACGCGTGATGGAAGGGTATCGTGATGTCATTTTCTCTCAGTCGAATCGAATTGCCTTTATGCGCCGGCGAATCGTGCATATGATGAAACAGACCGCATGGGCTGTCGCAGAACAGCTGCGGCACGGAGCATTTTTACAAAAATACGGAGAAAAGCCGTATGCGTACGAAGAACAACTGGATGAAATTGCTAAAAAGATGCGGTTTCGCGGTATCATCGACCGGATTGACTTGTATGAAGATGCCGAAAATGTGTACGTGAAGGTCGTGGATTATAAGACCGGAAATGTCAAATTGTCGCTGGAAGAAGTGTACTTTGGTCTGCAGCTGCAATTGATCTTGTATCTCGATTCGGCTTTGCAGTCGGAGCAGAAAAAACACCCGGGCAAGGATGTGCAGCCGGCGGGAATGCTGTATTTCTATGTGCAGGATCCGCAGCTGGAAGTCACGGGCACAGAGGACGAGATCGAGTACGAACAAAAGCTGCTTGCCGAGTATGCGTGCGACGGCTATGTCAATGAAAGCCCGGAGATCCTCGAAAAACTGGATTCGATCCTTGGCGCGAATGGGGAACTCAATACGCAGAGCGCTTCGCGGTGCTATCCGGTCAAAATCAAGAAAGACGGGGATTTTGCGGCGACGACTAAGGTGCTTTCGAGTACACAGTGGAAGAAACTGATGGAGCACGTAAAAACCGTGATCCACGAAAATGGAACGAGCATTCTTGCCGGAAATATTGACATTGCGCCGTACCGGTTGAAGGAAAAACGGGGCTGCGATTATTGTGGAATGAAAGACATCTGTGGACTGGAAAGAACCGATGTGAAAAAAGTAGAACGAAATTTGGAAGAAATTGACATAAAGAAGATTTTGCTGAAAATGAGGGAGGAGGAATCGGACAATGAAATGGACGAATGAGCAGAAGACGGTCATTGACCTGCGGGGATGTAACATTCTCGTGTCAGCGGCGGCAGGTTCCGGAAAGACGGCGGTGTTGATCGAACGCATCGTGTCCCAGGTAACAGATCCGGTCAATCCGGTGAACATCGATGAATTTGTCATTGTAACATTTACGAGACTTGCGGCAGCGCAGATGAAAGAAAAACTGCAGGCGGCACTTGAAAAGAAATTGGAGGAAGACCCGGAAAATGTGCATTTGCAGCGTCAGGTCATGCTTCTTCCTGTCACACAGATTTCTACAATACATAGTTTTTGCGGCTACATCATACAGAATTATTTCCACCAGACAGGGGTGGATCCAAGCTATCGTGTGGCAAATGACAACGAGTTAAACATGATCAAATCCGACGTGCTCGCGGAACTTTTGGAAGAAGAATATACGAACTTAGATGAATCTTTTGTCGATATGGCGAAGATGGCGCGGTTTATCAAAAGCGATACGGAGATGGAAAAAATCATTCTCAAATTGTACAACGATGCGATGAGCGAACCGTTTCCACAGGATTTCTTTGAACGCATGCGCCTATTTCTGGCGTGCCAAAGCGAAGAAGAATTGGAGCAGACGGCATTTATTCAGAAAAATCTGCAGTACGCCAAAAATATGATGATAGGAATTTATGATCAGTACGAGCTGTGGATCCGGCTTTGTTATACGCAGGAAGGACCGGAAGAATACGCAGCTTTTTTGGAAAAAGAGCGCGTCGAATTCGAAAACTTTGAGGGGATTTCTTCCTATGAAACGATGCGGAGGCGGCTGGGGGCGGTTTCGTTTGGCAGACTGCCTTCCAAACGCAATTCCGAAGCCGATCCGGACAAAAAAGAGATCATTAAAAAGGGAAGAACGGATATTAAAAATCTGTTGAAAAAAATGCAGGCTGATCTTTTCGGGGAAAGTCTGCCGGAATTACTGGTGACAATGGAGCAGATGCGGGGGAAACTGCTGACATTTTTGTCATTGGCAGAGAAATTCCGGGAACGCTACCAGCTGGCGAAGCGGGAGAAAAATATTGCGGATTTTAATGACCTTGAGCAGATGGCGTTGGAAATCCTTGTAAAAAAAGACGGGGATAACTTTGTGCGCACACAGGCGGCAGAAGAACTTTCCGAGCAGTTTCACGAGATCATGATAGACGAATATCAGGATTCCAATCTGGTGCAGGAACTTCTACTTGGCAGTGTAGCGAAAGAAAATAACCGTTTTATGGTAGGCGATATCAAGCAGAGCATTTACCGCTTTCGCAATGCAAGGCCGGATTTGTTTTTGGAGAAAATGAATACGTTTGAGACGACGGACGGAGCGAAAAACCGCCTTGTCTTTTTGACGAAGAATTTCCGAAGCCGGGATGTCGTGCTGGAGGCGACAAATGACGTATTTACGGATATTATGCAGGAAGATTTTGGCGGAATTGCCTATGATAAAGAGGCGATGCTGTATCTCGGAGCGGATTTTCCGGAGACGGCAAAGCGGCACGCCGACAATGTCACGATATTCGGAATTTCCGATAAATCGGACAAGGAAACCGAAGCGCAGGTGATCGCGAAAACGATATGCGAGTACGTGGATCCGGAAGATCCGATGTATGTGCTTGGCGAGGACGGAGAGTACCGGCCGGCGCAGTATGGCGATATGGCGGTATTGATGCGTTCGACGAAAAATGAGGGACAGCAGCTTTTGGAAATATTGAATGCACACGGGATACCGGCGCATTTGGAAGCAAAGAGTGGATTTTTTGATACGAGAGAGATCCGCATGATCGTAAGTCTTTTGACAATTCTTGACAATCCAAGGCAGGATATTGCCCTGGCGGCGGTTCTGCGCGGACCGATTGGAAAAATGAGCGACGATGATCTTGCCAAAATTCGTGGAAACAGCGAAGAACTCCAATTTTACGATGCACTTTGCAACTACAGCGGCGAGGAAGAATTGGAACAAAAAGCGGAAGATTTTCTGGAAAAATTGGAGCGATGGAGGGAAAAGACGACGTATACGCCGGTGCTTGGCATTTTAGAGGAGATTCTGGAAGAGACCAAATTGATGTATTTTCTGGAGACAATGGGAAATGGTTTGCAGCGAAAGGCAAATGTCGAACTGCTTTTGGAGATGGCAAGAGAATTTGACCGGGGATCGTATCAGGGACTCTACCAGTTTGTGCGCTATATCCGCGGAATGAAGGAGCGCGAAGAAGATTTTGGAGAAGTCAATCTGAGCGGAGACAAGGAAAATGTCGTGCAGATCATGACGATTCACAAAAGCAAAGGTCTCGAATTTCCGATTTGTTTTGTGGCCGGTATGCATAAAAAACTGGGAAAAGCGGAGCGCGATTTTGTCGTTGTCAATGGTGATGCCGGCATCGCGTCGGACGTGATCGACAGCGAAAAGGGAACGAAGAAAAGGAGCATATTTTACAAGGCGCTCAGCCATATCAATGCCAATGAAGATCTTGCGGAGGAACTGAGGATTCTCTACGTGGCAATGACAAGAGCCAAAGAAAAACTGATCTTTACCGGTAGAGTGGATGATACCATGTGGCTGGGAAACAGCGGATTTTACAGCAGAGTGACGGCGGGCAGTTATTTTGACTGGGTGCTTCCGGTGGCTGCCAGATCGCCGATTTTTGAGTACGTCGAAGTAAATGACGAAGAGTTGCAAAATTTGGAAATGGCGCGCCAGATCGATCAGATGCTGGATGAGAAAATGCTAAATAATTTTGACACATCTGTTGTATATGATAAAGAAACAGAAGAAACGCTGCACTTTATGGATGAGTACCATCGCCAGGTTGAAGAGGAAATTCCGACAAAGGTTTCCGTTTCCGACCTGAAGAAGAAATCCATGGAAGAAGGCGAGGAAGAGAATTTTACGGTTTTGTACAGCGATGCATTGGAAAACCAGTCGCCGGTACCGGCTTTTGCAAAGACCGAAACCGACGAAATTGGGGCACTTGCCGGTGCAGGTTATGGTACGGCATGGCATCAGGTGATGGCTTCTCTTTGTTTTGCCAAAGCTGTGGACGAAAAAGAGGTGGAAAACCAGCTGGAAGATATGGTACAATCAGGTAGGATCCATGCACAGGAGAAAGAATTTATCCGTCCATGGAAGGTTGTAAAATTCTTACATTCCAATCTGGGACGGGCGATGACGGAGGCAGAAAAGAACGGAACACTTTACCGTGAGCAGCCGTTTGTCACCAGTGTGCCGGCGCAGGAAGTACAGGAGACTTCGAGCGACGAGCGGGTTCTTGTGCAGGGAATCATCGACGGATTTTATGAGACGGAGACCGGAATCGTGTTGATGGATTATAAGACCGATCATTTGGAAAAAGGACAGGAAGAGGTATTGGTGAAGCGGTATCATGCCCAGATGGAGGCGTACGCGGAGGCACTGGAAAAAATTACCGGGAAGCCGGTGGAAAAGAAGGTGCTGTATTCCTTTTCCCTCAACAAAGAAATCGAAGCATAAGGAGTGTTTCAGATGTATGAACAATTTGCCACGGTTTACGATGAAATGATGGAAGAAATTCCTTACGACGAGTGGTTTATAAAATTTCAGGAAATCCTGAAAGAACACGGCATAACGAGCGGGCATGTGTGCGAACTCGGTTGCGGAACCGGAGAGATGGTAAGCCGGTTTGCGAAAGCCGGTTATGAGGTTACGGGGATTGACATTTCGCCCGATATGCTTGCCAAAGCGTGTGAAAAGACGGAAGGAATGGAAAAAATTTCATATTTTGAAGAAGATATGACAGATTTTTCGTTGCATAAACCGGCAGATGTGGTACTATGTATATGTGACTCTATGAATTATCTGCTTTCCACGGAGGAAATTTTTGCAATGTTTCGTTGTATCAAAGAAGCATTGGCAGAGGATGGAGTTGCGATCCTTGACATGAAGACCGCATATTGTTTTCAAAAAGTCATGGGAAATCAGACACGAGTTGATGAAACGGAAGAGGCATTGATGATCTGGGACAATACCTACGATGAGGAAACCTGCATCAATGAATATCTTCTTACTATATTTACGGAAGATAAGGCGACGGGAATGTATGCCCGCTACGATGAATGCCACGAGCAGCGGGCGTATACGGAGGACGAGATAAAATCGTGCTTAAAAGAAACTTCGCTGCGGCTTGTAAAAAGCTGGACGGAAGATGAAGTGAGAACTTATTTTGTAATCCAAAGGTAACGTGAGAAAAGAAAGGAAGGAAAAAGCTATGAAGTTACGAATGTCATTGTGGCTGTGTCTCTGTCTTGTGATGAGTTTGTTTACACCGCAGGGTGTAGCGAATCAGACCACAGTCAGTTATGCGAGTGAGGCCGCTTATGTAAAGACCGAAGGGGCAGATCTCAATATGCGGAGTGAGCCGAAGAAGGCAGGAAGTGTATTGGTAAAGATCCCTAATGGTTCCACGATCACTTACGTGGAGGATGCCGGCACGGCAGATGGCCATAACTGGGTAAAGATCACTTATAATGGGAAAGAAGGGTATGCGGCAGCAGAATATGTCATCAAAGGAACGGCTCCGACGGCAGCACCGACCACAGCGCCGACGACGACACCTGCGGCAGAGCAGACGACAGCACCGACGGCAGTTCCACAACCGACGACGGTTACCGTGTATCGTACGCAGGTCAGCTATAAGGCAGTTTCCGTCAAGGCGGTTACCGCAAAGAAAAATACAATTATTTACAAAAATACAGCAAGAAAAAAACGCACGGTCATGAAAAAAGGGAAAACCGTAACGATCCTCGGAGAAAAGACCAAGGGAAAGACAAAATGGTTCCGCGTGCAGTACAAAATAAAGAAGAAAAAAGTCAAAGGGTACATAAAAGAAAGCGATGTAAAAATGAATCTCAAATCTTCGGCAGCAGGACTTGTGACCGGCGTAAAAACCGCTCTCCGCGTCCGCAAAAAACCGGGGACGAAAGGGGCTTATTATAAGATTCGCGGAAAAGAACTGGTTCTTGCGAAAAAGCAGTATGTGACGATCACCAAAGTAAGAACCGTGAAAAAACAAAAATGGTATCAGATCGCTTTTGATTATTATGGAACCCCATACAAAGGCTATGTACAATCCAAATACATCAAATTGACAAAGAAAAAAGTGCAGAAAAAAGTGGCTGTAAGGGTTCTCAGCCAGCGTGATTTTGAAGCGGATCTGACGGCACAGGGATTTCCGGATTCTTACAAAGATGCGCTCCGCAAACTGCATGCGGCATATCCGTATTGGCAGTTTACCGCATACAAGACCGGTTTAGACTGGAACACGGTTGTCGACCAGGAATGCAAGCTTGGCAGAAGCCTGATTTCCAATTCCAAATCGGAGGATTGGAAATCAAAAGAAGCCGGAGCGTACGATGCGGTTACCGGAAAATGGAAAGTATTTGACGGTTCCAGCTGGGTACAGGCTTCCCGGGAAGCGGTAATGTATTATATGGATCCGCGAAACTTCCTCACGATTCAGGGAGTATTTCAGTTTGAACAGCTGGAATACCAGTCGCAGTATCAGACAACGGCAGGATTGAAAAACATCCTTTCCAATACACCATTTGCCACGTCCACCTTCCAATACACGGACGATCAGAGTGGAACGCAGAAAGAAATTTCGTATGTAAATGCCTTCCTCGATGCGGCAAAGGATTCGGGAGTCAGTCCTTATCATCTGGCATCCCGCGTAAAGCAGGAAGTAGTGACCGGCGCAACGACGACCAGCATCGCAGTAACCGGTACCACGACGGAATATCCGGGAATTTACAATTTCTATAACATTGGAGCGACAAGTGGTGCGACACCTGCTCTCAATGGTTTGAAGTGGGCGAGCACAGGAGATACGTATCTTCGACCATGGACGAATCCATATCGTTCCATCGTCGGCGGAGCCATGTATATCGGCAGCAATTATATCAACCGCGGCCAGAATACCGGCTACCTGCAGAAGTTTAATGTAACACCAACCGGTACATACAATCATCAATATATGACAAATGTAGAAGCAGCAAACTCCGAGGCATTGAAAACAAAAAATGCGTACAATGGTATGCTTGACAGCACGCCGCTCGTATTTTCGATTCCGGTTTACAACAATATGCCGGCAGTGAATTGTGCTGCACCAAAATAGAAGGGATTCCTTCGGAAATGGAGTGTCAGAGTGAAAAAAATAATAACAGCAATGAGCTTTCTTTTGCTCTGTCTTGGCTTTCTGGCAGTTCCCGGCAAAAGTCTGGCGGCAAGTGCCGTAGTCGAATTTTCGACAGATAAGACAGAGGTGAAAAAAGATGAGACGGTTACTGTCGTATGCCGGGTTACTTCGAAAGACGGATTTAATGATGTCAAAATGAAAGTTTCCTATGACAGTGATGTTTTACAATTTATCGAAGGCGGTAAAAAAGTGAGCGGCGGCAATGGACAATTGAGCATTCAGTCCGTCGGAAATACAGATGTCGTGACTACACGTACGTATTCGCTGCAATTTCAGGCAGTCGGCGAAGGTGCGACAGCGATTCAGACAGACGGCAACCCGAAGATCCTTGACAGCGAGGGAAACAAACTGTCAATTTCTTCCAACCGCATTGTGCTGAGTGTAACAGCAGAAGAAGCGGCAGCACAGGGAACAGTTAATCCGGCAGATCCGGCAGCACCGACTCCGACGCCGGTTCCGTTAAATACCAATACGAAGCTGAAAGGCCTGTCATTTCACGCCATTTCCATGGCACCTCAGTTTAGCACAGAGGTTCTGGAATATACGATCAAGGTGGACTGCAATACGGACAAGCTGTATTACAATGCGATTCCGGCAAACGGAAAACAGCGCATCCGCCTCAAAGGAAACGAAGAACTGATGCCGGGCGAAAATGAGATGAAACTTGTCGTAACGGCAGAATCCGGGGACAAACGGACTTTTAAGTTAAAAGTAGTAAAAGAGACGGAATCCGAGACGAAAGTGCGCGAACAGCAGGAAAAAGGCACATCCAACATCACATTTTCCGTCTACGAAAAAGATGGCTCGATTTACATTCAGAACCAGTACCAGTTTCAGGTTATGGATGTCAAAGACGATGAAGTGATCCCATCCGGTTACGTAAAAACGACGGTTGACATCGATGGGAAAAGTGTACCGGCATACACCATGCAGAACGACCTTGACAATAATTACCTTTTGATGTATCTGAAAGGGGCATCGGACGAGCCGACGCTGTACCAGTATGACCGACAGGAAAAAACATTACAGCGCTATACCGGAACGATGACTCAGAAAGTCAACCAGGGCGGCAATGTGGCAAGTGAACCTGAAGTAAAGCCGGAGACATGGATGTACGGCCTCATTATAGGGCTTTCGATCCTTGTCCTTGCCTTGCTCATCATTATATTGAACATGATACTCCGCAGACGGTTAAACCGCGGAAAAAAAGAGTTAAATGAGATGGACTTTTAACCCCAGGGGAACGATTCCGGAGTGCCGGGGGAAACAAGATATTTCGTCGTGCTTGCACGTAAGAAATATCGCGTTTTTCCCGGGAGCCTGAGAATCAGGCTC
>OGQJ01003363.1_pt1 | contig 11005 bp, 13 predicted proteins | sample 1553161 | NCBI WGS metagenome assembly OGQJ01 (sample SAMEA2579923, study PRJEB22360) | human gut metagenome | biome: human gut; feature: human-associated habitat; material: faeces | place: Denmark | collected 2008/2010 | reverse complement strand
ACACCCACCGGCTTGGGGCCGGCCTTGCGCGCGCCTTCCGTGAAACCGCGGCCGGAAATCAGATCCTCATCGCCTTCGTCCAGCTCATAGCCTTCGAGATTGGCGGCATACTGCTCCTACTCCTGGTTCTCGATGGCGTCCTCGACCAGACCGATGAGCAGATCGAGCGTGTGGGCGAAGTCCAAATCGGAATTGTCGATGGTAGTAACGCCATCGGCGGCGGTCAGGAAGCTGGTGACCTTGGAATCGGCCTTGTCGCGCGCAGCCACATCCTCAGCACCCACGCCCTTGACGGCTTGGCCGGTGCGACGGGCCTGACGGACCTCCTCACGGGCGGTCAGCAGCACGCGCACCTCGGCGTCCGGGGACACCACGGTGGTGATATCGCGGCCCTCGGCCACGATGCCCAAACCCCCGGAGAAGGAGTCGGCCGACGCTTCGCGGGCGATGTAGGCGCGCTGGGCGGCGATGAGCACGTTGCGCACCGGGATGACGTTCGACACCTTGGAGACATGGCTGGAGACTTCGGAGGAACGAATGGCCTCGGAGATGTCCTCGTCGTCGGCGAATACGCGGGGGTTGTCCGGGTCCACGGAGATATCGAAATGGTCGCCGGTGAAGAACTCGCCCACCGCTTCGGTGATGACACGCTCATCCACGGTTTCGGCGTCCAGATCGATGTCCTGCTTCAGACACCACCAAGCGCAGGCACGATACATCGCGCCCGTGTCAAGGTAAGCGTATCCGAAATACTTGGCCAGCGCCTTGGACGTGGACGACTTGCCCACGCCGGCGGGGCCGTCGATGGCGACGATCATGCAATGCTTCCTTTCGATGGGTGACGTGCTGGTATGGTTCGCGGGTGTTGGGGCGCGGCGGGTTGCCTAACCCGTGTAGCGCTCGCGGTAGGTGTTGCGCTTGGGTGCGGAGCCGTGGCTGCCGTGGTGACGCGTGCGGCTGGCGGGCGTGTCTTGGGGCTTGCCGCCGTTGCGCTTGGAGCTCGCCTGCTTTGGCGGGATGCCACCGCTTTTGAGGATCTGCACCTCGCGATCGGTGAGTTCGCGCCACGAGCCCTTGGCTACGTCCTTGAGCTCCAGGCCGGCAAAGTTGCAGCGATGCAGACGGATCACCGGATGGTGGATCTTGCTCAACATGCGCTTGACCTGGTTCTTACGGCCCTCGCGGATGATGACCTCGACGGCGGTGGTGCCGGGCTTGACGCCCTGCGGCGCCACGGCCTCGGCCTCGCGTGCGTTGATAACGCGGCAGATTGCCGGCTGACACAGGCCGTCGTCGAGCTCGATGCCGCGGCGGAGTGGTTCCAAATCGCGGTCGGACAGACTGCCGTCCACGAGTGCCTGGTAGGTCTTATAGACATGCTTGCTGGGGTGCAGCAGGTCCTGCGACAGGTCGCCGTCGGTGGTAAAGAGCAAAAGACCCGTGGTGTCGCGGTCCAGGCGACCCACCGGGAAGAGCCCCGGAAATCGGTCGCGCGGAACCAAGTCCGCCACACAGGGGCGCTCCTGCGGGTCGCTCATGGTGGTAAGGTAGCCGGTCGGCTTGTAGAGCATCAGGTACACGGCGCCCTGGTTGAGCTTGACCGGCATGCCGTCGACCTCGATACGGTCGCGGTTGACATCGACCTTGGTGCCCAGCTCGGTCGTGACCTCGCCGTTTACCGTCACACGGCCGGCGGTCATCAGGTCCTCCGAACCGCGGCGGCTCGCCACACCCGCGCGCGCCAAAAAGCGCTGCAGGCGCATGGTGTGCGGATAGACGGGCTGGGCGTCGGTTGCGGGTACTGCCTTGCCCATGGCGCGCGTCTCCCCTACTTCGTTAGTCCTCGTCATGCAAATCCTCCGAGGTCTCGTCGACGACCGGGGTTTCCAAGTCCTCGACTGCCTCAACATCGGTATCGAGCAGTTCGCGCTCTTCGTCCAGGTCCTCGGCCTGCTCCTCGAGCGTGGACTGAATACTGCGGCCGCTCAGACGCTCGCGGATAAACTGGCGCGACTGCTCGTCGGGGGCAAACTGCTCCAGGTCGGGCAGGTCTCGGGTGGAGCGCAGACCGAACTTTTCCAAGAAGGCGTTGGTCGTGCCGTAGATTATGGCCTGACCGCGCTGGGGGTCACGGCCGAGCTCGCGCACCAGACCCTTGTCCACGAGCGACGCGATGACGCCGTCTGAGTTGACGCCGCGGATGCCCTTGACCACCTCGCGCGTTACGGGCTGGTGGTATGCGATGACGGCCAGGGTTTCGAGCGCCGCCTGGGACAGCTTTTGCGTGTCCCAGCTCAACACATAGGCCTCGACCGCGTCGTGGTAGGCGGGGTGCGTGAACAGGCGCCAGCCGCCGGCGACCTCGCGCAGCTGAAAGCCGCGGTTGGCCTCCTCGTACTCAACCTTGAGCTCGGCGAGCAGCGACGCGCATTCGCCGGGGGCGATATCGAGCGCACCGGCCAGCGCGGGCGCACTCACCGGGTCACTCGACACCAGCAGCAGCGCCTCGAGGGCGCCCTTGAGCCTGTTTGCCTCCAGCGTGGACAGGTTTGACATGGTTGGTCGCTCCTATTCGGTGAGCTCGGGGCCCTCGCCGGGCACGTAGGCCTCGGCGCCCTCGACGCGGTTGATCTGAATGGTTCCGAAGATTTCGTCCTGGCTTAGCGTGAGCGAGCCGCGCTTGGCGAGCTCCAGCATGGCCAGGAAGGTGACGACGAGCTGCTCGGTGGTGGCGTCGCCGTCCAGCAGCTCGCGGAAGGTGCAGGTTTGGTGTGACATGGTAAAGCGGTCGACTGAGGCCACGGTCAGGTCGAGCGGTACGCGATGCGGCGCCACATGCTCGGCCTCCAGCAGGAAGGTCTGGCGCTTGCCGTCCAGGTCGGCACAGATGACGGCCAGGCCGCGCAGCGTGATGCCGGCCAGGTAGTCGGGCATGAGGCCCAAGAACTCGGGATCGGGGCCGGCCACGCGCGGATGCATGCGGCTCTCGGCCTGCATGCGAGCACCAAGGGCTGCCGCCGCGCCCTTAAACTGCTTGTAGGCAATCAGGCGCTGGATTAGGACCTCGCGCAGGGCGTCGCCGTCGAGCGCGCTGAGCTCCTCGAGGTCTTCGTCGAACTCGTCATCGTCGTCATCGACTTTGCGCGGGGCCTCCTGCGGCACCAGAGAAGCGGCCTTGATGTCCAAAAGGGTTGCCGCGACCAGCAAAAAGTCGCTCGCCACGTCCAGGTCCAGCGCCTCGATGCGCTCGGCCTCGGCAAGGTACTGCTCGGCCACCTCGCTGATGGAGATGGCGCCGATATCAACTTTTTGGCGGGTTACCAGCTGCAGCAGCAGGTCGAACGGTCCGCTGTAGACCTGCGTCGACACGCGATACGACATATTCGACCTCCTTTGACGGCGCCTTCGCGGCGCGGTTTGGGTGCATGTTACGACCGCTTTGCACGGTCGACCTGTAAGTTTACCTTAGATGCCGGCGATTGCGAAGTTAAGCAGCTGCTCAGCGAACGGATACACGGTAACGTCGAAATAGCGACCGATCACGTCGATGCCGGTCCACATGGGCAGCAGGTACAGCACCAGGATGAGGATGGGCATGGCGTATTGCTGCAGGCGGTAGTAGTTGGCGAGCGCCTTGTCCTTGAGGAAGGGCACGATGATCGACGAGCCATCGAGCGGCGGAATCGGGATGAGGTTAAAGAACGCGAGCGACAGGTTGACCACGATAAACGTGGCGCCGAAGTTCATGATCTGTGACGCTACGGCAAAGGACATGCTGGTGTAGAGGCTGCCATAGGCCAGGCGCATGAGGACCGCGGCAAGACACGCGAGCGCGATATTCGATGCGGGGCCGGCTGCGCTCACCAGGACCTCGTCGCGCTTGGGGTGCTTGAGGTTGTTGAGGTAGACGGGCACGGGCTTGGCAAAGGCGAACACCGGGCCGCCGGCGGCAAGCATGAGCAGCGGCAGGATGATGGTGCCAAACGGGTCGATATGGTTGAGCGGGTTGAGCGAGACACGACCGCGTGATCGGGCTGTCTTGTCGCCGAGAGCCCAGGCTGCGGCGGCGTGCGCGCTCTCGTGGATAACGATGCCCAGGATGACGGCGACCGCGCTGGCGAGCAGGTTCATGAAGTAGCTGCTGGACATGGCGCTCCCCTAGCGGATGCGGCGCGAGGCGCGCGTGAGCAGGTAGTCAATTACAAACAGGATCACAACGACGATGGCGTAATCTAAGCGGAACACGCCGCCAAACGGTGAGGTGATGACTCCGTAGCCGGCGATGGCGCTCGGCAGCGCGCGCGAAAGCTCAACGACAAAGCCCACGATCTGCAGCTTGGCGGTGAGGCCGCTAAAGCACAGAAGCACGGTCATCGCGCTCATAAAGATGCCGCAGATGCGACAAGTGATGGCGATGATGCTCATCGCCACGGCAGCGGCCTTACGAGAGTTCACGCGCGGTCTCCTCTTCGATCTGGGTGGAAAGCTCCAGCCATTCGTCCTCGAGCTTGGGCAGCTCTTGCTTAAGGCCGTTATATTCCCCCAGCGCGGCGTTGAACTTGTCCTGATCGGCATAAAGCTCTTCGCTGGCCATCAATTCCATAAGCTCGTCATAGCGGGCGCGCTTTTTGTCGAGCTCCGCCTCGATCTTCTTGAGCTGGTTGCGCACGCCCTTGAGCTTTTTGTTGAGCGCGGCGCGGGCCTGGGCCTCGGCACGCTTTTGCTCCTTGGTCTTTTTGCCCTCGGCCGGCTTGGAAGCGGTGGCGGAGGTGTCGGGCTGGGCCGCGGTGACCTTAGCGGACTTGGTAACGGCCGGTGCGCTCTCCCCTGTCGCCTCGGCGGCGGCGCGGGCGGCGAGGTCCTCGCGCTTGTAGAGGTAGTAGTCGTAGTCGCCATCGTAGACCGTGACCTTGCCGTCGCGGATGTCGATGATGCGGTTGGCCACGGCGCGCACCAGGTGCTCGTCGTGGCTGATCAGCACAATGGTACCGGGGAAGTTTTGCAGGGCGTTCTCGAGCATGTCCACAGAGTCGATGTCCAGGTGGTTGGTGGGCTCGTCCAGGCACAGGAGCGCCTCGGGGGCCACGAGCATCTTGGCAAGGGCCAGACGTGCCTTTTCGCCGCCGGAGAGGACACGGACCTGCTTTTCGATTGCGTCGTTGTCGCTAAACAGGAAGGCGCCCAGCAGGCTGCGCTGCTGCGGTACGGTCCACTTGGGAGTGACGGTGTCGATCTCTTGCAGGACGGTATTGGACTCGGTCATGCCCTCGAGCGCATGCTGGGCGTAGTAGGCCACGCCCACGTTAGTGCCTAGGTCGCGGGTGCCGGTGGTGGGCGGCTCCAGGCCGGCGATGATCTTCATGAGCGTGGACTTGCCGGCGCCGTTAGGACCGACGAGTGCCACATGCTCGCCGCGGTAGAGTTTGAGGTCGATGTCGCTGTAGATGTGCTTGTCGCCGTAGGACTTGGAGACGCCTTCCAAGCCCACGACCATGTCGCCGGAGCGCGGCGGGTCAGGGAACTTAAAGTCGATGTGCTTGTGGCCCTCGGGCAGGATGACAAGTTCCTTTTTAATCTGCTCGATCTTACGGATGCGCTCCTGCGCCTGGGCGGCCTTGGTGGGCTTATAGCGGAATTTGTCAACGAAGACCTGCATGTGGGCGATGTCACGCTCCTGGGCGGCTCGCTTGGCGCGCATCTGTTCCAGGTTGTCCTCGCGCTGCTTGAGGTAGCTGCTGTAGTTGCCGGTGTAGGTGGTCACGCGACGGTTTTCGAGAGCGGCGACGTGGTCGACGCAGGCGTCCATGAAGGCACGGTCGTGACTGACGATGAGGACGGCGCCGTCGTAGTTGGCGATAAAGCCGCGCAGCCACTGGACGCTTTCGAGGTCCAGGTGGTTGGTGGGCTCGTCCAGAAGCAGCAGGTCGGGGTGGCGCAGGAAGAGCTTGGCGAGCGCGATGCGCATCTGCCATCCGCCCGAGAACTCGGAGCACGGGCGCTCAAAGTCGGTGACCTTAAAGCCCAGGCCGGACAGGATTTTACGGGCGTTGCTCTCGAGCTCGTAGCCGCCCAGGTGCTCAAAGCGGTCCTGGACCTGGCCGTACTCGTTGAGGAGTGCGTCGACGTCCTTGCCCTGTTCAGAGAGCTCGGTGATCTGGGCCTGCAGCTCGTTGGCGCGCTCGCCCATACGGCGGATTTCCTTGGCGGCGGCCATGACCTCGGCAAGGATGGTGGTGTCCTTTTGCTCCAAGTTGGTTTCCTGCTCGAGGTAGCCTACCTGGCAGTCCTTGGCGTATTGGACTTGGCCGGCGTCGGGGCTGTCGATGCCCATGATGATCTTGAGCATGGTGGTTTTGCCGGCGCCGTTGGGCCCCACGAGCGCAAAACGCTCGCCGGGGTTGATCTGGAAAGACGCGCCGCTAAAGAGGACGCGTGCGCCGAAGCTTTTTTCGATCTTGTCGACCAGGAGGATCATGGTGCCGCCTTTGACCTTGTGTGCCTATATGAAAAAAGGCCCCAACTTGCGTTGGAGCCTCATTCAATGCTCGGGTGGAGACGAGGGGGATCGAACCCCTGACCTCTTGACTGCCAGTCAAGCGCTCTCCCAGCTGAGCTACGCCCCCGTGCGAAGAAGTACTATACGGGAACTCGGACCACGATGCAAGGGCAATTTTGGAAAAACTTTCCGGGGGCGCGGGCGCCGCTGGGACGAGAGCGCGGCACGGACTCGAGGGCAAGGGACCCGCGATGCCGGATCCGGCCCGCGGGGCGCGCCCAGGGCATCTCGGGCTCCGCCGCTCGCCGGTTTTCGCTTCCACCCCACGGGCCGCCATCCGCCCAACGACCATCCCGCCGGCGCCGGGCCCATTATCGGGGCCAATCGCGCTCCCGCCGACCCGGCGATTTCAAAACCATGCCGGTTTACGGGGCCAGGCCGGGAACCCCCGAGCATGCCGTAATCGGTAAAATCAAAACCGCAGGTAGATGACTTGCGCATTTAGCGAAATGCAGGGTATGGACGGCCGGTCCAGGTCCAGCCCCGTAATCCGGCATAGTTTTGAAATGATACTAATTCACTAGCAGGAAAACTAGGTCGTTCTAGCGCCTTGTCGCCGGCTAATTTCCGAGTTCCAACCAGTTGCACAGAACATTTGCCCGCAGTCGCGTCTCGGCGCGCTTCATTGCCTCGGATTTGGCTTTATATCGAATCCCCAAACGACTGCAGACGCTTTTGACTATGGCGTCTAGCTGTTTTTTGTCGTTAAGCATATCGTGGGTTACCAGGAACACATCGAAACCCATGCTCTGGAGCGCAGTCATGCGCTCCGCATCTTGGTCAAGTACCGCGCCTGACCCATGGATGACCTCACCTTGGATTTCGATAATTGCTGCCTTCATTAGGATTGGGTTTACAATCACGATGTCACCGTAGCAAACCTTTTGACCTGCGATGCTTTGGGCTTCCTCGGATAGAGGGGTTAAATCGTTGAGGTATACGTATCTGAATCCTGAACCACCTAGACGTCGAGAATGACTTAGAAGCAGGACCCCCGCGACCTCGAGTGGAGATGCAGCAATGCCGATAACCTGCTGAGCGGCATCATAAAACTGCTTTCCCCACATTTGACTTTTGACCTTTTCGGCGAATCGATGCAAGTCGCTCAGTTCGATGAGTGGCTTTCTCATCCAAAGCGAAGTACCTTTGAGTTTCGTAACCTCTCTTCCATCCTCGTGATTGTTCGTTTGGCCTTCATTTGCTGGGGCCTTTACGGTTGTGCGGGCATAAACTCGTTTCCAAGGAATCTCGTCTTCGCCTTCTCCAAGTTCGAACAGATCCTGCGTGCTGGAATTGCGATTCTCCTTTAACGCGATTTTTAACTGCATTTCGACAGCGGGGGTCGGCTCGAAAACAGAAAACCAGCCGCAAAGTTCGTACATAGCCAGTACGAGATCTATTTGGGACACAAAGCGTGTCATAGTAAATAACGTGTTAAGCGGATTGGTGACGCTAAAGCCTAAATGAGTGTCGGTTGTTGTGCCGGTATCCGAAGCCCCTTCCCAGCGAATAGTGGAGCGCAATCCCGAGTGGTGATTACAACAACCTGGCGAAGCAACAGCGATAATCGGGGTCTTGAGGACATCGGTTACGAAAGGGGCTTGGGATAGGGCCCGCCAGCCGTCATCGGAGCTGGGTAGGCGCGGGTAGAGGTCATGCACCTGCGGTGGGCAGCGCCAGTAGCGGAATGCGGTGTTTGCGCAGACGATTTCGTCCATGTGGCCTCCCCTGGTTTCGACCGTAGGCCGTGCGGATTGCGGGCATGGCCGATTATCTACCGGGGCATCATGCGGGTAAGTACGGGAAGCAAACCAAATGCTGACAAAAGCATGCCGAGTTCCGCCGAAAAACCGTCGTGTGATAGAAAACCGCTGGAAGGAGCTTTGGGCATGTGGTCCCTGTCTCCACATTTGCGCGCGGATCACATGGGGAATTCAATGAAAATACGCATGCGTTTTAACAGAAACATGCAATGGCGTCAGCAAAAAGGGTGCGAAAAAAATGACGCCTTATACGACTACGATTCGTTTTGGAATCACCCTTGGTGTCAACAAGAAAAAGGCCAGAGGCTTAACACCTCTGACCTTTACTTTAGATGGTGGGCGATACAAGATTCGAACTTGTGACCCCATCCGTGTGAAGGATATGCTCTACCCCTGAGCCAATCGCCCGTCGCCTTTTGGCAAAAGAGATACTATCATAGCCGCGCGTGGTTTACCAAGAACTTTTTGCCCTCGATTTTAAATTCGTGGGCTTTGGCTGCTCTGGCGCAGTCCAAATAAACAGCAAACCCGCAGCTCAACGAGCCTTTACCGCTTGATCCACGAGGTCTCGGGGCGGCAGATGAGTCGTGCGTTGTTGTAGGCCATATCGAGCGTGAGACAGGTGCGCGCAGCGTAGAAGCCGTCCTCGCGCTGGATGGTCAGCGCCAGCTCGGGCTTGTCGCCGGTCAGGCACAGCGGCATAATGACCGGCACCGGGAAGCGCTCATCCTCCACGCTGTTGAACAGCAGCAGCTGGATTCGGCCTCCATAGAACTGCGGCACGGCGAGCGTGTAGTTGGCGGCGGCGCGACGGGCGGCCTCGACGACGGCGCCCTCAAAGGCACGGCGCAGCAGCAGCGAGTTGCCCTCCCCCATCAGGCTGGCGGGGATGCGCGTGAGGTTTTCCTCGTCGCCCAGAATGTGGTCGATGTTGGAGCGGATCGGCAAGCGGTAGTCAAAGACCAGCTCGGAGGGGTCCTCGGCAAAGCGCACGCGGCACGGCAGGTACTCAAACGAGACCAGCATGGGGTCGCTCTCCTTAAAGAAGCCCTTCAAAAACCAATGCTGGCGCGCGTCGGGCTTGGAATTGGGCTCAAACAAGCCGTAGATGGTCTCGTAGCGGCGCGTGTACAGGCCGGTGTTGAACAGGCAACGGTCGTCGTCGAACACCAGCGGCAGGTTGGACGGCGCGGTCTGGTCTACGTCGCGCTCGGTCAGAAACACCGCGCGGCTAAACGAGAACGACAGGTAGTTTTTGAGGATACGGTTGTTGGGACCCCAGTCCTAGGGATCGGTGAGGTCTACCAGGCGGTCGTAACAGGGCTCGGGGCAAAACGCAAAGTCGTAGATATTACTGCACGGGGTGCTGGGGATCTCCATGTGGTGTCCAATCCAATTGATAACCTTCGTGCGGATGCTTTGATTCTATACGTATGACACGTCGCCGATACGCGCAACGCGATTGCATCGAGGTTTTTTGGCGAGTCAGGCCATCGCCGGCGCGATGAGGCCGGCCGCGCCGGCAAAGCACCCGCCCAGCAAAACGCATAGGCAGACCAAAGCAGTAAACAGGATGTAGTGTCGGCTGGTGTGGAACGCGGCAGCAAGCATGACCGCTCCGACCTTCGCAAGAGCCAATGGAAACTGCGCCAATAAATTGCCTGGCAGCAGTAGTTATTGGTGTAGCGAGATCAAAATATGCGAGCTTCGCAATCAAAAAGAATGACCTCGATGAGTTCCTCATCCCATTTACGCCGCTTCATAGAGACGCACCTCATCCTTTTCAATGCTCTTGCGGAATGCAGGACGCATATGCTCGGGAGGGTTGGTGACAATCTCAACATCTCGCACAAGCTCTTCTTCGAGCTCAAGGGAGAGTTCGAATAGCGTGCCGAACGTCATTGTTTCACCGCAGACTAGACGCAAATCAATATCGCTATCTGGCGTTTGCTCGCCACGGGCGAAGGAGCCAGATAGGTATGCCTCGCGGACGTCGTAACGAGACAGCGCACGAGAAACAGCAGCGGATATGTCGACAAGAGTAATCAAGTCTTAATTTTACTTACCGATTGAATGGAAGGCAATCGCCATCCGCCCGTTCCGCAGGCCGGTGATTAGAGAGGGGCTGTATCCGGCAGCATGCGGCAAAATCTGAAGATGCCATACGTAAGGGAGATTGGCAAAGTCTCTAACCGCGGTTTTATTGACAAAAATCGGGTTGTGCTCAGGGATTGCTTATTTTTCCTCGCGCTTCCGAAATATAGGCATTTTGGCAGCGATCTGAGGTGCCTTTGAGCGCCATGCTGATGTCGCCGAGCCAAGAGCAATTGGTTAACGGACAAGCTGGGGCACGCGTTCTAGTATTTCAATAGCCAATGCCGAGGGGACACGTTAAGATGTTGTCAGTAAACCCGCCTGGCCTCTGCTTAGCATGCACACTGGCGGGGCTTTTTTTAGTCCTTGGAGCCGAGACGAAGTACGAGAAGCCATTCCTCACCTACGACGAACAGGCGGACCTGCTGATCTCGCGCGGCCTCATGGCAGACCGAGAAGAACCCGTCGGCAAACTCGAGCACGTGGGATAATAGCGGGCACGCTCGGAGTCAGCGCCAAGGTGGCCGAGTTCTGCCTCGTGGCGCTCAACACCGTGAGGAACTACTGCTGCGCCCACCATGGCCGCCTCTGG
>OGQJ01003362.1_pt1 | contig 11006 bp, 6 predicted proteins | sample 1553161 | NCBI WGS metagenome assembly OGQJ01 (sample SAMEA2579923, study PRJEB22360) | human gut metagenome | biome: human gut; feature: human-associated habitat; material: faeces | place: Denmark | collected 2008/2010 | reverse complement strand
CCACGAGCACCGACTCCCGGGGCTGGTAGCCAATATAGGAAACCGACACGAGCGGTTGATAGCGGACGGGAATCGTGATCCGGAATTCACCCTCGGAGTTGGTCGTCATACCGATTTGCGGGGCGTCCTTGACAACAATGGCGACACCGGCGAGCGGTACGGAACTTCTTTCGTCGACCACACGGCCCTTATACGTTACCGACCGGCTGCCGCCCTGGATGGCCTGCAAGCCCGCCGCATCCGGCTCTCCCGCGCCGGCGGCAAGTGCAAACGCCGGGAACATCAGGCAGACGGCGATCAGATATATGGTTTGCTTCATGATTTGCGAGTTGTTACTGTTTGACATCTATGGCGATTGCATATTGCGCGGCCTGGTCGGCCTTTCCCACGACGACGTTTCCGCCCACCTTGAGCGTCGGCGTGAAACCGTCATCCAAGTAGTTACTTCCGGCCACGTAGAACACGTCTTTCCAGCCCATCTTGTAGAGCAGCCACGCAGCCTGGCAGGTTCCCGTCCCCTCGGACACGGCGGCGACACCGAGTTTGTTGTCATAGGTCAGCCCGATGTACGAACGGCTGCGCGTGCCGTTCCAGGCTTCGCCCAGGGCCGTTTCCCATCCGGTATCGTTCCAATACATCTCCAGGCGGGTCAGCAGATGCCCCTCGCGTACCAACCACGGGTGTCCCGACGCCGCGGAGACCACATCCCACGGAGTCCCCGAGGCAAGATACCCGTCGCGTCCCGCCTCATCGACCCATTGGGTCATCCTGACCAGTTCGCCGTCGCGGATACCCGCATTCCAAAATTCAACGTGCCCGTCCTCGTAGAAACCGACCGTCCCGCGCCAGTCGCCCTCGGAATTGCGGTCGGAGAGCACTTTCCCATTGTAGTAAATCATCGTGCTCTCCTTGGTCATCATCCCGGTGAGTGCGACCAGCGAGGCCACGTCGTCCATGACCACCGAGCGGGCATCGTTGCTGACCATATAGGCTTTCGCCTTGTCAATGTCGATCGTGGCGAAGGCGAATTCGATTCCCTCGATCGTTTCGGTCGGGCGGTTTGCGGCCCAGTTGCCGATAAAGGCAAGGTAAACGTCCAGGTCACCGGCACCGGGATCCCAGCTCCATGGGGTTTCGGATGTTGCCGCACCGCGTACGGGTACGCTGTTGACCGTAGTTGCCTTATAGACATTGAGGAACGGATAGAGCTGCTGGTCGACATAATTGCCCGTGACCTCGCTAAACCCGTAGACGATCGGTTTGTCCATCACTTTCGAATAGTCTATCCTGACGTTGTAGATGCGCTCTTTGCCATCCATCTCGACTTTCAGTTGCCGGGTAAGCGACTCCGTGAAATCGAACGTCGTAGACGAGGCGATCGAAGCTCCCTCCATCAGGGCACCTTCGGCAAAATCGAGTTCGATTTCACCCCGGTTCATACTCCGCTCATAAGTGATCGTAAGCGTCTTGCCCGATACGGAAACGCAGCCCCCGATTCCCGAAGCAGTCACCTTCGTAGCATCGGTGATCGGAAATGCCTTCGACGAAATCGTGAACCACACCTTGACGATCCGGTTATCGGGTGCCCGGAAGTTCAGCACCGGATAGGTATCCAGGTCGGCGGCGGTAACGTCCGTCGGGAAAATGACCGAATAGCCCTCGTTGAGCTCGACGTCGATCCGGGCATGTGAGAAATCCTCGGCCATATCGAATCTCAGGGCCAGGTTTTTATCGTCTATCCGCTCCGCCGTGACTGTCTCGCCGTCGACGGTCACGCGGATTGACTTATAGGGCAGACCGCCGGACGAGACCGTCCGATCGTCGGAACAGGAGCAGAAGGACAGCGCCGCTGCGACGAATACGGCACTCATGTAATTCTTGTAGAAATCTGCTTTCATAGATTAGGGTTTAGTTGGTTTATTCGGAAAAAAGGGAAAGGGATCGGACACTACGGTTCATCCGGGATGGCTGCATCATGTCATGGCATTGTTTTTTAGGTTAGTTTTCGGTTCCGACAGCCCCGTCCGAAGGGCTTTTGCCGGATACGAAAATACTCTGCCCGGACGGCTTCGAGGTTGAAATTTTACCGTAAAACGGCTCTGACGCAAATCGGCCGGCTGCAACAGCCGACCGACACAACGCAGGCAATACAATGCATAACAACACATTACACAAACACCTCCGGAAAATATCCGGGTTATACGATTTTTTCACCCTTGCCATCGAGTTGTTCGATGAATTCCTTGGGACTGACGCCGAACTTTTTCCGGAAACAGGTGCTGAAATACTTCGGGTCGTTGAACCCTACGGCATAAGCCAGATCGGCGATCCGCATGTGGCGCTGCTGTTCCAGCAACCGGTAAGCCGCGCGCAACCGTATGTCGACCATAAACGCGGTCGGAGTAAGCCCTGTCAGCGATTTGAGTTTCTCGGTGAGGACGGTACGCGACGTGTTCATCTCCCGCGTGAAATCGGCCTGCGAAAATTCGCCGTCGTCGATATGCGCATTGACGCACGCCATAGCCCGGCGCATGAAATCTTCGTCCATCGAGGTATATTCCAACGCTTCGATCTCAAAGACAAGCTGGTTGCGGAAATGCGAACCTTTGCGCTCCTGCTTTCTGAGCTGGTTCACGATCTGTGCATGGAGCAGCTTGAAGTTGAACGGCTTGGTAACATAACCGTCAGCCCCCGAGTCATACCCTTCGATACGGCTGTCGTCCGTGTTTTTGGCCGTCAGAAGGATGACAGGGATATGGCAATATTCGAACGTCCCCTTGATCTTGGCGCACAACTCGATCCCGTCCATCCCGGGCATCATGATGTCGGAAACGACCAGATCGACCGGTTTTTCGGCCAAAAGTTGCAGTGCCTCTTCGCCTCCGGATGCCATTTCGATGTGGAAATAAGCCGCCAGCAAGTTGGACACCAGCACCCGCAGTTCCTCGTTGTCATCCACGATCAGAATCGTATACATCCGCCCGTCTCCGGCAACCGCCTCGTCCGGCCGCATGGACGGCAACTCCGCCGATCCCGGCATCAAATCCGCCGAATCGGGCCCTGGCACCGATTCGTCGACCTCTTCCCCGGAGTAGGCGTCCCGGCCTATGGGCAATACGACCCGGAAACAATTTCCCTCCCGTTCGCTGCTCGAAACCCGGATATGCCCCTTGTGGATATCGGTCAGATCCTTCACCAGCGACAACCCGATACCCGTACCGATGGTATGGAACTTACGGTAATTACCGTCGTAGAAGCGCTTGAAAAGCCCGTCGATAGTCTGCTGGCTCATGCATTCACCGCTATTGGCGATCATTATACCGACAAAACCGGGGCTTTCCATCCCCACACGGATTTTTATTTCCCCTTCGTCGGGTGTGTATTTGGCAGCGTTGGAAAGCAGGTTGTAGACGATCTTATCGAGTTTGTCGGAATCGAACCAGCCTTCGATACGGTCGGCAGAACTCTGGAAGTAGACCCGAAGGCGCTTTTTCGATACCAGCGGGGCGAATGCCTCGACACATTTGCGAACGAATGCCGCCACATCGCCTTGCGAAACCCGGATCTTCAGGTTACCACTCTCGACCTTGCGGAATTCGAGTATCTGCTGGATGAGGCGCATCAGACGCGTCGCGTTGACCGAGATTACGTTGTAGAGCGCCTCCCGGTCTGTGGAGGTGCTGCGCAGGCTGTCAAGCGAGGTAATGATGATCGTCAGGGGCGTCATCAGCTCGTGGGTGACATTGGTAAAGAACTGCAATTTCGCGTGGTTCAGCTCCTCGGTTTTCCGGCGTTCGAATTTCGAAATGCGGATTTCATGCTGCATACGCAGTCGGTAGCGCAGGAAGCGGATCGCGCCGTAGGCCACCCCCGCAAGGGCTGCGAGATAGAACGCCACGGCCCACCACGAGCGCCAGGGTGCCGGCAGGATACGCACCTTCAGCACCCGCTCGTTGCTGCTCCAGACACCGTTGCCGCCCGCCGCCTGCAAATGGAAGGTATAAATGCCCGCAGGCAGGTTGTTGTAGGAGGCGAAGCGGTGCTGTGAATCGACCAATACGTACTCCTTGTCGAACCCGTCCAGCTTGTATTTGAAGATGTTGTCCCTCGGATTGGCATAGGAAAGCATCGAAAATTCGATATAGAAATTGTTTTGCCGGTGGGTCAGCGTCACCTCATCTGCATAGTCGATCTCCCGGGAGCTGATATGCTCCCGCTCCTTTTCCGGCATGGTACGCAGGGACTGGTTGTGAACCCGGAAATCGGTCAATACGATCGGAAGTTTCGACTGGTGGGGCTGGATGCGGTTGCCCGTAAAGATGCGCAGTCCGTTCGAACCGCCGAACGCCATGCGTCCGTATTCGACACGTGCCGATGCATTGCGGTTGAAGAAGAACGATTGCAGGTCTGCCGTAATAATATAGGTGTTGATATGCTCGGGAGTACCGTTTTCGTCGGGCGAGAACGAGAACACGGCATCGTTGGTCGTAATCCACATGCGGCCGTTCTCATCCCTAGCAATGTTGGTGATCCCCTTTTTCTCGATGTTGGGAAATGCCGTGACCGCCTTGAAACGATCCTCCGAGGGCGAATATACCGCCAGTCCGTCGGCAATCGTCCCCGCCCAGAGGTTACCCGCATCGTCCGTACCGAGGCAATAGACGTTATCGGCCGTCATCCCCGCCCCGCGTCGATACTGGATCCAGTCACGTCTTTTCGTATCGACACGGATGATCCCGTCTCCGTTGGTCGCAATCCATACGACCCCGCCGCCGACGCAGCAGATATCGAATATGCGCGTCGATGCGAAGGGCGTCTTCCGCCCCAGCCACATGTCGAGCGTCGAGAGCTGCCCGGACGCCGATTCGATATAAATTCCCGACCTCGAACCGATCCACAAATTCCCGTCCGGATCCTCCCGCAGCGCGAGCACGCAGTCGTCGGCAAACAGCGGCAGCGTATTCCGGTTGATCTGGCGCACGCGATGGCGTTTCTCGTCGTAGCACCATACACCCGAACTCCACGTCGCAAAGCACAGTTCCGAAGTGGCGTTCCTCCTGATTATGGCATTGACGGTCGAAGTATAAGGCAGCACACACAGGTCGGGATGCTCCCGGTAGCTGACGATACGGCCGCTGCGGGTATTATACCTGATCAGCCCGAAATCGAGCAGCCCGAGCCAATATTCGCCCTCGCCGATGTAATACATACTCCGTACGGAACTGGTGTTGAAGCGGGCACGCACCGGATCGAGCCGGTTGAATTCGAATTTCATGCCTGCGGTCTGTATCTTGCAGACGCCGCCGCCCAGCATCCCGATCCACATGAGGTTGTCCCGGGCCCGCATAATCGAATTGACCTCGTTGTATGGCAGGTCGCCCACATCCTCGCCGGGTTTGAAATTCTGGAACGAGGGCCGGTGATCCGGGTCATGCAGGATACTCAGTCCGCTGCGGGTTCCCACCCACAGCGTGTTCTGCGTAATATCCTCTTCGATGGCATAGACAATGTCGTCGAGCAGCGCCGTATCGTCGTCTTCACGGTGCATGTAACGGGCATATTGCATCCGCCCGGGAGCATAGGGGTTTATCAGGCGGATCAGGCCCGCGCCCCAGGTGCCCACCCAGACATTCCCGCCCGCATCGCAGAAGACGACATGCGCATGCCGCAGGATCTCGTCGTCATACGTGTAGGTACGCTCTTCGCGCAGATCGTAGCGCAGCAATCCGCTGCCGTAGGAGGCGACCCACAGGCTGCAATTGGCATCCTTGACGACCGAAGTGATGTCCGTGACGAGCTTCCCGTCGGCATTGCGCATCGTAACCGGACGGAAATAATGTTCCGAGGCATTTTTCCGGAACAGGCCTTTGTCGCTTCCGACCCATATCCCGTTACCCGTATCGCAGATAATGACCGAAATGTTGCAATCGTCGACCGCTTCGCAGCCCGTCGCCGAGATCGTGCCCGTCTTCTTGTCGAGCCGGAACAACCCGCGTTCCGTCCCGATCCAGATCACCTTGTCGCGGTCTTCGGCCACGACATTCACGAACGAATTGAACGCCACGCCCGAAACGTCGTGCATACCGTAAGTGACCACTCCGTACCCGTCATACCGTGCCAGGCCGTTATAGGTCGGAATCCAGATATACCCGTCGGAATCCTGATAGAGCTTGCGCACTTCGCTCGACGGCAGGATGTCGGAAGGGATCGGCTCGAACCGGATTTTGGAATAGGGTTCGGCAGACACGTACCCCACCATGGCAAGCATGGCCGACACAGCTGCAAAAAGGCGGGAAAGTATCAGATTCGGACGCATGAACGGTAGTTTTCGGAATTCTAAATTACACATTTTTTCCTCATCCGCAACGCCGGACACCCGATTTACCCCCGCGAAAGGCACACAAGAGAGGCTTTCCGGTAAATTTTCGACCTCCGACGAAGTTGACCGCCTTACTTTTATCCATCCGGAAGAAAATCCGGTAAAAATTCGCGGCCTCGACAAACCTTCCGGGCCGAAAACGGATTTACCCTGCAACCGTGGGATCTTCGAACACCATTGCCAATCGACGGACGGCCCCGTGAATCCGATTACGTCCCGGTCTTCATCCGCAAGCCTGAAAACGGCAACCGCTACGGCTTCGCCTTCGGCATCGACCAGGAAGGCGTGATCGGCGCCGCCCGGGTTCGGATATACCGGTAACCACAATCCCCCTCCGTTCCACAAAAACAGCCACCCTCATTTCCGAAGGTGGCTGTTTCGCATTGCGGGACGTCGTTATACCAGCCCCGAGAATCCCATGAAGGCCATGGCGAGGATGCCGGCCGTGATCAGCGCGATAGGCACGCCCCTGAAAGCCTTGGGCACGTCCTCGAATTCGAGCCTCTCGCGGATACCGGCGAAAAGCACCAGCGCCAGGGCGAATCCCAGCGCCGTAGCCACCGAGTAGGTGACGCTCTGCAAAAGGTTGAACTCTTTCTGGATCATCAGGATCGCCACGCCCAGCACGGCGCAGTTGGTCGTGATCAGGGGCAGGAAGATGCCCAGTGCCTGATATAACGAAGGCGAAAGTTTCTTGAGCATGATCTCGACCATCTGCACCAACGCGGCGATCACGAGAATGAAAACGATCGTCTGCATGTAGACGATGTCCAGCGGCACAAGCACATAAGCCTGGATCAGCCAGGCCACCACGGCGGCGATTGCCATGACGAACGTTACGGCAGCGCCCATACCCATCGAGGTCTCGACCTTCGACGACACGCCCAGGAACGGGCAGATGCCGAGGAACTGCGCCAGCACGACGTTGTTGACGAAGATGGCGCCGATGATGATTGCGAAATATGAAAGCTCCATAACTATTTCTTGGCTAATTTATTAAACAATACCATGAGGTACCCCAGCACCAGGAATGCCCCCGGTGCGAGGACGAAGATCAGCGGCATGTAATCGGCCGTTCCGAGGCTGATGCCGAAGATCGCGCCGCTGCCCAGGATCTCGCGCACGGCACCTACGGCCGTCAGGGAAAGCGTAAAGCCCAAACCGATCCCGACACCGTCGAGCACCGAATCCAGCGGCGTATTCTTCGAGGCGAAAGCCTCGGCACGCCCCAGAATAATGCAGTTCACCACGATCAGCGGGATGAAGACGCCCAGTGCCTCGTACAGGGGCGGCGTGTAGGCTTTCATCAGCATTTCGACCACGGTCACGAACGAGGCGATCACGACGATGAACGCCGGGATGCGCACCTTGTCCGGAATGATGTTCTTGATGAGCGAGATCACCAGGTTCGACATGATCAGCACGGCCATCGTCGCCAGCCCCATGCCCATGCCGTTTTCGGCCGAGGTCGTCGTACCCAGCGTGGGACACATGCCCAGCACCAGCACGAACGTCGGGTTGTTCCTGACGATGCCGCTCAGAATGATGTTCAGTTTATTCATTTTGCCCTCCTTCCTGAGCCGCCGGCCCGTTGGTTTGTTCCTCTGCCGAATCTCCGGCCGCAGAAGTCGCTCCCGACGATACGTCTGTCGGCGCCGTACCCGTCGCTACGCTCTTGTAAGCCATCCAGGCGCGGTTGATCGCATCGACATAGGCGCGCGAGGATATGGTCGCGGCCGTCAGTGCATCGACGTCGCCGCCGTCCTTCTTCACGGCCAGCTTGCCGTCCACGAGCTTCATCGTTTCGAGTTTCTTGCCCTGGATGCTCCCCAGCAGCACATTTTCCTTGTCGGCCATCTTCGTCCCGAGCCCCGGGGTCTCAGCCTGCCTGAGCACGTTGACGTTGACCACTTCACCGTCGGGCGTGAAGCCCACCATCATGCTGATCGCGCCGCCGAAACCGTTCTTGGTCATCGACTCCACGGCGTAACCCGCGACCTGTCCTCCCTTGGTTGCGGTGTAGACCGTGATCGGCATATCGTCGATCGTCAGCGCTTCGGGTGCGGTCTGGTCGAACGGCGGAAGCACGACCTTCAGCGCCTCGACCTTCGCCGCCTGCTCGGCCTGGGCGATCGGTTCGGCCGTAATCATGTTCACGGCGCCCACGCCGGCCGAAGCCACGAGCGTGATGCCGAACAGTACGGCCGTCATATTCACAAGTGTACTTTTCATACTGCGTCACCTCCTATTTAACGCCGAAGCGCTTGGGTTTGACATATTTGTTGATCAGGGGCACACAGGCGTTCATGATCAGTATCGCGAACGACATACCCTCGGGATAGGCGCCCCACAGGCGGATGCACATCGTGATGGCGCCGATACCGATGCCGAAGATCACACCCCCTCTGACGGTCATCGGCGAGGTCGAATAATCCGTCGCCATGAATATCGCGCCCAGCAGGGCTCCGCCGGCCAGTACATGGAACAGCGGGAGCTGCCCACGCACCGCCCCGGTACTGCCCGAAGCGAGGGCCACGACAAACGCGAATACGGCCATCGTACCGAGCACCGACACGGGAATCTGCCACGTGATGACGCGGCGCCAGAGCAGGTATACGAAGCCGCAGATCAGGGCCAATGCCGCCACCTCGCCCAGCGAGCCGGGCATATTGCCCAGCAGCAGTTCCTGCACACCGAGCACGTCGGGGGCGGCGCCGTGTTTCACGGCCGCCAGCGGCGTAGCGCCCGAAAGTGCGTCGAAAGCTCCGTTCGCCGGCATCGGGAACGAAGTCATCTGCACCGGGTAGGCGATCAGCAGGAACACACGCCCCACCAGCGCGGGGTTGAACGGATTTTTGCCCAGCCCGCCGAAGGTCATCTTGGCGATGGCGATGGCGACGAATGCGCCGATCACGACGATCCACCAGGGAATCGAGGCTGGCAGGTTGAAAGCCAGCAGCACGCCCGTCACCACGGCCGACCAGTTCCCGATTGTCAGCGAGCCGCCGACGAGGAACCGCTGGATGAGGTACTCGAACAACACGCAGCACGCCACGCAGAGCGCCGTGACACGCAGCACGTCCACCCCGAACACCACCGCCGAGACGACCAGCGCAGGCATCAGCGCGATCACGACGTCGCGCATGATCCTGGCCGTCGACTGCGAAGTCTGCACGTGCGGTGCGGGAGCAACAACAAGTTTGTTTGCCATAATATCTTTCTGTTTTTCCATTTACTTTTTCGGTGCCGCGGCACGTGCGCGGATAATGCCCATGACAGTCTGTGTCCCCAGGCGCACCCAGTCGAGCAGCGGCAGGTAGGCGGGGCACGAGGCCTGGCAGCAGCCGCACTCGATGCACGAAGTGATCATCTGCGCCTCGACTTCCTCCCAGCCTTTCTTCTGGGTCATCTTCGAGAGATAATAGGGTTCGAGCCCCATCGGGCAGGCAGCCACGCACTTGGCGCACTTGATGCACTGCGAGGCCTCGCGGCGCTGGGCGTCGCGGCCGCTCATGACGGTGATGCCCGAGCACCCCTTCGTCACGGGCGAGGCGAGGTTGACCATCGCGCGCCCCATCATCGGGCCGCCGTTGATGACCTTGCCCGCATCGGCGGGAAGCCCTCCGGCCGCCTCGATCAGCGCCTCGACGGGCGTACCCATGCGGGTCAGCAGGTTCTTGGGCTCCCGGACGCCTTTGCCCGTGATCGTCACCACGCGCTCGATCAACGGCTTGTGCTTCTGCACGGCCTGGTAGACCGCATAGGTCGTCGAGGCATTGCACACCACGGCACCCACGTCGATCGGGAGTGCGGGCGGGGGCGGCACCTCGCGCCCCGTAATGGCCGCGATCAGCTGTTTCTCACCGCCCTGCGGGTATTTCACCTTGAGGGGCACCACCTCGATGCCCTTATACCCTTGGGCCAGACGGCGCAGGTGCGCAATGGCGTCGGGTTTGTTGTTCTCGATCCCGATATAGGCTTTCTCCACGGCGATGGCCTTCATCAGTATCGTCACGCCCACGAGCAGCTCCTCGCCGTGCTCCAGCATCGTACGGTGGTCGGACGTAAGGTAAGGCTCGCACTCTACACCGTTGATAATCAGCGATTCAGCCTTTTTCCCGGGAGGAATCGAGAGTTTCACGTGCGTAGGGAACGTCGCGCCGCCCATGCCGACGATGCCGGCGTCCTTGATCCGGGCGACGATCTCCTGTGCCGAGAGCGTACACTCGCGGACGAGCGTCTCCGAGCGGTCGATCCCCTCGGCCCAGTCGTCGCCCTCGCGCTTGATCGTAATCATCATCTGGCGCAGCCCCTGCCCGTTGGACACCATGTCCACGGCCGTTACCGTCCCCGAAACCGGGGCGTGAATGTTGGCCGACATAAAGCTGCCCGCCTCGGCGATGAGCTGCCCCGTCACGACCTTGTCGCCCTTGGCGACCTTGGCCACGGCGGGGGCGCCGATGTGCTGTGCGAGCGGGATCGTCACCACGTCGGGCAGCGGAAGCACCTCGATCGGTTTGGCGCCGCTCAGTTTATTTTCCGACGGATGGACTCCGCCTATTGGAAATGTCTTCATATCTTGTGTTTCTCTGATTTGACGGTACTTATTCGGCTTTCGGAGTTTCGG
>OGQJ01003352.1_pt1 | contig 11018 bp, 16 predicted proteins | sample 1553161 | NCBI WGS metagenome assembly OGQJ01 (sample SAMEA2579923, study PRJEB22360) | human gut metagenome | biome: human gut; feature: human-associated habitat; material: faeces | place: Denmark | collected 2008/2010 | reverse complement strand
TGCCGGATAGGAACGGCAAAATTTTTTACACTTCTATTACTTCTTTATCACACATCAGTAAAGTCTCAGGGCATGAAGCAGCTGATGGCCGGTGGCGGTGTAGCACTGATCGGCACGACTCTGGTGCCGCTGCTTTCCGGTCTGTTCGGTTAAGCAAAGGCTGTCGGAGCGAAGATTCCGACCGGGCGGCGAAAGCTGCCTGTTACATAGTCAGGTGCAGGCAATCTCCGCAGCTGGCTATGTTCTGCGCTCTCCGGCAGGTGCACATGTTGGAAGTATGGCGCAGGACCGCAGTTTAGAATCGCACGGCTGATAGGCCGGACAAGTTACAGGAGGACAAATCTATGGCGTTTCTTACTACAACTGCATCGGCACTGTCTCTTTTCTCACAGCTGTTTATGCTTCTGTCCCGGATGGCGAAGCTGTTCGGCGTGTTCGCGTAAGGAAGGAGGCGGCTCATGCAGAGTATCCTTGAACAGATCACAGATTGGCTCAAGAGCATGATCATCAGCGGTATCATGGGAAATCTTTCAGGGATGTTCGATTCGGTCAACCAGCAGGTTGGACAGATCGCAGGCGATGTGGGAACCACACCGGCGAACTTTTCACCTGCGGTTTTTTCTATGATCCGTAACATCTCGGAATCCGTGATCCTGCCCATTGCCGGAATGGTGCTGACATTCATCGCCTGTTATGAGCTGATCCAGATGCTCATCGAGCATAACAATCTGGCAAATTTCGAGACGTGGACATTTTTCAAATGGGTCTTTAAGACCTTTCTGGCAGTGACCCTGATCTCAAACACATTCAATATCACGATGGCTGTCTTTGATGTGGCGCAGCAAGTGATCTCCCGAAGCGGCGGTCTGATTTCCGGCAGTACGTCCGTCAGCGATGCGACCCTGACAGCGATGCAGGCCACACTGGAAGGCATGGACTTGGGACCGCTGCTGGGACTGTATTTGCAGACATTTGTGGTTCAGGTCACGATGCTGGCATTGTCGGCTATTATCTTTGTTATCGTGTATGGCCGAATGGTGGAAATATATCTCATGGTGAGCCTTGCGCCGATTCCGTTCGCAACCTTTGGAAACCATGAGCAGAGCCATACCGGTCAAAACTATCTGCGCTCCCTGTTTGCACTGGGATTCCAGGGGTTTCTTATCATGATCTGTGTAGGCATCTACGCAGTTCTGATTCAGAACCTGTCCTTTTCGGATAACATCATCAGCAGCATTTGGGGCGTTATGGGCTATACGGTTTTGCTGGCATTTACGCTGTTTAAGACGGGAAGCCTCGCAAAATCCGTGTTTGCAGCGCATTAAGGAAGGAGGCATGATTCGTGGCATCTTATATTTCTGTACCGCGTGACCTTTCAAAGGTCAAAACCAAGGTCTTTATGAATCTGACCAAACGGCAGATTCTCTGCTTCGGAGCCGGTGCGCTGATTGGCGTTCCGGTTTTCTTTTTGCTCAAGTCCAGCGGGAATCTGAGCCTTGCTGCACTTGGCATGATGGCAGTGATGCTGCCGCTTTTCTTTCTTGCCATGTACGAGAAAGACGGTCAGCCGCTGGAAGTGGTGGCAAAGCACTTTTATGAGGCAAAGTTCAAGAGGCCGAAAACGCGGCCTTACAAAACAAAAAATTACTATGCACTGCTGGTTCAGCAGGCAGACGTGGAAATGGAGGTAAATCGCATTGTTCAAAATTCTCGAAAAGCTGACAGCGAAGAATAAAAAGCAGGATGACATCCGAATGCCGTCCCATCTGTCAGCCGCAGAGCAAAAACAGGTGCAGACGGTGATTGACCGTGCAAGGGGTGACAGCACGGTTCCGCACTCAGCTCAGGATAGCATTCCCTTTCAGCGGATGTTCCCGGATGGTATCTGCCGTGTGACGGACAACTACTACACCAAAACCATTCAGTTTCAGGACATCAATTACCAGCTGGCACAGCAGGAGGATCAGACGGCTATCTTTGAGGAATGGTGCAGCTTCCTGAACTTCTTTGATTCCAGCATCCGCTTTGAGCTTTCTTTTATGAATACGCTCCAGCTGCCGGAGGATGATGGTGACGAGGACGAAGAAGTGGATGTCAACGAGGATTATGAAGCGGAATCGGAAGATGAACCTGTCTGATTAACGCAGCGTTGACCGGTGGGGCGGCTGAAAAGCCGTCCCCTTTACATAGCCAAATGGTTGGTGGGTGAACTATTTTGAGCTATGAAGCTATGGAATCTGTAGGCGATATCTGATAAAATAGAAAGTAAGAACAGCTCAACAACCCGGAATTTGTCTTGACCTTATAAATTTCCCCGCCTGATTTGCCCCGTTCATTGTCCAGATAGTACATATAGCAGTGGTCACAGCCCTCACTGTATTTGCGGCAGCCATGCCAGGGATTCCAAATATCACTGCTCATACCGATTCCTTTCCAGTTCGCAAATCAGACTGTGAGGCATTCTTCGTGGCCCACGTACCGCACCAATCCCATAGGCTTTCAGCTTCTCAAACGGGAGAAAAGACGGGTTGTACTGATCCAGCTTTTTCAATCTCATCACATGGTTCATATGTACGTTGCCATCATCATAATGGTAAGGAATATTGACTTCTGTAGCTTCGCACCGATATAGAACAGCGGAAACCGGGGCCGTAACATATAGACAGACAACATCGCCAACGGCTACTTCCTCCTGTTTATAGCCTTGGTCAGTAGTTTGATACTATGTACGAACTTTCTGCGTACTTGCTTTCGTTTTCGGATACCGTACAATATTTATACAATGAATCGTCAAGAGAGGAGGCAACAAGGTGACTTCTTTAACCATAGAACAAAAAAGAGTGGACATATACCCAAGCGCAAAGCCGGGCAGCCCAGTTATCTATCTCAACACCTTTTCCAATGCCGTTAACAGTGTGTATAAAAACCTGATGGCGCTCGGCTGCCCAGATTTCTGTCTGGTGGCGGTCAGTAAGCTGAAATGGGATCATGACATGACACCGTGGTATATGGGGCCGATCTCTAAACACGATACGCCCTGCACCGGGGGTGCGGATGATTACCTGAAACTGCTTCTGGATGAAATTATGCCGGAAGCGGAAGCGCTCCTTCCCGGTGCGCCCGCCTGGCGGGGCCTCGCCGGTTACTCGCTGGCCGGGCTGTTCGCCCTCTACGCTCTCTACCAAACGGATGTGTTTGCCCGCGCAGCGAGTATGTCAGGTTCCTTCTGGTTTGAGGGCATCATGGAATATGTGTGCTCCCATGAGATGAAGCGCAAACCTGACTGTCTGTATTTTTCTCTCGGAGACAAGGAGAGCTCCACCGATAATCCGATTTTGAACGTTGTGCAGCAGAATACGCAGGAGATAGAAACACTGTGCCACGGGAAAGGCATCGAAACCACCTTCGTACTGAACAGTGGCAGCCACTATCAGGCGTGCAACAAGCGCACAGCGGCTGGCATTCACTGGATATTAAATAGATAAACCGACAAGGAGATAAAACGATGGATACGATTTATTCGCTTTTTCAGAAAGTAGTTAAAGAACATGAAAATGCCCCGGCTATCATTGAAAACGACCGCACCATGACTTTTGGAGAGCTGTCCAACATGGTGGATATGATCACGTGCAGCTTTCCGCAGGAAGTACACAGCATCGGCATCGTCATGCGTCACCGAACCGAGATGATTGCCTCGATTCTGGCGGTACTCAAATGCGGCGGCCGATATGTCCCAGCCGAGCCGGATTTTCCCACCGGGCGCATCCATGACATGATGACCGAGGCACAGGTGGATTTTGTGCTGACGGAACACGCCTTTGCGCCCAAACTGAGCAGTTTCCCCATCCGCTATACAGATTGTGAGATCTGCGGCGTGGAGACGCCCTCCTGGAAGCGCAACGCCATCGAAGACCCGGAACGCCCCGCCTATGTGCTGTATACGTCAGGTACCACCGGGCGGCCCAAAGGTGTCTGTGTCACCAACCGCAATGTTTGCCATTATGTCCGTGCCTTTGCCAACGAGTTCCATCCCGGCCCCGGTGATGTCATGCTGCAATATTCCGTCTGTTCTTTTGACATCTTTGTGGAGGAAGTGTTCACCAGTCTGCTGAATGGTGCCGCTCTGGCCATCCCCGCTGACGAGGATAAGGCCGACATCCATGCATTGATGGCTTTTGTGGAACGCCACCATGTGACTATGATCAGCGGCTTTCCGTATCTGCTGGCAGAAATGAACCACCTGTCTGTCATTCCGTCCTCTCTGCGGCTGCTTATCAGCGGCGGCGATGTGTTGCGGGGCGTTTATGTGGATCACCTGCTGAACAAAGCAGAGGTTTACAACACCTACGGCCCCTCCGAGACAACGGTCTGCGCCTCCTATTACCGTTGTAATAGTGGAACTGTGCTGGAGGACGGTACCTATCCCATCGGTCATCCTGTACTAGGTGCGCAGATCAGGATTCTGGATCAGTCTGGCAACGAGGTTGCCAAAGGGCAGACGGGTGAGATTTGCATTTATGGCGGCGGTGTATCTCTGGGCTACATTGGCGACCATGCCGAGGAAAACAGAGCTTTTGAGCGGCAGCCGGACGGTAGCACCATGTACCGCAGCGGCGATTTGGGCTATATCCTGCCGGATGGCAACATTGCATTCCTGCACCGCAAGGACGACCAGATCATGATTTACGGCAAGCGGGTGGAACTTGCCGAGGTGGAGTCCCGGCTCTATCGGTGCAAGGATGTGCAGCAGGCTATTGTCCGGGCTTTTACAGACGAGGATGGACTGTCCTATATGACCGCCTATGTGGTGCCTTCCGACAATAAGCTGAAAGTCTCGGAAGTAAAAAAAGAACTGTCTGAAAATCTGACTTCCTTTATGATCCCAGAGTTCTTTGTGAAGATGAAGCAGATTCCTTTGAATGTCAACGGTAAGCCGGATGTGTCGAAACTGCCGGTGGTAATGAAAGCGGGGGCATTATAATGGAGATTCAGATCCGGCAGGCCACGATCCAGGACCTGAATGTATTGATGCAATGGCGAATGGAAGTCTTGCATGAGGTATTCTCCATCCCCTCGGAGCGGTCTGTAACAGAGCTGGAATCGGAAAATCGCCGCTACTATCAAACAGAACTGCCGCAGGGCGGACATATTGCCTGCTTTGCCTACGTAGGGGAGGAAATCGTCGGCTGCGGCGGGATATGCCTCTATCATGAGATGCCCTCACCGGACAATCTAAACGGGAAATGTGCCTACCTGATGAACATTTATACCCGGCCGCAGTTTCGCGGACACGGCATAGGGAACAGAATCGTCAGGTGGCTTGTAGAGCAGGCTCGTCAGCGGCATATTTCAAAAATTTATCTTGAAACCTCAAACAAAGGCAGGCCGCTGTATCAAACAATCGGTTTTGCCGATATGAAGGATATGATGAAACTGTCCCGTGAAAAATAAGCAAAATCAAAGGAGCATACATACAATGGAGCCAATCATCTGAAACGTTGAAGTAAAAAGCGTCCTCACAAAATCCAATTTGCCTGTGAGTGATTATTCGGTCAATCCTTATGTGGGCTGTGGCCACGGCTGCAAATATTGCTACGCATCTTTTATGAAGCGTTTTACCAATCACCCGGAGCCCTGGGGAGAGTTCATAGACGTTAAATTTTGGCCGGAAATCAAACACCCGGAGCGGTATGCAGGGAAAGAACTGTTTCTCTGTTACGTGACCGACCCATATCAGCCGCTGGAGGAAACCGCCTGCCGCACCCGCGCCATTTTGGAGCAGATGCAGGGCAGTGAATGTAGCCTCAGTATTGCTACCAAGTCTGACCTGGTGCTGCGTGACCTTGACCTCATTAAAACATTCCCCAATGCGCGGGTATCCTGGTCGATCAAACACACTGGACGAAGATTTTCGCGCTGATATGGACAATGCAGTGAGCATTGAGCGGCGGCTGGCCGCTATGAAAGCATTCCATGATGCTGGTGTGCGCACCACCTGCTTTATCTCGCCGATTTTCCCCGGCCTCACCGACCTGCCCTCCATCATCCACCGGGCGAAGAATCAATGTAATTTGGTCTGGCTGGAAAACCTAAACTTGCGGGGCGGTTATAAGAAAACGATTTTTGACTATATAACGGAAAAACATCCAGACCTGCTGCCGCTGTACGATACCATTTACAATAAAAAAGAACGCAGCTACTGGTCAATGCTGGATGCGCAGATGCGGCAGTTTTGCCAAGAGGAAGGGCTACTGTATGTCCGGGATGATGATTCCATCAAACGCCCGTTCAACGATCCGCCTATCGTGGTCAATTATTTTTTCAACGAAGAGATTATCCCTCGGCCAAAATGCAGAAGAACAGGTAATCAAAACTATATAGTAACATGCAGAAAGCTAGAAGTTGTAGAGGTGAGGTTATGAAACGCGCAGAATTAGAATCATTTATAATGGAGACATATAACGCTGAGACAGATTATCCGTGGCTCAAATATCCGAATTATGAGGTGTTCCGGCATTGTAATAATCGGAAGTGGTTTGCTCTGATTATGGATGTACCAAAGAACAAGCTGGGGCTGCAAGGCGAAGAAATGCTGAAAGTGGTCGATTTCAAATGTGACCCAATTCTGATTGGCACACTACGAGAGGAACCCGGCTTCTTCCCGGCGTATCACATGAGCAAGGATAGCTGGATTACTGTTGCACTGGATGGCAGCGTATCAGATGACAAAACCAAAATGTTGCTTGATATGAGTTATGAAGCAACGATACCCAAAACATGCAAAAAGAGATACTGATAAATTCAAGTTTGTTGAACTGAACAAAACGGAATTGACTTGTTCAAATCACCAAAAAGCGATGCGTTAAAAACTAAACGCATCGCTTTTGCTATTACTATTCTGATTCCAGTATTCTATCAACATTTTGGGACAGTTATGATATTGTCAATATTAGTTGACACATTTTCCTCAAGGATTTTGAACCCTATGCTGCTTCCTTCAGGGAAGCGTAATATTGTTGTCTTTTGATCATTGGGGGAAGACCTCTATTAGTGGAGCAGATCCTCCTGTTATTCCAGTAACTGGTGAAATATCTCCAGATGATTGTCTTAAGTTCATCCGTAGTCATTTTCTCTGTATCATAACGATCATATAGCAGTTCTGTTTTCATTCTTGCCCACATGCTCTCACACCGGGCATTATCGTGGCACCTGCCACCTGCGCTGTTCATACTTTGTTGTATGCCATATTTCTGTATCGCTTCCCGGTAAAGCTGGCTGGTATACTGCATTCCCCTGTCTGAATGGATAATGGCTCCACGGATACTAGGATACGCTTTAGCAGCATTTTCCAGTGTCTCTTTACATAAAGAGGCTTTCATATTTGTATCCATTGCCAAACCGATCACGCTGGAATCAAAGCAGTCAAAAATGGCTGAAACATACAGTTTACCATCACAGCCTTTGATCTCTGTCATATCTGTAACACATTTTGTCAGCGGTTCTTCTGCGTGGAAATCACGCTTTAACAGATCCTCTGATTTTCTGGCTTCCCTGTCCGCCTTTGTGATTCCGTTTGGCTTGCGTCTGGGATGATGGCTGATTCCGATCTCTTCCATGATGCGGTAAACGGTGCGTTCGCTGGGAATATCCACATTTTCCGGCTGCTTCAATGTCAATGCCTGATACATGCGGATACGGCCATAAGTATCATTGCATTCATCTTCCGTGAGAATCTCCTTCATGGCATCCGCCAGTGGCTGATATTTCCATGGGCGGTCTTTGTTTGCAAGATACTGGTAAAATCCCTGTCTGCTGACATGAAGGATCCTGCAGAAAAAGGCGATATCCCCTTTTAATTCGCCGCCTTTCGTTTGTAATGCAATAAACTTCATTCTTTCGTTTTTGCTGACTTCAGACGGCTCGCGGCGAAAAAAGCACTGGCTTCCTCAAGAAAGTCGTTTTCTTTCTTTAAAAGTCTGATTTCCTTCTCCAGTTCCTTTACCTGTTGACGGAGCCTTAAAAGTTCTTCATTAAGCGTCATGGCACTTTGTGGAGTCTGTGAGCCAGCTCCAAGATCAAGATTGCCAAGACGGTTCGCATGTACCCAGCCATACAGGGTATTCCTTGGCACTCCCAGTTCTTTAGCTGCCTTAGCTTGTCCGATTTCTTTAGCGAGTTTCACCGCCTGTACTTTGTATTCATGGTCATATTGTCTGTTTCCTGCCATTTTGTCCACTCTCCTTATCCTCTTGATTATATCTCAAATCCTTGAGAATGAGGTGTCAACTTTTTTTATACCACATCACAGGCCATGTATGTTTTACCACAGCCTGCAGCGCCGGTGATAAAAAGATTTCGGTGTTCAGATATATATTCGCAAGTTGCAAGTCGGTTAATAAGACCCTTGTTAAGCTTGCGTCCGGAAGTGTAATTGATATCCATGATACTTGCTTCCGGTTGGTCGAATCCAGCATTACGGATCAATCGTTTCTGACGATTATTCTTACGATTACTGTATTCGATGTCCACCAGCATACCAAAACGGTCCTCGAATGGTACGTCTTTAAATTTCGTATCATCCAGCTGGTTGCGGAACGCATCTGCCATAGTAGTAAGGCGCATTTCAATTAATTTATCTATTGTACTCTGATTCGTCATATATGTTTACCTCCGATAGTAATCGGCACCTCTTGTGATGCCGTGTGCTTTATGTGTAGTCTTGGATTCAGTAGTTTCTGATTCCGGTTTTACAGAACCTGTTACAAGGATGTTTTTAATACTCTTATAACTGGGTGAAGCTGTATAAGATAGTGCCTTTTTACAGGCTGCTTCAAACAATGCATCTGAGTATTTCTCTGCAAGCTTCAGAAGCCCCATACAACTTCGGTAGGTCTGTTGTTCCACACGTTTGGAGGTCAGTATTGCATTGACCACAGTGTACGTATTTATGCCAATCAGCTCAGCCCATTTGCGGAACCGGTCGCCGTTCCATTCCAGATATTTCTGGTGATCTTCCGGCATATGTTCCGTGACCGTGCTGTACTGCCCAGGGCGTCCTTTCAGACGACGGTGGGAAGCAATGCGGTTATGGTTGTAGAAAATTTCAATAGTGTTATCTGTTACCTTTACATCCACTTTCTTTTTGATGTATTCATAAGGAACTGAGTATAGCATTCCATCCACAGATATGTGATAATTGAACTGGACGGTGGCTGTCTTCCAGTCGCTCAGTTCAAAACGGGTAGAAGGTAATGGTGCCAGCAATGGTTTTTCTTCCTCAAGAAATAAGCTTCGCCGACTACCCTCTTTCTTTTGAAAGAGCCTTTGGTTGAACAGTTCGAGCTTGTCTCTGATTGCACGATTTAATTCGGCAAGGGAGAAGAACTGTTCATCCCGAAGTGCTGCTGTAATCCAGGTAGAGATATTTCCTACCGTCCCTTCAGCATTCTGCTTATCCTTGGGAGCCCTGACACGCGCCGGAATAATAGCAGTGCCATAATGCTCAGCCAGTTCCTGATAGGTCTCATTGATCTGCTGGTTTTTCCATCCGCCATGATGAACAACTGCAGTTTTGCAGTTATCCGGTACGAGAATTCTGGCGACACCGCCAAAATATTCGTACATATGGACATGTGCATTGATCCATGATTTCTGTTTCATGTCCAGAAATGCTTCCACGTATGTATACTGGCTGTAAGTCATTACACCGACAAATATGTATGCTTTGATGATTTCGCCGGTATCAGGATCAATGACTGTTGCAGGATCACCTGCCCAGTCAACTTCAACCTGTTCACCGGGTTTACGGTTGATATGCATGGTAGCGCGATGTTTCTGCTCATCCTGTTGGATGCGATAGCAGAACTGTGAATACATGAGCGGTTCTTCGCCATTGGCACGGCAATCCTCCATGTATTCCGTCCATAGGAGCTTTTTGCTTACGCCGTTGCGAAGCAGCTCATTGCGGATGTAAGCGTAGTCAGGCATTCTTTTATTGGATGTGACTTGTTTTACAGAAGGGAAAAATTTTTCTGCAAGTACAGCATCGGTATCGCTTTCATCAAGTGGCCAGGAGATATCTAATTCCTTAGCTCGCTTTAAAACGCGATTGACCGTTTTCTTGGAGACATTGCAGCTGTCGGCAATGTTCTGCTGACTGAGTCCCAGACCACTAAGTCTGAGAATCTCTCGATACTTGGTCATAGTCATGACCTCCTTTGAATGTATTTACACCTTTTGGTGCATGATTACATTCTAAGGGATTTATGATAAAGGTTTCCACCACCGGAATGGCGGTTTCCTTAAAAACGGATTTGCGGTTTCCTATCTCCGGACAGTGGGGACATGGAGACCGGATTATTCATTTTCTGAGAAACACCACAGTTTGCCATGATGTTATGTTGAGAGAAGCCCAATATTCTAAGCTGGATGATTTCTCGATACTTGGTCATAATAGCGACCTCCTTATAATGAACTTACACCATAGGGTACATATTTTCATTATAAGGATTTGGGAGAAAAATGATTCAAAAAAGCAATATTTGATAAAAAGTAGTGTAAATATTTTGGCTTTATGATAAAATATAACTATATTAAACGATAATAAAATAAAGGGAAGTATGATAAATGAAAGACGATTTGACAAAATTATGTGATAAAATTGAAAATTGTAATAAATGTGGATGTCATAACAGTGAAATTGTTTGTGTAAAATATTGGGTAGGTGTATATATAAATAGAGATAGGAATAAATTTCTAAGGTTAAAAGCAGAAGTAAACAGTCATAAAAATTTTATAGATGATTTTGTTATATTAACATACTTGATGACAATTGCCTCTATATTAATTACGATTTTTGGTACCATATTTTCAAATCAATTAATTGATTTGAAAATATGGTGTGCAATACTTTTTATAATGTTTATTATAAACATTATTGAGTTATGGGGGAAAAATAAATGGGGATATAGGAATAAATGGATATATTATATAGAGGTTGTTTTGGAAGATATGGAAAG
>OGQJ01003347.1_pt1 | contig 11025 bp, 9 predicted proteins | sample 1553161 | NCBI WGS metagenome assembly OGQJ01 (sample SAMEA2579923, study PRJEB22360) | human gut metagenome | biome: human gut; feature: human-associated habitat; material: faeces | place: Denmark | collected 2008/2010 | reverse complement strand
GTTTAGGCAAGTGAAAATTGTCGTTTAGGCAAGAAAAATTGTTGTTCAGGCAAGATGCACCGACGCCCGGGGAGGGCAGTATGTCACGAAATCGGATCGTTTTCAAGCCGGGACCTGCGCCATCCGGACGGGGATACACCCTCCTTTTCCTTGAAGATCCGGGTGAAATGGCTGGGCGAAACGAAGCCCGATATCTCGGCGATCTCGGCGATGTTCTGCTCGGGGTGCCGGAGCATGCTCCGCTTGGCATATTCCATTCGCAGGTCGGTGACCCAGTCGCGGAACGAAAGGTCGTAGGTCGCCTTGATGTATCCCGAGAGGTAGGTGCGGTTGGTATGCAGGGTGTCGGCCAGCTCCTTGATCGTGAGTCCCGGGTGGAGATAGCCGTCGGCGGCGATCCACTCCCGGATCTTTCCGGCGATCTCCGTGAGGTGCGACGGCATTTCGGGCTCGGGTTCGGGCTCCGTCCCGGCGTCGCTCAGGATCTCGTCTTCCGACGCGATTTCGCTCTCCATTGCATGTTCCACCCGCTCGTAGAAGAGCAGGTAGCTCTGGTAGCAATGGAAAAGGTAGATGTAGAAAGGAACCGACGAGAGGATCCACACGAAGACGTAGCGGTCGGGCAGGAACGTGAGCAGCCCGCAGCCGACACCGAAGATGACGGCCCAGTAGGTGAAGATCGAGAGCCAGCGGATGTAGGCCCCGATGTCGTCGGAGTGGGTGTCGGCGAAGAGACGCACGGCGCGTCGGTAGGCGCGGATAAGGCGTCGGGCCAGCCAGATGCCGTAGCACACGAGCCAGGCGGCCATCACCGTCAGTCCCGCCTTTTGGGTCGGGCCGCCGTGCAGACCCAGCAGGATGAAGGCCGACAGGAGCGTGAAGAGCATCCATGCGGCGAGGTGGAAGGCAAAGCGGCGCCCCGTGACGTAGAAGCGGTCGAGCAGCGTGGTGAGCGCCGAACTGAAGAGCCAGTAGCAGAGGAAGTAGGTCGAAAGGTTCATCAGGATGGCCGCATTGACGTTGTGGAACCGGATCCCGAAGAAGAAATGCACCGCATAGTTGGCGGCCAGCAGCAATATGGCAATGCCCATGATGCGCCGTGAGCGGAGGTAGTTGGCGAAGATGGCCCGGTCGGGCGTCGGGGCCAGCAGGAAATAGACGCCGAAGAAGATCATCAGCGGCAGGGCGATGCAGAGCGAGTATTCGTAGAGCGGGTAGTTCATGGGGTTTTGGTATTGCGGCCTGCGGACGGAGGCCTGTCTCTTCGGGAGGAAGGCTCCCGGGTCTGCGTCGCAAACACATAACAAAGGTACGCAATAATTCGATCGGGCGTTTGATTTTTGTACACGAAAAGTTTTCCGAAGGGAGCAATTTCGTCCGTTTTTCTGTCGGGCCGGTCAGGACCCGGACCGGCTCCGGCTGCTCCGGCAAGATGAAAAGGCCTGCATGCTTTTGACATGCAGGCCTTTTTTGAAGCCATGGTCCCGAAAGCCCGCCCGCCGTCTTCGGATCCGGGTGCGGGACCGGGATATATCCCCGGGCGGAAACGATCAGATGAAGAGGTTCAGGTTGGCCTCCTCGGTGCGGTCGAGGTAGGAGGCGACGCCGCCCAGCGTGACGCCGTCCAGCAGCTCTTCGCGCCGTACGCCCATGACGTCCATCGACATCGTGCAGGCGATCATCTCCACGCCGCTCTCGCGGGCCTGGCGCATCAGTTCCTCGAGGCTGTCGATCTTCTTGCGGCGCATGATGCCGCGCATCATGCGGCTGCCCATGCCCCACATGTTGAGCTTCGAGAGGTGCAGCTGTCCGCTGTGCGCCGGGAGCATCCAGCCGAACATGCGGCCCATGAGGTCTTTCCGTACGGCCGGTTTTTCGCGCTTTTTGATGACGTTGAGCCCCCAGAAGGTGAAGAACATCGTCACCCGCTTCCCGGTTGCTGCCGCTCCGTTGGCAATGACGAACGATGCCAGCGCCTTGTCCAGATCGTCGCTGAAGACCACGATCGTCTTGTTGTCGGCCGCTGTGCGTTGTGCACTGCGGCACGAAGCCTCGGTCGGCGTCTGCTTGCGGATCAGGGCACGCACCTTGCCGCAGCTCGTGTCGAGCGACAGCAGTTCGGCGCCCGTCATCCGGCACCACGAGGCCACGTCACGGCCGAATGCCTGGTCCGTTGCCGTGATGCGGAGCCGTTCGCCCGGTTTCAGCCCTTCGTAGCTCTTCCTGAGTTGCATGACCGGCCCCGGGCACATCAGCCCGCAGGCATCCACCTCGAGCGTCGGGGGTGCCGGTTCCGCGCAGGCGGTCGGCGCATGCCGTACATTCCGGACTCCGGCCCCGGTGCTGCATCCGCAGCTGCCGCTCCCGCTCTGCTCGTTGTGGGGCTCGGGTACCGGGGCGGTTGCCGCGCGCCATGTCGCGTAGCCGCCCGAGAGGTTGCGGACGTCTGCAAATCCGTGCTGCGAGAGGATGCGGCTTGCCAGGTAGCCCCGCAGACCGACGGCGCAGCTCACCACGACGGGACGCTCGCGCGGCAGTTCGCCGAGGTGTTCGCGCAGCTCGTCGAGCGGGATGTTCACGAAACCCGGGATCGAGCCCATTGCGAACTCGTCGCGCGTGCGGACGTCGATGCACAGCGTCTCCCGGGAAAGCGTCCCGATCTCGCGCCACTGGATCGGGCGCACCCGTCCGGCAAGGATGTTCTCCGCCACATATCCGGCCATGTTCACCGGATCCTTGGCCGAGGAGTAGGGAGGTGCATAGGCATGCTCCAGCTCCGTGAGGTCGTGGACGGTGCCGCCCGTGCGGATGATCTGTTCGAACATCTCGATGCGTTTGTCGGCACCGTCGTATCCGACGACCTGTGCGCCGAGCAGGCGGCCCGTGCCGGGAGCGAAGAGGATCTTGATCGCGAGCGGCAGCGCATCGGGGTAGTAGCCGGCGTGCGAAGCGCCGTGCGTGTATGACGAGATGTATTCGATGCCGTTGGCCTTCAGAAGCTTGGCGTTGGCTCCGGCCGCGGCTACCGTCAGGTCGAAGACCTTGGCAACCGAGGTGCCGATCGAACCCTTGTAGGAGTGGGTGTTGCCCAGTATGATGTTGTCGGCCACGATGCGGCCCTGTTTGTTGGCCGGGCCTGCCAGCGGAATCAGGGCCGGGCGGCCTGTGACCAGATGGCGCACCTCGACGGCGTCGCCCAGGGCGTAGATCTCCGGGTCGGAGGTCTGCATGTATTCATTGACGGCGATGCCGCGGCGCTCGCCCAGCACGAGCCCCGCTTCTTGGGCGAGTCTGGTCTCGGGACGCACGCCGATACTCAGGATCACCAGATCCGACGTGATCTTCCGGCCGCTCTGCAGGTGGATGGAAACACGCCCTTCGGGGGTCTCCTCGAAGCGTACGACGCCATCCTCAAGGTAGAGCCCCACCCCCTTGTCCGTCAGGTGGCGGTGGACGAGTGCCGCCATCGAGAAGTCGAGCGGGGCCATCACCTGGTTGGCCATCTCCACCACATCGACATGCAGCCCGAGACGGTGCAGGTTCTCGGCCATCTCCAGACCGATAAATCCGCCGCCCACGACCACGGCGTGCTGCGGTCGCTGCGTATCGACATATTGTTTGATGGCATCCGTGTCGGGGACGCTGCGCAGCGTGAAGATTTTCGGGCTCTCGATGCCCTCGATCTTCGGGCGCAGGGGCTCGGCTCCGGGCGAAAGCACCAGCCGGTCGTACGACTCCGTGTAGGTCTCGCCGGTGGCGAGGTTGTGCACCGAAACCTGCTTGCGCGTACGGTCGATCGAGGTGACCTCCTGCTCGGTGCGGATGTCGATGCGGAAGCGGTCGGTGAAGCCTTTCGCCGTCTGCACGAAGAGCTTCGAGCGGTCGGCGATCGTGCCGCCGATGTAGTAGGGCAGGCCGCAGTTGGCATACGACACGTATTTACCCCGTTCGAAGAGAATCACTTCGGCCTGCTCGTCCAGGCGGCGCAGGCGGGCCGCTACGGTGGCCCCTCCGGCCACGCCTCCGACAATAAGAATTTTCATGGGTCCGTATGTTTTTGGTTTATTGGTTCGATTCAAAGGGTTCCGCCTCCTCCGTGAGGACCTTCAGCCGGGCGAAAAGTTCGTCGAACCCCATGGCTGCCTGCTGCATCTGCCGGATCTTCGCATACCCTCCGTCCGAGAGCGAGAAGAGCATCTGCCGCCGGTCATGCGGGCTGATCGTCCGGAGCAGAAAACCTTTCCCCTCGACCGCCGTGATGACCTTCGAGACGCGGGGGTTCGACAGCCCGACGAAATCGCACAACGTTCCGGCCGTGCGGGGGCGGCCGTCCCTGAGGCAGCAGAGCAGCATCGCCTCGTTGATCGTCAGCCCGTGACGCTCGGAAAAGATCCGTTCAAATTGGTACAGAGTCTTGTAGATCTCCTTGATCCGGCAAATGGGTTCCATCTTTCGCGTTTTGTCCGATGCAAAGATATAATTATTTTCTAATAAAAACTATTTTTAGTGAAAATAAAATGCGTCTCGTCCTGTTCTGAGGGGCTGGAGGCTGGGATCTTCCACCGATGGGGCAGGGCTGCTTCGGACGGTCGTGTTTTTTCGGGCCTCTTTCGGTGTTGGAATTACTCCGACTGCGAGGAAAGGGCCTGTTCGGCCTATAGGCGGATTGGGGCGTCGAACGGGGGGAACGGCATGACTCCCGAATGGAGGCCTGTTTCCGACGGGCAGGCGGCTGAAGGCCTGGCTACTGGCCTGGCTGCTGGCGTTGGGTGGTGGTGTCGTCGATTTTCCGCCCAAAAAACGAAAAAGCCTTACATATCCGGGGATATATAAGGCTTTTGTTTTTCTTGCGCTTTCCTTTCCTGCGCCCTGGGGTGGAAGAAGGGGCTCGAACCTGTGCTTTCTATCCGTTATGTATCAATATGTTATAGCGAATTTTCAGTTTTGGGGTCACTAATTCGTAGTGTCCGCTTTACGCCGCAATGTATCTCGATGCTACATTACAAATGTACGATAAATAATCGTAATATCCAACGAGCCAATTGACAAAATCTCAGTCTAATTTGTACCTCTCTTTATAGAATATTGTATCTTTGTGATGTCCATTGATATACAAATGTAGCGAAACCTATATGGCAAGGCCCTTTAATTCAGATCTGGTGTTAGAAGAACGAATTAGCGATTCGACTCTTAAAGCATATCATGTCGGTTTCGATCAAAACAAATTCAGACTTTTGCCATTAGTTGAAACCATTCGACGTGTAATACCGGAATATGCATTGGGTTATCATGTGGGTTATGATATTCCGCAAACTGAAATTGTGGACAGGCTTCAAGAAGCAGCTAAAACGGTTTACACAACTGACAAATACAAGAAACGGGGAGAGTTTGGTGAGTTAATATTACATTTGTTATTACGTGATTTCTGTAATACAATTCCTCTTATTTCAACAATCTATTTTAGAGATTCCCCCAATGTCCCTGCACATGGCTTTGATGGCGTGCATATAACAGTTAATGGCGATGAACGAAAATTATGGCTGGGAGAATCGAAATTATATCAATCGGGCAAAGATGGCATCGCAGATCTCGCCAATGATGTTACCAAGCATTTCAATGCCGATTATCTTCGCCAACAATTCAATTTAATTCCTCGAAAAATACCAATCGAAACACCCCAAATAGAATATTGGAAAACATTGATGCACCAACATCAAAAATTGGATGTAATTTTTTCAAGTATCGTAATACCAATGGTATGCACATACAATAGCAGGCTATTCGTGAATCATTGTAATGAAACACAACAATATATCGAAGATTTTAAAAACGAATGCAAAGCTTTGCACGATGAATTCAATCGGAAAAAGCCTACTTCTAACTTGGAAATAATTTTATTATTGCTTCCAATCCCTGATAAAGACGAATTGAACAAAGAGCTTGATAAAAGGTTAAAAGCAATGCAGGCAATATGAACTTTCTGGATGTCAAAAATGCCGTTTCTTTTTTGAGCAATACATCAGAAATTACTTATGATGACAGTTTTGAGTTATCAAGGTTTTGTTCGATATTGCTATCAAATAAAGAGAGCGAAAATCAAGGTCGGGATATTGTTATTCGCGTTCTGGACGCTTGGGATAAAATACCGGAAAATACAAAACCAATATGGAATCAGTTGACAGAAGCAGCCGGATTATATCCGTATGTCGACCCATTGTATCTTTCGGAAAGTGCAGCATTGAGATATGAGTATCATAAATCTCCTTTCTTGAAAGACGTCTATTTACATGCAGAGCAACAAAAGTTATCTATCGAATTACAAAACAAACGATCTGTTGTCGTAAGTGCTCCGACGAGTTTTGGAAAGAGTCTCCTTATAGAAGAAATCATTGCAAGCAAGATTTATCGGCAAATAGTGATTATTCAGCCTACGCTTGCTTTGCTTGATGAAACGCGTAAAAAACTTTTGAAATACCGGGATGCGTATAAAATCGTGGTCTCGACAAACCAAATTCCGGATGAAACAAAAGGCAATATTTTTTTATTCACAGGAGAGCGGGTTGTCGAATATGTAAATTTTCCACCAATCGAGTTTTTTGTTATAGACGAATTCTATAAATTAAGTCTTGATAGGGATGATGATCGTGCGATTTCACTAAATCAAGCATTTCATAAACTTTTAAGATTCACCGACAAATTTTACTTATTGGGCCCCATGATCAAAAATATCCCAACTTCTTTTAAAGAAAAATTCGATTTGATGTGGTTCCCAACAGAGTTTACAACGGTTGCAGTTGACGAAAAAAGTTTGGAAATACAAGACAAGATAAAAGCTTCAGAGAAAAGAGCACTAAAAGAACAGAAGCTTTTTGAATTATTATCCCAAACAAATGAACAGACTTTGATATACTGTTCTTCTCCCAGTAAAGCCACGACTTTATGTCTTGAATTTGTTGATTTTTTAAAAGCGAATGAAATTAAATCAAATTTAAGAAACATATCAGACAACCATGAAATGACGGAGTGGATATCCGAGAATATAAATCCTCGGTGGTCGTTAATTTCAGCATTGAATTATGGTGTAGCATTTCACCATGGAGCTTTGCCGAGGCATCTTGGGAGTTCGATTGTAGATGCATTTAACCATAATTCTATTCGATGGCTTTTTTGCACATCAACACTCATCGAGGGTGTAAATACTTCTGCAAAAAATGTCATCCTCTATGATAGGGATAAAGGAAAAAAACGTATTGATTTTTTCGACTATAAAAATATAGCAGGTCGGTCGGGACGGATGAAACAACATTTCATTGGGAATGTTTATCGTTTTGAAAAGCAACCGGATCAAATGGACTTATTTGTTGATATTCCACTTTTCAATCAAGATAATGCGCCTCTTGAGATATTAGTTTCATTGGAGGAAAATGAATTGGAGAATAGCTCGAAAAAACGATTGAAAAATTTTAAAGACTTACCAGTCGAACTTCAAGAAGTAGTCAAGAAAAATTCCGGGATTAACATAGAAGGACAATTAAAAATTGTCGAAGAAGTTGAAAGTAATTTAGAGGCTTGTCAGCAGCTATTGAATTGGAAATCATATCCAGATTATCTACAACTTAAATATGTAATTGAATTGTGTTGGAAATATTTGCTGAAATCAGGAGAAAATAAGGCCGACGTTAAAAGTGCTGCTCAATTGAGCGTTCTAACTAAAAAATACGCCGATTTGCAATCTATTCCTGCCATGGTACGCAGCATGGCAAATGATGCTTTTTGGATAGAAAAAATAGCTGATGAACAAGAACGGATTGATAATTGCTCCTTTTTTGTTCTGAATGTAGCTCGACATTGGTTCGATTATAAACTGCCGAAATGGTTATCCGTTATTTCGGAGTTACAAGAATATGTTTTAAGAAAACATAACCTGCCTTTCGGGCACACCCTTTTTTCGGACACAACTTTTGTGATTAGGGAAAATAGTTGATTGATAACGAGTTAGTAAATGACACAAGTACGGATTTATCCGTATAAACATTATTTCGCTAAGGAAACTACTCTTTTCATGTAGGTTTCTATGTAGGTTAATTAATACCAATTGATTCCTACTAATGCGAATTAATAATAAGTCATTAACTAACTCGTTATCAGTCTATGTACACGATTAACATCAGGGGTAAGCAGAACCCGAAAGACACCAAGATGGTCAAGCTGGAGATAATTTTCTTCAAGACCGGTTACGCCCGTGTGCCGAAGGTTATAAACATCACAGGGCTATTAAAAGACTGGGATGTCAAGTCTCAGAGTTTCCGTGTAGGGAGTGCGGAGGCCACTACCAAGAACAAACTGCTTTTCGATTTGCGAACCAAATATCTGCATGTCGCCGATACCTGGGAGATGGAAGGCAGGAACTGGTCGCCCGTCCAGCTATCACATTGCTTCGATGAAATCAAGGCGGCCAAACCCGAGGTCAAAGTAAAGAGTGTCCAGCAGATGATCGATTATCTTGAAGAGACATTCAAAAACAAGAAACGCATCAAGAACGGTCAGATTGTCGACAGCACGACCAATGCTAAACGGTATGTCTATCTCAAGCGTGAACTGCAGGCGTTTACAAAGGAAAAATATGAAAAAGCCTTTTCCTCTTATTTCTTTACGGATATTACAGAAGAGTTTCTTCTTGACTTTGCGTTTTGGCTTAAAGAAAGAGGTATCAGAAATGGCAACAAGGCCGGACTTACACACAAACTAAGGTTGCTCCGTGCCGTATGCAGGCAGGCAGAAAAGAAAGAGATGTACGGGGTGAATATGGATAACTTCCTCTGTCTCGGTGATGATATTAATTGGCCGGAAACCACTTCAAGAGCAGTTCCGGAAACAGTCATAGCTAAAATCGCAAATGTTGACCGTACCTTGTTTACGAAAAAAGAGCAGTTGCATCTTGATTTGTTCCTGTTCAGCTACTATACCGGAGGTATGGCGAATGTCGATGTATGTAACCTGACATGGGATTTGGTCCAGGAAGACCGCATCGTCTATGAACGTATCAAGTTTCCCAAAACAGCCAAACCGGAATTACTCAGTAAAGCAAAAGCCATCATGAATAAATACCGTGGGCAAAGTTATGGAAATTATGTATTTCCTGTTTTTACTCATAAACACACGACCACTTCCAAGAAGACTACACGTGTCAAGCAAATTTCCACACGCCTTTCACAAACCTTGACGAAAGCATGCAAGATGTTGCGCATTAAAGAAAACATCACATGGTATTCCGCCCGTGGCTCTTTCATATCGAAGATGGTAGATGCCGGTAATAATCCGTATGTGGTTGCAGAGATGGCTGGTAACAGCCCATTGACCATCTATAAGCATTACTACAAGAATACAAAGCGGGAAGAAATCAAGCGGCAGATGGAAGAAATGTTCTGACCAGACATATCCATAAAGTTGTAAACACCTTGACAATTTCTCTGATGGATAAATCATACGGTATAATGGCTGTTAAAAGTCATTGATTACCAATGTGATATTTATTATATTGACAGAATCGCTCTTATTCTTGATTATTTTCACTACCTTTGTAGTCAATAACTTAAATAATATTTATATGAAAGAGTTGGTTTCAAAGATACAGGAAGTATATGCTACATTCTCCACGGATGCGGCACTTCAGATTGAAAAAGGCAACAAGGCCGCAGGTACCCGTGCCCGCAAGACTTCGTTGGAATTGGAAAAACTGATGAAAGAGTTTCGTAAGGTTTCCTTGGAAGAATCCAAGAAATAGCCTTTACACGTCCGGTCGTTATCACATAATGCCGGTTCTTCTGCAGATGCGGCATAAAAACCATATTGGCAGAACGACATAATAAAATACGGAAAGCGTTAGCTTTTGTCATGCACCGAAATCTGGTAAATTTCACTTATCCGCAGGACAAACAGTTTTCGCCTATGCTTTTGCGTGGGCTTAACTTGTTTGCGGATAGGTTTACCAGAACCTCGGTGCTACGGGTTATGTCCCACGCTTTTTGGTCTTGGTACATTGAATGCTTGACGGGACTCAAGCCAAATACGGAGATATTATGAACGACATGAATCTGATGGATGAACTTTTGAAAATTCCTGCTGATGCAACTGCCGCCACCGTACAAGGCATAGAAATGCTTCTTATCGATGAAAACAAGGCGGGGGCTTTATTGGAGTCGGATCCTAATGACAACACCATCCACGAATGCCTTTTAAGCAACGGCCGTTTCCTGTTCCAATCGGACAATGCCAACCTCGTTGCCCTGTATAAAGTAACAGGATCATCTGAATAACGCTCCTGTTGCATATAATCACCTTATTTGTCTGATTTCATCCTTCCTGCAAAGGCTTTTGACGGCTTGAATGCCGGGATATTGTGGGCAGGCACTATCACCGTGGTATTCCTGCTTATGTTGCGTGCTGTCTTTTCCGCACGGTGCTTGATGATGAAACTGCCGAAGCCGCGAAGATAAACCTCCTCGCCGTTTATCATGGAAGACTTTACGCTATCCATGAATCCTTCGACAACTTGTAACACGACCTGCTTCTCCAGACCGGTCTGCGTTGCTATTTCCCTGACGATATCCGCTTTTGTCATATTAACTCTTGATTAAATACTGTCAATCCGTTCACAAAGATACATCATTTCCTGAAATATCCTCCTTTTACAAACACATATAATAAACATTAGCCGGCGTCCGTCTCTACTCTTTCGATACAAATAGTATCGAAGTATGAAGCTGACACTCAACCGCAAATTCAAAGGTCAGACCTATACCATAGGTGACCTGTCCATCGACGGCAAATTTTTCTGTAATACCATCGAAGATGCCGTGAGGGAACTTCCGGCAACCTGTCCGGATACTCCTCGCGGCCGTTCCTGTACCTGCAAGGAAAAGGTCTATGCCAAGACTGCCATTCCTGCCGGGACTTATAAAGTCACTCTTCAGTACAGTCCCAGGTACAAGAAGAAAATGCCATATCTGCATGATGTGCCGCATT
>OGQJ01003345.1_pt1 | contig 11028 bp, 6 predicted proteins | sample 1553161 | NCBI WGS metagenome assembly OGQJ01 (sample SAMEA2579923, study PRJEB22360) | human gut metagenome | biome: human gut; feature: human-associated habitat; material: faeces | place: Denmark | collected 2008/2010 | reverse complement strand
TATGCTTGTCAGATTTTTCGGTAACTGAATATGCGTAAGCTTTGTGCAATCTTCAAACGCCCCGGAACCCAGCGACTCTACCGTATCGGGTACTGTTACATCGGTTAATCCCGAATGCTCAAAAGCGTTGCCTCCGATGATTTTTACGTTTTCGGGAATCTCTATATCCGTCAGCTTTTCGGCATTTTTGAATGCCCCTGACCAGATGCGGTCAACGGTTCTTCCTTGAACGCTTTCGGGGATACTGTATAATCCCTCTCTACCGCTCGGATAAGCCGTCAATGTCAAATTCGGATCGTCATACTGCGGCTCACCCTCATTGACCCGCGGTCCGAACATAACGCCATTATCGTCCGTAAAATAATACGGGTTTTGCGGATGTACCTTTATTTTTTCCATACTGCTGCAACCTTTGAATACATTCGCCGTCACATAGCTTGCCACTGCGGGAATTTCACATTCCGTAAGTTTCGGGCAATTTGCAAAAGCATCCAATCGGATAATCAAATCGGCTCCGTCTGTCGGGTCTTCAAATATAACCCGTTCCAATTCGGTACAGCCGTCAAATGCATGGTAGCCGATTACCTGTACGCTGCCTGGAATTGTTACGCTTGTGATATTATCGTTATTTAAAAATGCCTCTCCCGCAATAATGGTGACGGTATCGGGAATTTTTATATCTCCGCCGTCTCCGAAATAACCGAGGAGCTGACCGTCTTTGATATTTGCACCAATCAGTCCGTCATTGCCGGCAGATACGCTGACGGTAAATCCCATCAGCATAGCCGCAATCACTACAAGAGAAGATAATCTGTTAAAAATTTTATTCTTCATATATACTCCTTTTTAGAAATCGCTTAAATGATTGAATATGTCTATGTAGTCCTGAATGTCAACCTTGTTGTCGCCGTTTACATCCATTGCTTTCGCTTTTGCCCAAGTTTCATCCGATGATGCTACCTGATAGTATCTTTGCGCCTCGGTAATATCAATAATATCGACCGTACCGTTGCTATTTACATCATAATTCGGAACAAATACGTTTGCCGATGATGTGCCCATTGTGACTGTACCGTTCATTGCCGACTCATCTTCACCGACAACGCCTGCCGCTTTCGCATCGGTTATTTTTGCAGTGATATTTCCCTTTGCATCAGCTTTTAAAGGAACGGCAATTTCTGCAAGCTTTGTTTTTTCTGCTGAAGAAAATCCCGAAACATTTCCGGTAATTCCGACATATGCCTTTAAGATAAGTTTTCCGTTTTCTTCTGTCCAGTTTGATGTTCCGCTTGTGAATTTGTCATTTGCAACCGTAACCGTACCTTCACTAACCTGTGCCGTATCGAATGACACCTTTAAAAGAACCGTATTCACATTTTCGGCGTTATCAAAATAAATGCTGTAAACCGCTTTTCCGTCCTTTATTTCCGGCTCTGCCGAAACAGAAAAGCTTGTGGAAACTGTCTTGACTTCAGGAGTTTGCCCCGCAACAGTTATAGTTGTTTTTTCGGGTGTATAATATTTGGTATATGCAGATGTGGATTCAAAAATCTTTGCAACTTCTTCGTTTTTCACAATGACCTTGCTGCCGGTATTCATCTCGGTGCAAATTTCCGAGCCGATTGACGGAGCTGTTTCATGCTCAAGGACAATTTCCTCAATGGCTTTCATTCCGTTAAATGTGTAGCCACCCAAGCTTGTAATGCTTGCCGGAACGGTAACTTTTTTCAAAACAGAGTTGTTTCTGAAAAGGTGCATTGCAGTGGAAGTTACTGCTTTTCCGTTCACTTCTGTCGGAATGGTGTATTCCGTTTCCGGTTTTCCGCCGGGATATACAACCATTACCGCCTCATCATCGCTGACATTGTAAAGTACATTATCAACAGTGGCAAACTTTTGCGCACCGTCTTTCATTGTGATTGATGTCAATGCATCGCAGCCGTACAGAAAATTGTATCTTGTCGAGCTGAGTCTTGCCGGAAGCTCAATAAAGGTGAGTGCGGTACAATTTGCAAATGCACCTAAATTGATCGTAAGCGACGCTGCCGTATCATCGTCAAAATTTACGGTATTAAGTGCTGTGCAGCCGGAAAATGCGTTTGTTGAAATCATATCCACAGATCCGGGGATTTCAACGCTTTGCAGTCCCGTACAATCCTTGAACGCACTGAGTCCTATTTCCGTATATCCGTCCGGAATCGTGACGCCGGTAATACTTTCGTTTTCCTCAAATGCATTGCCGACAGAGGTTATCTGATATTCCTTCCCGTTGATTTCTGCGGTTGTCGGCAAAGTGATTTTGCCGCCTTCGCCGTTATATGCCGAAATGCTTACCACATACGGCGAGGAGTAGCCGGATTTTGAGCGGTCAACCGTAAAATCTCCGACCGTTGTAGTGGCAGCATTGGCGCTGACCGCGCCGATTCCCATCAGCATCACTGCCGAACACATCGTTATCATTGTTTTTTTGAATAAATTTTTCATCGCATAATCTCCATTCTATTTATTTATCGTTGCTTTATCCGCAAATGGACGCATTGATGCCATACTATCCCATATCATAACTGATATAGACTCGGAATTAGTGAAATCAATTCCGCTGACATCAAGTTTATTTTTGCCTTGCTGTAATGTAACATTTTCTTTGTGAGCGCTTACCAATTTGCCGTTTTCGTCATATGCCGCAAAAATCACATCGACATTTTGAGCTTTGGAAGAAAGAATATCAACCGCATCTTGACTGAAATCTAAAATGCTGCACTCTTTTGCGGAATACTTTATACTTGTTTCGTAAACTTTTACTTCTCCTTTTACCGCAGTACCGTCTGTTTCGGTAATTCCGGCACATATCACATTTGATATATCCGCAATAAACTCCCCGGCTGAGGAAACATCAATCGGAATGACGATTTTCGCAACCTTAATTCTTTCGTTTGACGAAAACCCCATTTTATTACCGGTTCTTCCGAGGTATCCTTTTACAGAAATCCTGTTGTCGGTATTCCAAGTTGTATGCAATATGTCAAAGCATTCGTTCTTTTCAAGAGTTGCTTTTCCGACATTTTTACCGTCAAAATTCATCTCAAAGAAAAGCGTACTTAAACAGTTCGTGTTTTCTAAGTATAAATTATACTCTATCCCTGCTTCGGTGCGTTTTGGTTCAACCGCTAATGTGGTTTGCGGTTTTTTCTCTGTCTGTGCAAAGACAACAATGTTTGTTATTACAATCAACACAGTTACAATTGCTCCGATTATTTTTTTGCGTAAGTTCACTTGATCACCTCGCTGCTTTAGTTGATTATTAGATTAGTTTTAACTAACTTACCTGTAAAAAAAATAAATATTTCGTACATCACTCCTCATTTGTGGTTTGTCTTAACTAACCGTAGTATTTTTTAAAAGAGCCCTGTTCTCGGCTCTTTTGTTCGGTCGTCACACCATAATTAACAAAATAAAATGTATCACAACAAATTTAATTTGTCAATACTGAAAAAAATATTTGTAGATACTTTACAAATCAAAACATTTATGATATATTATTTATAGTTAGTCGTCACTAACCGTAAATAACGCCAAATTATTTACGAAAGGGTTTTAAGAAAATAAAATGAATAATAAATTTTTCAAACGCATGATTTCAGCATTTATTTCGGCGTTTCTTATAATTTCAAATTCAGCTGTATTTGCCGAAACTAATGACATTTTTGTTTCGCTGTCAGATTGTATCAGCAAAAGTGATGAGAATAAAGACACTCGTATTATTATTGAACTTGAAGACTCGCCTTTGCTTTCTTACAGTGAAAAAATCAATACATATTCTAATGTTTCGGATTTTCTTTCATCAAAAGAAGCAAAAGAGATAGAGCAAAGGCTTGAGCAGAATCGCAAGTCTGTCAAAAAAAGCCTTGTTCAAAGCGGTATGGATTTTACCGTTAAGCGTGAGTATTCTACAATTATGAACGGTTTGGCTGTTGAAGCGAATATTGCGGACTTGGAAGCTATCAAACAAACCGACGGTGTAAAAGAAGCTTTTGTTGCAGAATTTTACTCTTTGCCTGAACCGATAGATACCTATTCAAGCGGCGGAGTATCCGCGATAGGCGGCGATATTGCCGGTGATTTGGGTTTTACGGGCAAAAACAGTGCCGTAGCAATTCTCGATACCGGACTTGACTTATCGCACCCGGCATTTTCATCGGTGAACAGTCCGAAATATTCCAAAGAGGATATTGAAAGCGTTATAAAAAACAATAAAATGACGATTGGAAAGTTGAATGTTTCAAAGGTCTATATCAACGATAAAATCCCATACGCATATGATTATGCCGATGTTGACACCAATGTTTCCGGTGGTGAATCGCACGGAACGCACGTTGCCGGAATTGTCGGTGCAAACAGTGGCGGTGTGGTCGAGGGTGTCGCACCTGATGCACAGCTGTTTATTATGAAGGTGTTCGGTGATTCATCCGGCGGTGCATATGATGACGATATTCTGGCAGCGCTTGACGATTCGGTTAAATTCGGCGTGGATGCCATTAATATGAGCCTTGGCTCAACGGCAGGCTTTTCCGAAAGTGCATATAAATCTATGCGTGAAGTTTATAATCGTGTAAAAAATTCAGGAATAGCTTTATACTGTGCAGCCGGAAACGAATACAGCTCAACATATGAGAATGCAGCCGGAAACGATTTGTCGAAAGCGACAGAACCCGATAACGGTGTGGTCGCCTCACCATCAACCTATGAAGTCGCTCTTTCGATTGCGAGTATGAACAATATCGAAACGACATCAATTTATCTGCTTGCAAACGGCAGAAAAATTCGTTATAATGATCCGGCAGAAAAAGAAAGCGACCGGCTTATATCTCTTTCAGGCACACTTGAATATGTCGATTGCGGCGTCGGTGCTGCAACAGATTTTTCAGGCAAAAACCTCAAAGAAAAAATTGCTCTGATTCAGCGTGCCGGTGAGGAAAACGGGGAAGTTCTGACGTTTGCTCAAAAGGAAAGCAACGCAAAAAATGCCGGTGCGCTTGCCGCAATCATTTATGATAATGTTGACGGTGCGCTTATAAATATGTCCACCGATAACAAAATCCCCTGTGTCTTTATCAGCAAAACCGACGGTGAATATCTTTGCGGACAGCCCGATAAAAAACTTTCCGTAAGCAAAGATTATGTTGACACATTCAAAGATACTTATAGCGGAAAAATGAGTGATTTTTCTTCTTGGGGTGTTACTTCCGACTTAAAATTGAAACCCGAAATCACTGCCCCCGGCGGAGATATTTACTCAACGCTTCCGAACGGACTTTACGGGAATATGAGCGGTACATCAATGGCGTCACCGCATATGGCAGGTGCGGCAGCTGTTATGCAACAATACATTTCGGAAAATCGTGACGGAATAAATATGACAGCCGAGCAAAGAACGAGTCTTTTTAATGCTCTGATGATGAGTACTGCAGTTCCCGTTCAGGACGAAAACGGTATTCCGTACTCACCGAGAAAACAAGGTGCGGGTCTGGTTCAACTGCAAAATGCGATGAAATCAGATGTTTTTCTTTTAAATTCGGATAATTCAAGACCGAAAGCAGAAATCGGATATAATGAAAACGGAAATTTCAGCTTTGATTTTAAAGCAGTATCTATTGGCGATGATACGCTTCAATATGAGCCAACAATAACCGTTTTGACGGAAGATACGGTTTCGGAAAACGGTGTCGTTTATATGGCGCAAAAGGCAAGAAAGCTTTCGGACGATGAGGTTTCCGTAACAATTCCGAAAAAAATCACAGTTGATCCAAACGGAGAAACTCCGGTCAATGTCAAAATTGAATTGACGGAAAAAGGAAAGGCAAATCTCAAAGCTCAATTTCCAAACGGAATTTATATTGAGGGATTTGTGACGATGACTCCGATACAAAATGATGAAGTATCACTTTCTTATCCGTTTATGGGCTTTTTTGGAGATTGGCAAGCGCTTAACATATTTGATTCTGATATTTATGATGATGAACCTGCTTCAATCTGCGAAACACAAATCGGACAGTTCAGAAACAGTGATGGCGGCGGATATATTCTCGGTCATAATTACTATGTCGACGGAGCGACAGAATATAACGCAAATAAAATTGCGATAAAGGGCAGCGAAACCGGCAAAAATGTGACCGCCGCCGTTTCACTCCTCAGAAATGCCGATAAACTGACTTTTTCGGTAGATGACTCTGACGGAAATACCGTTTACAGCGAAAGCTCGACAAATGTTTCAAAAAGCTATCATTCCTCTGAAGGCTATTACACACCAATGGCAGCAAAGGGCTGGGCACCGTTTGATGTATGGAACACTCCTCTCGATGACGGAAATTATGTTTATAAAATAACGGCAACACTTGGACAACACGAAGAAACAAAAGCTTTTCCGATTGTGATTGACAGTGTACCACCGGAGGTAATTTCAAGCCGTATAGAGGGGGCAAAGTGGATTGTAACCGTCCATGACAATCACTTTATTCAAGGAGTGTGTGCAACCGCAACGGGAAATGAGCCGATTACCAAATGGATAGAACCCGATGCCGTATCGTCAGATGCAACATCGGAAATCACTTTTGATTTATCTACCTCCGGATTTAAAGGACTGACACAGGCGAAAATTGCACTGATTGATTATGCCGGAAATACTTATATTTCTGATTATTATTCGCTTTCCGCAGCCGAGGTGATATATCCGCAATCGGTAACACTTGACAAGTCCGCACTTGTTTTAACCGAGGGCGAAAGTGCAATGCTGAACGCTGAGATTATGCCCCAAAATGCATCAAACAAAACTGTCACTTGGAGCATATCCGACACCGATGTTGCACAAATATCAGCAAGCGGAAAAGTCACGGCAAAAAAGACAGGAAATGCGGTGATTACAGCTCAAACAGTAAACGGAATAAAAGCAAGCTGTGATATTACCGTCAATGAAAAGCAAGCTGAAACACTTCCGATCGCAGCGGCGGTTAGCGTAAAGAAAAATACTCTTACAGGGAATATAATTCCTTTTAGATTTCAGCTTGGAAATATTAAAAAGGTGGCTACCGTATCATTTACATTTCAAAAAGATGATGCTTTGCAATTTGAAAGCCTAATCGGTAAGAACGGTTTTACTCCCCTTGGAATTAAGTGGAATAATGATAACACCGCAACAATAGCACTGTCCTATCTGCAAAACGGTGCGGGCGGAAGCTTAACCAAAAATGAGCTTTTCGATGCAGCTGAGGTTCAATTCAAAGAAATTCTTAACGATATGACGGTCGGAATAAGGCTTGTTGATGTTTCGGCAGCAGGATATGATAAAAACGGAAAAGCAGTTTACTTTACAACTAAGATTACCGCCGAAAGCGCAAATACAAATGTCACTAAAAAGTCAAGCTGTGATGTAAACGCTGACGGAGTAGTTGATCTTCTTGATATTACATATTGCCAAAAATTTTATCGAATGGGTGAAAAATCTATTGATTGGAACGATTTTAAACATTGCGATTTAGATGGTAACGGCTTGATTGACATAGAAGATTTAATTATTATATTGAAAGTAATGTAAACAATATATAACTTTTATACAATAGATATTGAAAAGCTTGTTTTTATTACTATGAACTTTTTAAGCTAAAATATTGATAGATTTGATTATACTTTTATTTAATCCAAATCCATACATTCCATAATAATCAAAAGTTTATTAGGGCTACACCATATAAATGTGTGTAGCTCTATTTTTATTTATGTGGGTAGTATTATCCTGCGTGATTACTAAATTAAGCATTGGAGCAGTAAAAAAAAACAGCAAAGCACTAGTATAATTATGTTAGGAGTGATACTACAAATATGGATTACGAAAAATTGGGTGATAACATTCGTAATTATAGAGAACAGCGAGGTTTTACCCAAGAAAAATTAGCCGAATTATCTAACATATCGGAGAAACATCTTTCAAAAATTGAAAGAGGAAAAATCAATATAAAAATTGATACATTGGTTAATATAGCTGATGCATTAGGAACTTCGGTTGATAAACTGTTATTGGATGCTTCATCATATGTCGAGCCGGATTATATTTCTCAAATTACATATCATTTATCAAAACTATCGAGATAGGATCAGGAACGGCTATTATGGCATTTGGAACAAAATAATGTATTTGAGATCAAAAAGAAAGCCTTGCTAAAACTATAATCTGTGCTGACATATCCGCAGGTGTTGATTATGAAAAAAAGATATAAAAAAGTAAATAACAAGCAAAAACCAATATTAAGGCCGTAGAATTTACAGTAATTCTATGGTCTTTTTTGACTTTTTGCAACAATGAAATAAATTCAATATAACTAAATACATTTGGCGTGGCAATCTTGCACGCATATATGGTATCCGCTTTTATAAAGTGAGTTGCCGTGCGGTTAGGAGTGATATATAATGTGTCGTTGTCCAACACCAATTATATTTGTATATATTAGAAGAAATCGCTCTCATCAACACAAGGCAAGCAGCAGAAAGAATAATAATTCGGACTCAGATGGTGGAGCAAAAACACACTCATACCGTACAGCCAAATTTACCCGTATTTTTAGAACGGGCAAGTTTGGCTGTTTTTGTTTGAAATTTATTAGTAAACATAGCCGTGCGCCGCCACGCTCTTTTGTGCAATTTTAACGAAATTTACACGAAAGGGCGATTTTATGAAAATATTTTTTGAAAACCAGAAAAAACTGCATAGTTACTCCTGTACAATGGAAAGCGAAAGGAGGTGCAGTCGGTAATGAAAGACAAGTTGTCAGCATTTGAACGCAGACTTGAAATACTGTTTTTACTTAATAAATGCAAAGAAACAACAGCGGTAGAATTAGCCTACTATTTTGCAGTAAGTAAAGATACCATATTCAGAGATGTCGATTTTCTAAACCGATATGCACCTATATATACCAAGCGAGGAATGTTTGGAGGAATTTTCATAAATGATGAAAGTCGTAAAAATCTATTGCTATACTTATCAGACGATGAGGAAAAACTCCTTAAAAAACTGTCAGCAAATCTTGATGATACGGCAAAATATTATATAAACAATATTCTGAACAAATATTCAAAGCCAAGAATCGGTACATAATCCTTTCATTTACAAAGAAAGCACGCAAGATAACGGCGGTGCAGTATAACGGCAAACAGATACATTCCGGTATAGAATCTCTCAACTATAATGTACTTGATGGCTACTCAAACGAGCAGCCATCTTTTTTAATATGCCGGAATGCCATATCCGTAGATAACTGAACTTCCAACCGGATATGTTTTGGTTCTGCACGTGTCTGACGAATTGCCCTCTATGGTGTAAATCACGCCGCCCTCCACCTTTTCCACAATGCCCACGTGATCCGGCTTCCCGTCCAGGCCGTCCGTCTCCCAATCGAAAAAGATGATATCTCCGGGGCGGGGGAGATAATCGCGCTCCTGAAACTGCCCCCTTTCCCGAAACCAGGCGACATCGCAGACGGCAAATTTAGGAACAATGCCCGCCTCGATATAGCCGCAGCGGTCAGCGCACCAGGAAACAAAACAGGCGCACCAATTCTCCCAGCGGTTGAAGCCGTACCAGCTTAAATAAACCTCCCCGCCGGTATTCCCTAATTGCGATACGGCAACCTCAACAATGTTAGAACCGTCCCCGCCATATAATCCAGCTTGTGCGGACAGACGCATATAATCGGAGATGGCAGATTTCATTTCCGCGAAAATCGTAATGCCGAAGGTTTCTTCTATATTGCGGTATATGGTATCTGAATCCAGAATCGCGGAATAGGTGCCGTCTGGATTAACCGTTACAAAACATAAGGCCAGTTCTTCTTTATCCAGTGTTTCATGTTCGGGGAGAAGAAACAGGCAGACCGCATTATACAGCCTATAATTAAACATAGGGCTTTTATCGGAAAGGTTATCCGCAATCTGAGCGACGATGCGTTTTGATTCCTGATCGATCACCTGGCCGCTTCCCATAGCGGAAGAACCAAACAGGGATACCGTACAGGAGATACAAAGGAAAAGAAGAATCAAAACGCCGGTAATAATCCCACCGATAATTTTTCGGCCTTTTTTATCTGCCGCAAGTTTTGCAGCAATTTTAACTACAACGGGAACAGCCATTATGCGCCTCCCGCTGTCCCGAACAGGGCTTTTTTATATTTCGGTGCGATAACATGCAGGTGATACCGTTCATTTCCGCAGGAATAGAGGCAATGGCCGCGGTTCGGATTTTGAATTACCCGATATTCGGAATCCGAAACGCCGAGAATACGCTTATATTCTTCCGTATCACAACTACCCGGATAGAATAGAAAACGATGGGTAGGAATAGAAAGTAAGGGCTTCGTGTATTCGACGATTTCAGGCAAAAAGAAATCGGAAACGTTCTGAGAGGCGAGAATCACGTTGCTGCCGCGTTTCCGTCCCCGTTTAATGAAGCTGAGAAGGTAACTGATGGCGATGCGGTTCTTTAGAAGCTCGTGCAGCTCGTCGCAGCAGATGTTGGTATCGCCATCGGTCAAAAATTTGTGGGACATGAAAGAAAGAATATTAAAATACATTGCGTTGGATAGACTTTGATTGGTAGAAAGCATGTCCTTGACGCCGAAATCAATATGCTTTGCGTTGGGAATATTAGTATAGCCGTTAAAGTAGACAGATTCCGCGCCAGTACAGATTCCATGCAGGCCAAGGCAAAGCTCCCGCAGCGTTTCTTTGCGGTAAACAACTAATCCGGTTGCCGCTTTTTCCTCGTAGTTTTCCAATTCCCGTGTCATTAGCTTATACAGATCGGTTAAAATCGGGTAATCAGACGGACGCAGACGGCTGTAGTCGGTTTCCTCGGTAATATGAAATTCCTTGTAAAGAAGCTCCAGCATAATTTCCAATGTGTCAAGCTGCTCTATGGGGAATGGTTTATACGCAGAGAAAAAATCGCGGAGAAAAGCAATGTGCTGATTAATACGCAGAGGC
>OGQJ01003342.1_pt1 | contig 11035 bp, 11 predicted proteins | sample 1553161 | NCBI WGS metagenome assembly OGQJ01 (sample SAMEA2579923, study PRJEB22360) | human gut metagenome | biome: human gut; feature: human-associated habitat; material: faeces | place: Denmark | collected 2008/2010 | reverse complement strand
CGATGAGGCTCATCACGTAGGGGTTGCCGTAGGTGAGAAAGCCGCAGAACCCGATAGTCGAGGCAACGAGCGCCACGAACAGCCCTAGGTGATTGCGCGTCGCCAGCCAGTAATAGTGCAAGCTACGCCTCGTCAACGATTGCTTCTTCGACATCGAATCTCTCTTTCCGTACTCCGTTGGCGATAACAGCCGAGAGCATACTCCCTGAAAGCGGCATCATCCAGCGGGGAGACCACCACGAAGCCGATTTGATACACTCTTTGCAGGCAATGTCGGTGTGGCAAAATCGTTCCAAGTCACTTTGCCAAGCACGGCATTCTCGTTTCGATCAGACGGCCTCGGCACAGATGGGAGAACGACCATGGAAATCAAGAACATAACGGTTGCGGGCGGCGGAGTCCTGGGCAGCCAGATAGCACTTCAAAGCGCCTACAAGGGCTTCTCGGTCACGATGTGGCTCCGGAGCGAAGGGGCCATCGAGCGTGCCAAGCCCAAGCTCGAGCGACTTCGCACCATCTACAAGCAGACCCTCGAAGCGATGAAGACGGATCCTGCCGCCTATTGCCGCGGACTCGCGGACTCGCCCGACGTCCCGACCGCAACGATCGACGAGCTCATCGGCAACGTCGACAGGGCCTTTGACGACATAACGCTCACGACCGACTTGCAGGAGGCGTTCGGCGACACGGACCTGGTGATCGAGGCCATCGCCGAGATCATCGACGAGAAGGACGCGTTCTACTCCTCAATCAGGGACATCCTGCCGCAGCAGACCATTCTGTGCACGAACTCCTCGACCCTGCTGCCGAGCGCGATGATGGGCTTCACCGGCCGCGAGGACCGCTTCCTCGCGCTGCACTTCGCCAACAACATCTGGAAGAACAACACTGCCGAGGTCATGGGCACTCCCAAGACGAGCGAGGAATCATACAAGGCGGTGGTCGAGTTCGCCCGCGCCATCGGCATGATCGCCCTCGAGCTCAAGAAGGAGCAACCGGGATACCTGCTCAACAGCATGCTCGTCCCCTTCCTCAACTCCGCCGAGGCGCTGCTGGCCAACGGGGTCGCGGACGTGGAGACGATTGATGCCGCGTGGACCCTTGGCACGGGCGCGCCACTGGGACCCTTCCGCATCCTCGACATCGTCGGCCTGACCACGGCGTACAACATCGTCGCCGCCAGCCCCGCCGCCCAGGACCCGGACAGCACGGCAGGCCGCATCGCGGCGGTCCTCAAGCAGCACATCGACGAGGGCAAGACGGGTATCAACGCCGGCGAGGGCTTCTACAAGTACAACTGATAAGGCTATTCCCACTCAATGGTGGGAATAGCGGGTAATTGTTCAAGCAGTATCATGTCGTATCGCCTTACAGCAGCATGTCCAACCAGTGCCGAGCATTCCAAGTACCGTTTTGAACTCACTCTATTCAGGATTCCTAGTCAACGCGAAAGGGAGTAAATTCGAGCACCAGGAAAATCGTATCCTGATCCGCTGAAACTCTCTGCACACGTTTCAGTTGAGTTCAACTATGTATTATTCAGGGCGCACTTTTACACCCAGGAATAACGCAGGAATAAAAACAGGGTGCGGGTGTAAACCCTCAACCTGCGCAAACGGAAAACCATGAGTTCAAAGTGAGTTCACAGTGAGTTCAAGGCTTCATAGCCTAAGACCCGCGAGCCTCTGCCGCAATAAAACAATCCCGTCCGATACGAAGCCGTGACTTCTCGCGTCTACACCAAGGCGTAGACCATATCCCAAGTGATGATCTTCCTGATAGCACTGCATGCAAGTCCGTAGTCGCCAGCTTCTTTCGCTGCTTCAAAGGCGAGCTTTACAGTCAAATCATCGATACCAACAGCCTCGGTAATCCAAAGGAGCGAGACGGCGTTCATAAGGCTGTTATAGCAGCGCCTCGCTCTAACGAGAAGGGATAGATGTGAAAGACTTTAACCTTCTCGATGTGTGGCTAAGAGCATTTGCATAGACTCTTCAATAGAATGATTGCGAGTAAACGATTTGATGGTAAACATTCCTGAAAAGCGTTTTGCTTGCACTGTCGGGGAAAATGTATCGTTTTGCTCAGCCCAAAGAGAAAGCATCGCGCAAAGCCCCCCTGCTATGAAAGCCCTATTCGAGGCATCGAATAGGATCCCATCGTCACAATGAAAGCATGCGAGTAGGTCTGTCAGCGCTCGTTGGGCTTGATCTTGCAAAATGCCCTGCAGATGATTGGTGGTAAGTTGTCTAATGAGTTCAATATTTGCCCTGAAGAAACGAAACGTGTGCTCGGCAAGCTCCTCTAGTGATATCGAATTGAACTTGATAAGCGAGAGTTCTAAGTCAAGGCATCTTGTCCTTGCGACAAAGCCCACGACGTCTTCTTTGCTTGCGAACATCTTGTAGAAGGTCTGGCGAGAGACTCCGGCTTTAGTGCTGAGCATGGTAATCGATATCTCGGAATAAGCATACTCCCTCATCAAGTCAATGAGGGCGAGCACAATCATTTGTTGCGATCTGAGCGCCGATGGGTTATTCCCTTTGTACATTAACAATTCCTCGATTCTGTAAGTCTTTGTTTGATAACATTGACAAGTGTAAGCCTTTTTAAAACAATATGCACTATCAAACACTGACATATGTCAATGTTGTGAGTCAATCTGATGAAAGGGCAGAAATGGTTACTCGAGAAACTGCGCGTCTTGCAGACAGGGATGAGGATTATGCACGCTTCGGCATCACTAAGACACCTAGCTATGCTGAAGATGGCATGCGCACCCACGGGGGTAAAGGCACTTTCGAGTGGTGGTATACCGACGTGACGTTCGAGGATGGCACGGCAGTTGTGGTTATCTTTTTTACAAAGGATTACTTCGATGCGCCAGGCCCCGCTCATCCAACCGCCGACTTCGAGATCGTTGATCCTAATGGCAAGCGTACGAACGTCTGGACACATGGCAAGAAGGGCTCGGTCATAGATGCTGCAAAAGATATCTGCGATGTGAAGATAGCTGAGAGCTTCATAAAATACGAGGACGGCAATTACCATGTTCATTACGAAGATCATGGCATCGTCTACGATGCAATAATGAAGCCGAAGCTGCCCATGTGGAGGCCTGGTGCATCGCATTGGATCTTCGCCGAAGGAACCCCACAGGAGAAGGATTATGGATGGTTCGTTGCGCAGCCAGATGCCGCGGTTGAGGCTACGCTTACCATGAACGGCAAGACACAGCACTTCAAGAATGGGCAGGGATACCATGATCACAACTGGGGCAATGTTTCGCTCGAAAAGATACTTAACCACTGGTATTGGGGAAGATCGCATGTTGGGCCATATACGGTAATCGCTTGCGACATCATCGCCGAGAAAGAGTACGGCTACAAAAGACTTCCGGTGTTCATGCTCGCAAGGGACGGCAGGATTCTTAGTGATGACCCTAACCTCACCGACATCGAACGCAGCCGAACGCATATTCACCCAGTATCCGGAAAATTCATGGACGATGTCCTGGTCTACACCCAGCATGAAGGCGACGATTTGGACTACGTCGTCACGTTCGAGCGAGAGGGCGACTACAACCAAAGAAGCATCCTGGAAGTAGTCTCTCCCATGAAGAGGTTTCTCGCCAAGCTCGTGGGTATGAACCCGACCTATATCCGCGTAAAGGGAACCGTGAGCGTCGAGGAAAGAATAGGCGGAAACTCAGAGAAGTTCGAAGCTCCAGGACTTTGGGAGCAGTATTTCATGGGCTCCAACAAGCTTGCCGTAATCGAAGGCGAAACCATCCCCCTATCCTCATAGCCAAAGGATCTGGTCCTTGCACGACTGGGCATTCAAGTCTGATCTCTCCTCTTCAGGCTTCGCAAAGTCGGGCAAGGCCTCTTCTTGAGCCCTCAGCAGGATGTCAAGTGGCCAGGAAAAATTGGACGAGCACCAATCAAGGAACTGATTCGTGATCCCTATTACGAATATGTCTAAGCAAAACTTCCGATACAGCCTCTCATCGCCATCTAAGTCAGAGGTTATATGGATGTTGTAGAAAGCGTCAGCTAACCATGGGATGAAGGTGTCCCGAAAGTTGTTCTGCCCTACGTGATCCGGCAGCTGCGCGAAGAAGCCGCGATGGTCGAACGCGTATTGGTAGGCGCGCCGAGCATTCTCCGTTGACAAGGTGTCGATTTCTGCGGTCTTGAGATAGTTGATCGGGATGTAGCTTATGAGGTCATTTATGTCGCGGAAGTTGTTGTAGAAGGTCTGGCGAGACGTCCCTGTCACCTCAGCCAGATCTCCGATGGTGATGCGTGAGAGTTCCTTCTCCTCGCACAGGCTCAGCAAGGCGTCGCAATACAACCGCTTGGTTCGATCGGTCTTCTTGAGCACAAAACGTCCTTTCGTATTTCCTAGTAAAGTATTCAACTTTAGATAACATGTCCATTTTTGGACATGTCGATACCATTGTAACTAGTAAACCTTCATTTTGTGCCGTAATGTGGCATTTAGAGAAGCTGTACAGATTTGCCTGATGCAGCTGATTTGCGCTCGTTTAGAGGAGAGGGGGGCGCTATGGATAAAATCAAATGCGGCCTGGTAGATGCCGCGGGAAACCCGATCGAAGGCTTGCCTGAAAGCTATGACAACATCGACGAGCAGGGCAACGTTCTTTACCTAGATGAAGAACGCTTGCAAAGAAAGGAAAAACCGAACAAGCCACTCTGGAAGAATGCCAAGCGCGGACTTGGCGTAAAGGACTTCCTCGTGACGCACACTTCGGCCAGACAATGGAACTGGGGCGTGGTCCTCAAGCTCTTCAAGGGGATTGTAAACATGTCTCCTGTCTTGAAGAAGCCCGGCACCCTAGGATCTAAGCTTTACAGGAAAGCGATGCTGTTCGACCCTCCCGAGAAGTCATACTCTGCGGGATTCGCATTCAATCTCCTCGTAGATGTTGACGAGAGCACTGCAGAGAACCAGAAGAAATATGAGGAGCACTCAGCAAACGCCAAAGGCGTATCGCAAGACAACGAGGAGCACGTTGAGCCTCGGCTATATAAAGAAGTGCAGAAGAACATGGCCCAAAGCCATATGAAAGAAGATGGCCAAAACGCATCTGACAATTTTATCTCAACAGATTTAAGCGATCACGCGGCGGGGCACTCCCGTGATTGCACTTGCGAAGAATGCCAATCCGTCGCAGCAAAGCGAACAAAGCGCACGACCATACCGATCGGCAAGGTGCTTCCGATTGAGAATCAGCAAAGGGTCACCGTGCCGATGGACCTTGTCAAGAAGGCGATAATGAACGCCAAGTTCATCGGAGGCATGAAGGAGTGCCTGTGCCGCGCGGGAAACGATTGCAAAGATTATCCTCATGACCTTGCATGCCTTTTCCTCAACATGGGAGGAAAGGTCGTCGTCGACCATGGGATGGCTGTCGAGCTTACCACGGAGGAAGCTTTCGAACGAGTTGAGAGAGCCGCCGAGCTGGGACTTGCATGCCAGTCGCTTTGGGTTCAAGTCGAGCAGCTCATCTGGGGATTCAAAAACGACCAGATGGACACGTTTTTGGAAATCTGCTTTTGCTGCCCATGCTGCTGCGTTGGGCTGAACCTGTCGAAGAATGCGTTGGATGACATCAAGGACGGATTCCATCCGTCAGGCTGGACCGCTGTCGTGAACCACGACATCTGCACCGGGTGCAAGCACTGCCTCGACAATTATTGCCCCCAAGATGCCATCCACTACCGTGCATCTGACGGCAAGATGGTGGTCAACCAGGAGAAGTGCATAGGATGCGGGTATTGCAGAGCTCGCTGCCCTGAAGGCGCTATCAAGATCAAACAAACTATGCCCATGCGAGACGATTTGCTCGATTACTTCGAGGAAGAGGCACGCCTGCGAATCGTTCCAGGCAAGGAATTCGAAGGGCGTCCGAGCTTGATGCCGCTTGACGGACTTGCTGCCAAAATTGCCGAAGACAACAAGAACAAAGCCTAGGGCATCCAGCAAGTAGTGCGAAACCCTTAGGATACGTGCGTAATTTTCGGATCATCAGTTTACTGATCTGATGATGTAAAGCTTTGATAAGAGTAAAGGGAAGGACGAAACATGGATTTTGAGACCATCGTAGTTGGAGGAGGCATAGCAGGGATGAGCTGCGCTCTTCGCCTCAAAGAGCAGGGACGAGACGTTGCCATTATCACCGATGAGCTTGGTGGCCGCGTGAATTACGACAAAGATCTCGATAGTAATTTCGGTGCTGTCTTCTTCATGGAAAACTATACTCTCTCCAAGAAGATCATCGACAGTAAAGGTCCCCTGGTTGCCAAGCTGAACAACTTGAAGCTGCACAGCACACCGAGCAAGGTGTTCAAAGGAAATAGCTTGACCATGATCTTGAGCCTCCCGCAGCTGCTCAAGTTCCAGCGCTTCATGAAGAATGACTTCATGCCAGAGTATGCGCGCTACAAGAAGGACTGCGAGACCATGCCTGTAGCTGAGGCATTCAAGAAGTATCCCAATCTCAGCCGCTATTTCCATATGAGAGCAAGCGATCTGATCAAAGAGCTTGGCATAGACAAAGTCTGCGACAATTTCGTCTCTAAGTTCGCCTATGCGTGCACAGGAAGCAAGATCGACGAGCTGAACGCGCTTGACTTCCTTAATGTGACGCAGGGCGTGATCATTCCTCTCTATGACTTCAGCTTTGACGGGGAGTCATTCACGAGAAAACTCGACGGCAAGGTGATATTGGACACTATAACGGCGGTCGAGAGAGAAGGCGATCTCTGGAAGGTCGCAAGCGCTGGAGGAAGCAGCTGGGCATGCAAGTATCTCGTGGTGGCGACCACTGGGCTGGTGACACAGAAGCTGCTTGGAATTGAAGAGATCCGTCAGCCAACGAGACTCGTGAGCACGCTGCTAGAAGGAAAGCCGAAGAATGTGCTGGACGGGGCTGACGCACACTATTTCTCAGATCGATTCGACATAATAGCGACCAACAAGCGGAGCGATGGTCGGTTCAACGTGTATTCGCGTACGCAAATCGACTATGGCGAGTACTTCGACGATGCAAAGGTCCTCCATTCGCGCGATTGGCCCGAGGCACTGTTTACCTACGGGGATGTCATACAGGTTCAGGACTTCGATGAGAACCTGTGGATAGCAGGAGACATAAACGGACTGGGTCTTGAGCCTGCTGCCATTTCGGGCGTGTATGCGGCAAACCGCATCCTCGGCGTATGTTGAGGCAACCCCGTCAATGAAAGGAACTGAAATGGCTCTACATGTTAATTCAACCTCGGAGAAACCTGCCGACTTCTACATCCCGGCAACTGCCGAGGACGCTGAACAGTTGAAGCGAAATCGTGCACGTCTATGGCCATCCATGTGGTTTTGCGTGATCGTCATCTTGGCAATCATAGCCGTTTTTATCTACTTCTTCACATGGCCACCAGTAGCCATTACTTGCGCAGTGCTAGGAGTTATCATCGCAATCTTCTTAGTAGCGTTCGGCTCCATGCATGGGCTGACCAAAGAAGAAACCAAGCGTTGTGAGGACGAACTGCCTGGTCATGACATCTTCAAAAATCCCGAGGATATTCGAATCACAGGCGGAAAGTCTTACATGCTAGACTGTGCCCCTTCCGACGTATTTCCCTACTTCCGCCAATTCAATTTAATCAAGGCTGGTTATTACAGTTTCGATTTCTTGGAGCGTTTCTTTGGCTTTCATATCGTGAACGACTACACGATTCGCCCCGAGTGGCAGAAGCTAGAGCCTGGCGATTGGATTTACTACCATCAAAACGGGGCCGGGACGGGTGTTGTCGATATGAAGGAAAACGAGTATATAACTACTTATTCAGATACGCGCTACAAGCCGACCCAGGATCTTGCTGTTGCATGGAGGCCGAAGTGGATGAAGGGCTTTGCTTGGACCTGGAATTTCATCTTCGAGCCTATTGGTGATGGAGAGAAAACGAGATTCACGACTTACCTGCAAGCTTGGTGGCCCGAAGAGACAAGCAAAGCTACTGTTTTGCGTCTACTGATCGAATGGGGCGTACCATCGAATTTTATGATGAATGGAATGGCACACAAGATCAAGAGGCTCGCGGAGAGCGATGCTGCAGCAAGGCGGGCAGGAAAGCCTCGTCCTGGATATAACTATACGAAATAGCACAAGGCAGCTAAAACAAAACCTGAGGCATGGCAGGAGCCGAGCGTTTGGATAATTTGCGTGATGAGCAAATCGCAGCCAATCCTCAGCCGTATAGCAAAGCCATCTTAGGAATTAAAGTCTATGAATAAGCGTTCGGATCGAACGCCTACTTCTTTGGCTGTAGGTGTAAATCCTCAGTCTGCGCAAACGGAAAACCATGAGTTCAAAGTGAGTTCACGATGAGTTCAAGCTTTCAGGGCGTGCGATCAACCTACGGAATTGGGGTAAAGCCAGCAGGCATCGCATATGGAGCGCATAGAGCCGACTGCATCGCCCCATGCGATCTCGGACGCGAATTCGTTGGACAGCCCGTAGGCGCGCCAGCGTTCCTGCATGGCAGCATTGCCCTCGATCTCCGACAGAGTTGAGGCGTAGTCGGCAGCGCCAGCGCTGCTGCCACGCTTCTCGATGGTGGCCTCCAACGCCGCTCTCATGTCGGCCGGCTCGGGCATTTCGACAATCTCGCAGAGCATGTGGACATCGTAGTAGTCCCTCATCCGCGTGTTGATGACTCCCCTTGAAAGCGCCGTCTCGATCTTCTCGGCGAGCACCGTCTCCACCGGGTACGCCCAGATGCCTATCTCGCGCTCCTCGAACATGAGCCGATATCTGTGCATCACCTCGGCAGGCGTGATGGCGTCGCCCGTCGAGATGTCGATCTTCATGGGGATGCGCGTCTTCTCCATGTGCGCGACGAGCGAGACCCTCACACCGCCGTACTCGGAGTCCTCCATGATCTCGCCTGCGCTGCCGATCTCGAAGCTCATCCCGTCGTCGAGTTGCACGGAGGTGATCTCGTCTATCACCTTGAGAATGCTGTCTATGCCGACGTCGACCCCCTTCACGGTGGTGTCGATGTCCATGGTCGCCCTCTGGTCGAGCCCCACGAGCGAGGACATGAGCATCCCGCCCTTGAGCACGAAGTTGTCGCGGTAGGGAGACTCCGAGAGCCTCTCCAAGAACCTCTCCATGGCGTAGTGGCGCAAAAGCGACTGCGACTTGCCGCTGTCCCCCTTGGCCTTGTTCTTGATCTTGTCCTTGATGCTGCGCGCGCCTTTCGTCACAGGAGCACCTCCATCGCCTGTTGGACCTGTCTCTCGATCCCCATCTCCTTGGCGTAGCGTCCTAGCCTTGCGAGGTCCTTATCGCGGCTCGCGGCGTACCTCCTGAGCGCATATCCGTAGGCGGCTGGGTCCATCGCTGCCTTGCGGCGGGCGGTGTCGCAAACCGTGCGCTCCTTGTCGTAGGCCCGCACCGTGTGGCCGCCCATCGACTCCACCTCGCAGACCCCGAGGGAGTGCCACTCGGGGCGCACGTAGAAGATGCGCACGCCCTGATCCTTGAGGGATCCCGCATGGTAGTCGGATTCCACCGTGAGCGCGACGGGGGAAGGCTCGCGCTCCGCCATGCCGTGCAGGTAGAGCGCCGTCTCATGGGAGAACACGACCTTCGGGTACCTCGCTTGGAGCAGATAGAGCTCGTCGGGGAAGACGTCGGGGTCGATGAAGATCCCAGGGGATGCCTTCTCCAGGCCTTGCCTCCTCGCGAAGTTGTAGACGGCGTTCCTCGGGATGCCCGAGCCGATGGCCTCGGACGCGATGAGCACGCCGCCGTTCTCGTCAAGAAAACGCTCGATTCTCTGTTCGCTGGTTTCAGTCATAAACAATCACACCGATACTATAGCATAATATCGGTGCAGATGTTTATTAGGGACATGCCAAAAGGTTCACACTTTTGTATACCTTTTGGCACTGCAAATAACCATCGGAGATTACCGCCTCTTACCAAGGATCGCGTTTAAGATGCCGTTGACGATCGACGACCCGAGCCAGAGGGGCACGATAAGTATCGAGGCGATGAGCAGGCCATACAGGAGCGGGTGGAGGACTGTTCCGCCAACCAGACCGCCGATTGCCATCCCAATGACAAGTATCGCCATTATCCAACCCATCTGAATGCTCCCCTTTATCACTGTGACAAATTGTCACAGTTGATCTGAACAGGCGTTTCTTGGCCGAATATGCACCTGTCGATGACCTCTTTGCCCCGGAGCTGTTCGATCCAGCTCTTGTATATCGAGTCGTAGCCGTACATGGCTCCGGCAAGCGCGCCAGCGACGCAGGCGGTGGTGTCCGCGTCATCGCCCAGGTTCACGGCTGCGAGCACGCATTTCCCGTAGCTGTCCGTGTTCCAAACACACCAAAGCGCCGCTCCGAGTGTGTCGAGCACGTATCCAGTGGAGCGCACGCATTCACGCGGCCAGGACACGATGTCGGCAAGAAAGCTGAAACGGGAGTCATCGGGCAGGTGGTCTTCTATTGCCTGAGCGATCCCATAGGCTCCGTCTTCTAGAGCTTCGCGGAGCATATGCACGAAGAGGACACACGCCTCCATCGAGATGGGATGCGCGTGGGTTATCTCAGACACCGCCCTTATCTCATCGTCGGTCGCATCCGTGCAGGCCAGCGGAGCGATCCTCATAAGCGAGCCGTTGCCGTTGGAGCGCTCATGAGCCAGCCCGCGCCCTTCGGAAAGAGCCGTCGATGTGGCATTTCCCACATCGAACACCTTCCCATCGGCTGTGTACGCCCCTTCGTAGAGCCACTTGCGGAATCTGCTTCTCATGTCGTCAATATCTACGCGACCGCATTCCCGGATGCTGTCGCAGGTAGCCAGCAGCATCGAGGTGTCGTCCGAGAACGTCCCCTTCGGCACATTATGCGCACCACCGCTCGTCATGCCCTTGCAGTTGAAGGTGTCGCGCTCCCGAAATTCAAAGGGAACACCGAGCGCGTCGCCGACAGCCGC
>OGQJ01003340.1_pt1 | contig 11046 bp, 3 predicted proteins | sample 1553161 | NCBI WGS metagenome assembly OGQJ01 (sample SAMEA2579923, study PRJEB22360) | human gut metagenome | biome: human gut; feature: human-associated habitat; material: faeces | place: Denmark | collected 2008/2010 | reverse complement strand
TAACTTGGAAGGAGTTAAAGCATGAAAAAACGAATATTAAGTGCCTTTTTGGCACTGTCAATGTTATTTTCAATAATGCCTACGACTTTTGCACAACAAGAGATTGATAGCGACGGTAACATTACAGGAACACCTAATATGGTTACCGATTTGAAAATAAAAATAACGGAAGGTGTTCTTACACAATTTGATGTGACGTTTGGTGACGGATTAAATAATCCTGATGACTATTTTGTACTTCTTGCAACGGATTTTGATGCAGGAGCCGGTAATGATGTCACAGACACTATAACCGATGACTCTAGTGGTACTGGTTATGTTAATATGTATACCGATGTGACTACAGGACATACGTCAGACGACTGGGAATGGCTTGCCGGTCCGGCTGCACAATGGTATGGAAAATCTAAACCCGGGGATACAGTTAGTTTAACCTGGGGCAGTGCGTTAAATAAGACATATAATTGGACAACGGGAGAAGATGGATACGGTTGCCAACTTTCTAAGGATTTTGAAAATAGCGTTGATTCTATAGCCGATTTGCAAGGTGCTAAAGTATGGGTATATATTTTGAGTGGTAAAAACGGTTTCACAAACTTCTCTGAGAAAGGTTTTATGTCTGCTGTAGGAACATTTGATGACAAAGGTAATCTACAATTCCCAGAAGGTGGCGACACACCGACAGATACAGAAATATCTTCAGTAGCATTAACTGTAACAGCACCGAGGATTGGTGCAACACCGGCTACGACTGCTACAACAACTACAACAGGTGTAGTAGCTAATCCGGCTGTTACATGGGATCCGGCTGACAGCACATTTGCTAAAAATCAAGCATACAAAGCAAGTGTTACACTAAGTGCTGACAGTGGTTACAAGTTTACAGATTCAACAACTGCAACAATCAATGGTAAAACTGCTACTGTAACACTTAACGGCGATGGAACATTAAAGGCTGAATATACATTTGACGCTATTAAGCTTACAGGTATTTCATCAAACAAAACAGGACTTACATCTTCATTCGCACCGAATGACAGTTATACAGTTCCTGATGGTTTAGAAGTTACTTTAAGGTATAGTGACGGTACGACGGAGGTCGTACCATATAACAAATTTCCAGAGAACAATCTATCTTTGGTTATTGGAGCAGATTCTGCCACTGCCACTGATTTACCTACTAAATTAACTTTAGATAACAATAATCAAACAGTTTATGTTAAGTACAGCGGAACAGACACAAATGACGGTAATCCAAAGTATCAAGCAATAGATACAATTACTGTTGCAAATGCAAAAATTACAACAGCACAAGTATCTGTAACATACCCTAAACCGGGTGGAACACCGGATACAGTTGCAACAGTACCTGACGGTGCTAATTACACTGCAGAAGTTACATGGGAACATAACGGTACAGGAGTAACAGGTAATTTTGAATATGATAAAGCATATGATGCTATAATTACAGTAAAACCTAACACAGGTTATGCACTTGATAATACTAACGGTGTTGTTCTTACTGTAAAGGATAAAACTGTTACAAATCCTGGTGCAGATAAAACTGCTACAATAGCATCAGATGATATTGACGTTGACGGTAATGGTGAAAAGACTGTTTCTTTTGACGCAACAGCAAGTACACCTATATCAGCGCCAATCTCTGATTCATTCGATTTATATGATAAGAATGACGTTAACATCACACTTACTTTAGGTACACATGTTATCGGCGACATCACAGGTATCACAATCGATGGACAAACATTAAGTAGTTCTGATTACACAATATCAGGAAATATAATTAAAGTAAAAGGTGCAAGCCTTGCAACTAAGCTTACAGGTTTGACATCAACTGCGGCAAACAAAAACGTTGAAATTACTGTAACAGGTCAACAAAATGCAACAACAGCAACTCTATCTGCTATTGATACAACACCTTACATCACAATTACTGACCCAACACAAGGTGCAATCACAGGTGTTACTCACACATCAGGTACAAAGGTGGCTTTGATAAAGAATACTGCATATACTTTGACAGCACCAACTGTTGCTCATACAACAGGTTATACATGGACAGTAAACGGTATCACAGGTACAGACAACGGCCAAACTTATACTTTCACACCGACAGGCGGTGAAAATATAACAGCAACTGTTGCATTGACAGTTGATGCCGGACATAAATTGACAATCAATAAAACAGGTAACGGTACTGTTACTGTAGCAAAAGATGGCGGAAGTACACTTACTGCAGAAACTGACGGTACATACACAGTTTATTCTGATGAAAGCTACACTGTAACAGCAACTGCTGCTGACCAAAACAAAGTTACTGCAGTAACAGGCGAAACTATTGACAGTGTAGAAAAAACAGTTACACATTCAGTAGCAAATCCTTCAACAGATACAACTGTTGATGTAACATTCGCAGAAAAAACAGCTCCGACTGTTAGCGCTGATATGACATACCGCAAGGGTGCAAATGACGGTAATAAAGCATTTACTATTACTTTAGGCGATTATTCAGATGTAAATGTAAACGATACTCCAAGCGGTACTTTTTCAACTGATAAAGCAACATACACTGTTTCAAGTACAGATTTGGACAGTGCAACAAACGGCGACCATACATATACTTTCGACTTCGGCGAAGGTATGACGATTTCGAAAAAAATCACAGTTCTTGCCGCAAGAAGTATTACAAGCGTAACTGCACCGACAGGTACATTTGCACATGGTGATACATTCAAATTGGATGGTTTAGCATTTACAGTAAAAGAAGGCGAAACAAGCACAACATACTCATATAACGGCACAAGTTGGGATAATACACTTCCAACAGGTACACAGTTCAGTTTGGACGGTACAAACTTCAGTGATTGGGATGCGTTCAAGGCTGCGGCAGAGTCAAAGATAACACGTCACGATACAACTGACTCAACTGCAGTTAACAACGGTGCTCAAATTACAGTAAGTTTAGGAAATGCTACAAATGCAAGTAGTCCTATTACAGTTGGTCAAAAGGCTATTACTGTTACCCCGTCACAAACAACAGGTATTAACAAGGATTATGACGGTACTGTAAAGGCACCGGCACTTACAGCAACAATCCCTGCCGGAGAACTTGTAGGTGATGATGCTGTAACTGCAAGTGTAACAGCAGTATATCGAGATGGTGTTGCGGCTGGTCTTACAGACCAAAATGCAAGTGAAACCGACAAAAATGTAGTATTTACTCCAACACTTGACGGTGCAAATAAAGATAACTACACAATTAAAGCTATCTCTAACGGTAGCGGTAAAATTAACAAGCGTACTGTAAAGATTGCAATTATTAACAATGTACCGGCTGCAACAAAGAATAAGGCTGATACACAGACAGGTCACGCTACAGCAATTATTCCGACTAATACAGAGTATGATATTAATACACTATATGAAGTTGTGGATGGTGAAACAGTTGCAATTACATATGATTATTCATATGCAAACATAAGCAGTGTAGGTCCGGTTAGTGATGTAACAGTGACAAACATTGCTACAACAAATACAAACTACACTGTTGAACCGACTTATTTGGAAAATCAAAACGGTACAGTTAACAACAGAACTATAAAATCTATCGCTATAAGTGATCCAACTAAGAACGAATATAATTACAGTGACACATTTGATCCTACAGGTATTAAAGTAACTGTAACATATGACGGCGAAACTGATTCGGTGGATTATGATTGGAATGCTGTTCCTGATGATATTACGTTAAAGTGGACAGGAACAGAGGAAACACTTTCAGCAACTCATAAGTTTGATTCAGTAGGTACATATACAATTACTGCATCAGCAAACGGTGTTGAACCGGCGACAACAGGTAACATTACTGTTAATAAATTAAAGGTTAGTGTCACAGCAAGCGGTAATATTACAAAGGTATATGACGGCAAAACGGATTTGGACGCTGATGATGCTATAACTTATGACGTAACAAATCAATCTGCAGGTTATGATACTCAATTCAATGCAGATACAGTGACGGTAAGTAATAATCCTACAGTATATGATGGTACATCAGTTTCAACAAACGGTGTAACAATTAATAAAGCAGATTTGACATTGAGTAATTCAAATTATGAAATTGAGAATTTTACAAACAATGTTACTGCATCAATAACAGCTCGTCACATAACCGTAACTGCTATTACTGTTCCGACAGTAAAACAATATTCAAATGATACAGATGTACCGGTTGAAAATGTAGGAACATCAGCTGTAACATTTGATAATGTTGTAAGCGGTGAGAATGTAACAGTTGACTATAAGTATACATATAATGATACATCTGTAGCAGGCAATACAAGTAATATTACAATAAATAATCTTGTTCTAAACAGCACAAACACTGTTAACGCTAACTATAAATTAGATGAAAGCACTCCTACAAAGTCAGGTCACGTTGATGAAAGAGAGGTTGGCTCATTAACAGTAACTGCTCCGACTCAATTTGCTACAGCTCAAACATATGGTACTGCTTTAGCTTTAGCCGGTTTAAAGGTACAAGTTAACTTTACATCAGGCGGAACAAGCGCCGGTAGCGAAACATATGTATGGAAAGACGCGTCAACATGGACAAAGCAAGTTGAAGGTCAATCAGATGTAGATGTTACAACAGTTCCGTTTACTCTTGCTTGGTCAGGCACAACAGATGTACCGACTCAAGGTGAAACTCTTAATGTTCAAAGAAGTACAAAGGGTATCACTGCATCATACACAGGTACAAGCGTAACAGGTACAAGTAGTCAGATTACAGTAAATCCAATCACATTGACTAAGATTGAAATTACAGGTGATGATGTTACTAAGGTATACGAAGGTAACAAAACTTTGACTAATCCGGCATTTACATATGCAATTACAGAGGGTATTATAAATAGTGACACTGTAACGGTTGAGCCTACTACTGTTGAATATGCAGAGGCAGATGTACATACATCTAAGCCGTTAAATATCACAGGTTTCCATTTGACAAGTGATAATAATGGTAACTATATACTTGGTACTCCTGATGTAACAGGTATACCAAACGGTACAATTACAAAACGTCCGATTACTCTAACAGCTATCACAAATATTCCTGCAATCAACAGATTTGAGGCAGGCACAGGCACAGACAAAACTGCAACAAGTGCTACAAACGGCGGTGCTACATTTGAGGCGGCAAGTACAGACACTGGTATTGTAAGCGGTGAAACGGTTACAGTAATATACGATTATGCGTATGCAGATAATCAGACAGTAAGCAATACTGCTGTTGTAAACTTATCTAATGTAAGATTAGATACTGCAAGCGATAAGAACTATAGTCTTACTAATAATGCTACTGCAACAGGTGTGGTAAATGAAGTTGAGGCAACAGGTGTTACAGTTACAATTCCTGATAAGACATATGAATATGGCGATAAGCTTGATTTGACAGGTACAACAGTAACTGTTGATTATGGCAATACTAATACAGAAGTATATACATCAGATGATGGTGTGAATTGGAAGAAGAACGATACTGCAGTATCAGAAAAGCCATTCACAATCACACTTCCTACAGATAAGGATAGCTTGGCTGTAGGTACAGCAACTGTTTCTGTAAAGGTTAAAGAAGGCGTTGAAGGTAGTGTTTCTCGCACAGTTAACAAACGTAAAGTAACTGTAAATCCGTCAAAGAACGGTGACGTTACAAAGGTATATAACGGTAACACAACTTATACAAACGGTGTTATTGAGTGGACAGTTGGATCTGTAAACTCTATTGACGGATTGTCTGTTACATTACCGACAGTAAGCGGTGCAACATATACTTATAACGATTCAACAGTTGCACTTGCAAACAAGATTACTGTATCCGCTCCGCAACTAAACGATACAAATAATTTTGAAATTAGCGGTTATACAAATCAAGAATTTGACGCAACAATCACACGTCGTCCATTGGTTATCACAGGAATAACAATTCCGAACGTTAATAAGTATGCTGACGTATCACAAAAAGTTACAGACCAAACCGCAACAAGTGCTACAAATGCTACATTTGAGGCGGCAGATACAGACACAGGTATTGTAAGCGGTGAAACAGTAGGCGTAACATTCGACTATAAGTACAAAACTTCAAATCCTGAAAGCGGTACAACTACTGATGTAGAGATAACAAACATTGCTCTTGATAATAGCGTAGGAACAAGCGCAAACTACTCATTGACACCTGATTCATTGACAGGTAGTGCAAATGTAGTAGAAAGAACTATAGACAGTATTACAGTAGCTAACCCTACACAGTTTAGCGATGTTACATATAACGATAAATTAAGTATAGCCGGCTTAAAGGTTACAATTAACTATACAGACAGCACATCAGAAGAATACACAGCAACAGTAGTCAATGACGTAGTTTCATGGGCATTGGGCAGTGTAAATATCAGTGAAGATAATATTCCATTTACACTATCATGGAAAGATACTGCAAAAGGCGGAACTTTTGCACAAGGACAAACATTGTCTGTAACAGGACATAACGGCAACCAAATCGTTGCAAACCATAAGAATGGTAATGATAGCGGTGAAGGCTCGGCTGTAACAATTAAGCCAATCGCAATTACATCAATCACTGCAGCAAAGAGCGGTGATATTACAAAGACGTATAATGGTGATACAGAATTAAATGACGCATCAAAGGGCCATATCAGTTATACATCAACTCAGGTAATCAGCGGAGATACAGTAACTCTTGGTGCAACACCTGCATATGAAAATAAGAATGTTGGTCAAAATAAAGCAATTAGCTTTACAACACCGACAGTAAGCGGCAATGATAACTATACACTTGGAACTGACGCTACTGTTACAGGCGATGTAGTCGGTGATATTACAGTAAAAACTGTTGCAATTTCAAATGTATATATCCCGTCAATTTATAAGGACACAGAAGACCTTGTAAAATCTATTTCAAATGCAAGTGCTATTGCAAGCGGTAATCCTACAGCTAATACAGTTGTAGCGGCTGATATTCTAACAGGTGATAGAGATAATTTGACATTCGCTTATAAACTTACATATGCAAATTCAACTGATGCTAATCCGACTGTAACAATTTCAGATACTTCTGTTACAGGTACGGAAAGTGGTAACTATGAATTTACATGGCCTACGGGATTGACAGGTACAGTAGTAGCAGACGAATTTACAGATGCTGTAATTACATCACCTGCCCTAATGCAATATACACATGGTGATACATTCAATCCAACAGGTTTGTCAGTTACTATTAAGACAAGCAGTAACCCATCAGGTACAACATATACAGTAGTAACAGGTACAGATGGTAATTACAAATGGGATACAGATCTTCCAGCAGGCGTAAATGTATCACTTGGAAGTATCTTATTAAATAGCAATGACGCTTTGAATTTCAAGGCTCATTACAAGAATATGAAAGATCAGAAGATTAAGGTTTCTGCCGGTGAGAAAGAAGCTGAAACAGGTGCAGTTACAATGCTACAAAAGCAATTAACGGCAACTGCGTCAATAAGTACTGCAAATAAGGTATATGACAGTAAAACAGCTCTTCGTGAGGGTCAAACAGTAACATACACAATCGGTACTGGCAAAGTACAGAGCTTTAACAGTGTTACTGATGACGTTAAGGTAACGGCTGACGCAAATTATAAGTCTGCTGATGTTTCAAAAACAGGTGAAACAATCAATAATGTAGGTATTGAATTCACAAATATCGCCCTTAGCGGTAATGACGCAGCTAACTACATTAAGCCGTCATCTATTGCTGATATAGCTGGTACGATTATTCCTTACCCAATTCACATAACAGCAATTAACGAAAATGCTCCAACTGCTTACTATAAGAAAGCAAAGAGCGGAACTATTGCCTCAACAGATAACTATACTGCAGAAATGAACGGTTTGACAAAACCTGCAATTAAGTTTAATTATAATTACGGTGATTTGGTTAACACAGTTGCAGACAGCGTTAGCGTTCCGATAAACGTTGTTGATTTTGTTACTGCTACTGATAATTTTGAAATAAAAACTACACCTTCTACAATCAATGGTAAAGTTGAAGTTCAAGGTATTAAAGAGATTAAAATAACAAAGGATAACCATGATTATAAGTATGGTGATACTCTTGTTTTGAATGACTTGTCGGTAAAAGTAACGTATGCTGATGATTCAATAAAGGAGAACATTAAATACAACGATACAGATTGGCAGACTCTTGGTTTAACTCTTAATACAACACTTCCGACAGACGGAACAGTATTAAAGAATTCAACAGATAACGGTAAAACAATTATTGTTGAAAAGGATACAGTACAGTCAGATGCAATTACAATAAACGTTGCAAAACGTACAGTTAAGATTGAAAGAGATGGCAGTGACGCTATCACTAAGACATATGACGGTACAAAAGCTGTAGAACAGACAATCGCTCTAAAGGTTGCCGATTTGCAAGAAGGATTTGACGGCGTATATAATGGTGACATAACAGGTGTAACAGCTACGCCATATATTTACAGCAGTAAAGATGCTCAGAATAATATAGCATTGACAGGTACACCGACTCTTGTAGGTTCTAACTTAGATGAATATACACCTACATATCCGTCATTGACAGGTAACATTACTACAAAATCAGTTACACTAACTCCGGTTATCTCTGAGGATATTTATGAAAATAAATTCGCGACAGATGATAAGGTTATAACTGAAACAGGCGCAACAGTTGAAAATAGTAAGGTAACTCAAAGCGGTATCGTATCAGGCGAAGAGGGTAACTTTACATTTGCTTATACTGTTACTGTTCCAAAGGCAGATTTAGCAAATGCAGCTACAAAATCTTATGCACCGACAAATACAAGCGAAAACGGTACAGGTAAGGGTAACTATACATTTACATGGAATGACGCAAGTGTAGAAATTAAGACTAACGCTGCAACAAGTATGGAAGTAACTACTGATCCGTCAGATATTTCAACTCAGAAATATTATGGTGACAGTATTTCGTTAGACGGTATGGTTGTTACAATCACATATGGAAATGGTTCTACTCACGAATTTACATATGGTTCAACTGAATGGAATAACGAAGGATTTACTGTTGCAATCGAAGACGGCGGTAACTTTAGCAAACTTGTAACAGGTAATAACGGTAAGCATATCGTTGTTTCAAAGACAGGTCTTAACAGTGCAAATACAGCTGCTACATTAAAGGTTAATAAGAAAGATTTACACTTGACAGCAGAAAAAGCTGACGGTTTATCGGCAATCGAAAAGACATATGATACTACAACTGACGCAAAATCAATTCTAAAGTTTGGTATCACAAGCGCTGACTTAGTATCAGGCGATAGCTTTACAGTTGATTCATCAAATGTATCAGCTACATTCGATACTAAGAACCAAGGTTCAGATAAGGATATTACAATAAGCGGTTTGACAATTACAGGCGATAACAGCGATCAGTATAATATAATTATGCCAAGCGGTGTAAAGGGTACAATTAATCCTAAGTCAATCACTGTAAAAGTTGCAGGAGTTGCTGATATTCTTGCCGGTGTTTCGGGTGAAGACTTGAAAAAGACAGCAAGCATTAATTACAGCGAACAACCTGAAAGTGGTGTTTCAGTAACAGTTACGGCAACATATCCTGATTCAACTCAAGATCCTGCAGGTCAAAAGACTGAAAAGGCACTTACATTCACAAAGACTGAAACAGGAAATGAGTTAGGAAACTATGTATTCACTTTGGATGAAAACGGTGTTAAGGGTTATGTTGTTAGCAACATAATCAATGAAATTAATGTAACAACTCCGCCACAGACTGAATATACACATGGTGATAACCTTTCATTGAAGGGTATGGTAATTGAGGTTAAGTATCAAGATTCTCGTGATGATAATATTTATACTTGCCAATTTATAGCTGTAAATAGTATAATAAAATTGACATCGATTTCTCCTTAGATATTAACGTGTGATTATCAAAAGGAGTCCTATATGAAATTAAATAAAAAATACAAGGATAGATTGTTCTGTCTTTTATTTGGAAATGAAGAATACAAGGAGAACATATTATCTTTGTATAACGCTTTATGCAATACAGCGCATACGGATGTAAATGATATCAAGCTTTATACAATCGATAACGTGATTTATATCGAGATGAAAAATGATGTATCGATTCTTCTGGATAGTTATTTACATCTATGGGAGCAGCAAAGCTCCTACAATCCAAATATGCCGCTTAGGGGCTTGATGTATTTCAGCAAAATGTATGACCGCTATATTGTCGAGCATTCCTACAATATCTATGGCTCGACGTTGGTAAAGCTTCCAACACCGAGATATACGGTGTTGTACAATGGTACATCAAAGCAGCCGGCATTTATGAAGCTTAAGCTGTCAGATGCGTTTATCCATGAGGATACAAGCGGAGATTTTGAGTGGACCGCCAACATGGTAAACATTAATCATGGCATGAACGATTAGCTTTTAAATAATTGCAGACCATTGCAGGAATATATGCTGCTTATTGAGGAGATACGTAAGAACCGGTCTGATGGCATGGAAGTGGAGCAGGCAGTTGATAAAGCTGTAACTTATTGTATAAGCAATAACATTTTAAGTGAGTTTCTCACTAAGCACAGAGCAGAGGTGATAGATGTGTGTATAACAGAGTATGATGAACAGGCATTTGTTAACGGGATTAGAGAAGAAGGCAGGCAAGAGGGTAGAGAAGAGGGCAGAGCCTTGACGCTGTATTCATTGGTGAATAGCGGTAATCTAAAGCCTGATATTGCTGCTAAGGAGCTTGGAATCAGCATTCACGAATTTGAGATTGCTATGAAAGAGGCTGGAATGAACCAGCCTGTATCAAAATAGTTCAAACTAGTAGTCTAGTTTATTAAGTTTGATTACCTAAAAAGAGCTCGCAAGAGCAATGTCATTAAGTTAAGAATTTTGACATAATTATAAAACACA
>OGQJ01003336.1_pt1 | contig 11054 bp, 10 predicted proteins | sample 1553161 | NCBI WGS metagenome assembly OGQJ01 (sample SAMEA2579923, study PRJEB22360) | human gut metagenome | biome: human gut; feature: human-associated habitat; material: faeces | place: Denmark | collected 2008/2010 | reverse complement strand
CGGTTTCTTATTTATGTTTTATCATATACTTATAGCCTACAATTGGCCAATCAAATTAAATTTTACAAAAAATGCCCGAACAAGCTATCCTACACTTATCCGGGCATTTTCGTTTTAAGGTCGAGATTATATTATTATTTTTTAGGAAAATTGACATTTATGTTTTAGTTTTTATGTTTCACAAGAAAAATCTAGCCTACTGTACTGCTTTAAAAGCTTCCTCTAAATCTTCGATGATATCATCAATATTTTCTGTACCGATTGACAGACGGATTGTGTTAGGTTTGATTCCTGATCCTAATAATTCTTCTTCAGTCATCTGAGAATGTGTTGTAGATGCTGGATGGATGACTAAGGATTTCACGTCTGCTACGTTTGCAAGCAGTGAGAATAACTCTAAGTGATCGATAAAGTCTTTTGCTTTCTGTGCATCACCTTTGATTTCGAATGTGAAGATAGATCCACCACCGTTAGGGAAGTATTTTTTGTATAATTCCTGCTGCTCAGGATCGTCAGATACTGATGGATGGTTTACTTTTTCTACTGCTGGATGGTTTTTCAGGTATTCTACAACTTTTAATGCATTCTGTACATGACGCTCTACTCTTAAGGATAATGTTTCTAATCCCTGTAAGAAGATGAATGCATGAACTGGAGATAATGTTGCTCCTGTATCACGAAGTAATAATGCTCTGATCTTTGTTACAAATGCAGCTGCCCCAACGTCTTTTGTAAAGCTTACTCCATGGTAGCTTGGGTTTGGTTCTACTAATGATGGGAATTTTCCTGATGCTTCCCAGTCGAATTTACCACCGTCAATGATCACACCACCGATTGTTGTTCCGTGACCACCGATGAATTTTGTTGCTGAATGTACTACGATGTCTGCTCCGTATTCGATTGGTCTTACAAGGTATGGTGTTGCAAATGTATTATCTACGATCAGTGGAATGTTGTGTTCATGAGCGATCGCTGCTGCTTTCTCGATGTCTACAACGTCTGAGTTTGGATTTCCTAATGTTTCGATGAATAATAATTTTGTGTTATCTTGGATTGCTGCTCTTACTTCATCTTCATTGAAAATGTCTACGAATGTTGTTTCGATTCCGTAATCTGGTAATGTATGCTCTAAGAAGTTGTATGTTCCACCGTAAATATTTTTCGCTGCAACTACGTGATCTCCTGCTTTTGTAATATTTTCAATCGCATATGTGATCGCTGCTGCTCCAGATGCTACTGCTAATGCTGCAACTCCACCTTCTAGTGCTGCGATTCTCTGTTCAAAAACATCTTCTGTTGGGTTTGTTAATCTTCCGTAGATGTTACCTGCATCTGCAAGTCCGAAACGAGCTGCTGCATGATCGCAATTTCTGAATACATAAGATGATGTCTGATAAATAGGTACTGCTCTTGCATCTGTCACTGGATCTGGCTGTTCCTGTCCTACGTGTAACTGTAATGTTTCAAACTTATAATTTCTTTCTTTACTCATAATTTCTATCTCCTTTGTTGACTTTTATTTTGAATTTTGTATGTTGTCTTTCTTGATTACAAACTTATCTTACCATTAGATTTCCTACTTGTCCAATATGAAAAGTCAACATCTAGTTATAGGATATCCCTATAGCCAGAGTCGTCACCCATAGCTTTATACTTTTTGATCTCCTCTAAGTACTTCTCTCCTAATGGGCTGATCACGACTCCTTTTCGCTTGATATAGCCAATCGTCATGAGCTCATCCGATTTTAGTTTCACAGCACAGTAATCATCACCATTTAAGCTTTCACAGATAATTCCTGAACATAATGTATATCCATTTAACCCAACCATGAGATTTAACATAGTAGCTCTGTCATTTGCTTTGATCAGACGTTTATATTCATAGGTACTTAATACTTCCTCTGCAAAATAAAAGGAGTTATATTCCCCCTGTTCAAATGACAGGCATGGATATTCTTCCAGCTCTTCGATCGAAATCTCCTCTTTGTCTGCTAGTGGGTGTCCCTTCCACATATAAACATAGATTCCACATTCCAATAATGGATGGAATTCAAGCCCTGATTCCTGCAGCATCTTGCTTAATACCTTCTTATTAAATTCATTTAAATAAAGGATCCCGATCTCACTGTGAAAATCTTTGACATCCTTGATCACTTCGTATGTCTTTGTCTCTCTGACTGCAAATTCGTATTCATCCATACCAAACTGTTTGACCATCTCCACAAAAGCATTCACTGCAAATGTATAATGCTGCATGGAAACTCCGAATTTCTTCTTGATATTTTTCTTCTCAATATAGCGAGATTCCATAAGCTGATACTGTTCAACGACCTGTCTTGCATAACTTAAGAATTCCATCCCTTCTTGTGTGACTGATACTCCTCGATTGCTTCTCTTAAAGAGTCTTGTTCCAATCTCTTTTTCTAATTCTTTGACTGCAAGAGATAGACTTGGCTGTGAGATAAACAGGCTTTTTGCCGCCTCATTCATAGATCCTGTATCTGCGATTGCTATAATATATCTTAATTGTGTTAATGTCATGGTTCTTCCCTTCCTTATCTTTTGAAACTCTCTAATGTACCCGGATTGTTCCATTGCTACGCAATTTCACAATCCTCGAACACCTCGAACTCACATCATCATATTATTATAGTATGTTTCTTTTCTGTCCGTGGTTTATTATACTTGATTTTTCACCGCTTGTCTTATGATTTTTGAAAGAAATACTCTTGACATGTTGGTTGGTTTTGTCTTATAATAATGGCTGTTGCAATAGTTAGAATTCTAACTATTAGTTTTCTAATCATAAAGGGAGCATCATCTATGTATGAATCATCTTATCATTATCTTCTGATGTCCAATCATTTAAGCCTTCAGAAGAAAATCATGGCTGTCTTAAAGCCACTTGGTCTCTCAACCGGCCAGCCAAAGGTCTTAGACCATCTTCGATATCATAATGGTGCCAGTCAAAAAGACATTGCCCATGCTTGTCATATCGAACCTGCTTCTTTGACTTCTATTTTAAATCGAATGGAAAAACAGCATATGATCGAGCGTAAGAATTTGAACGGAAATCGCCGATCCTTTCATATTTTTCTGACAGATTATGGAATGGAACTGTCTGAATCGATTGAAAAAGCTTTCTTATCTCTTGAACAAGAAGTTTTTTCTGGGATTTCTAATGCAGAAAAAGAACAATTTCTAAAGATCTTTGAAAAACTATATAAAAATACTACAAAAGAGGAGTAAATCACATCATGGAAAAACTAAAACGTTATATCATCTTTTTTATTGGACTTTATATTAACTCTCTCGGAGTTGCCCTGATCACAAAAGCAAGTCTTGGTACATCACCAATTTCTTCCATTCCTTATGTACTGAGCCTTAATTTTCCATTTACACTTGGAAATTTCACCATTTTCTTCAGCCTGTTACTGATCTTTTTACAGCTGTTGATCTTACGAAAGAATTTTAAACTGGAACACGTGTTACAGATTCCAATCTCTATCTTATTCGGATATTTTATTGACTGGTCTATGATCCTTCTTGGATTTGTAAATCCGTCCTTTTATTTGATGAAGATCATTTATCTGCTGATCGGATGTCTGATCCTTGGATTTGGTGTGTATACAGAAGTGCTTGCTAACGTTGCGATGCTTCCTGGGGAATCTTTTGTACGTGCCATTGTAATGACATGGCATACAGAATTCGGTGTAACTAAAATCTGTTTTGACGTATCTATGACTGTAATTGCCGGAGTTCTTTCCTTTGTATTCGCAGGTAAGTTAGCCGGTGTACGTGAAGGTACAGTTATTGCCGCTTTACTTGTTGGATTTATTGCACGTTTATTTGGACGTTTCTTATCTTTTGTGGAGCCAACGCTGTTCCCAAATTCAGATACTAACACAGATTTAGACACTGACACAGATTCAACAGACACTCCTATTGTCATTACAATCGCTCGTGAATATGGAAGCGGTGGACATGACCTTGGAGAAGCTCTTGCAAAACGTCTTGGATTTGATTTCTATGACAATGAGATCATTCAGATGGCTGCAGGTTCTACTGGTTATGATCCTGAATTCATCAAGAATAATGATGAACAGATGCGTAGTTCTCTGCTTTATGACCTTATCAATCAGGTATATTCTCACGCACCACAAAACCCAGCTCCAAAAGATAATATCTTTGCGGCAGAATCTAAAGTAATCAATGAGCTTGCTTCAAAAGGAAATTGTGTTGTGATCGGTCGTTGTGCTGATTATATCTTAAAAAACCGCCCTCATTGCATGCGAATCTTCTTACATGCACCTGCCGAGTATCGTGTGAAACGAATTATGAGAACGGAAAACTTATCTCATGATGCGGCACTGACGAAAGCAATCCAGATGAACCGCAAGCGTTCTGATAACTATCATTATTATACGCATCAACCATGGGGATTATCCAGAAACTACCATCTGACACTGGACACTTCACTTGGAGATGATTTTGTACTTGATAGCATTTGTGAAGGGTTGAAACATATTCAGTAATTTATTATGATTGTAAAAAGGATAGATGCCTTGGTTTTTGGCAGCTATCCTTTTCTATTTCTTGTTCTAATTTCTCTGAAATTTGCTTATCTGCAAACTCTTAACTGTATTTTTACACTACTACTTCTATAATCTTCTTATTATCTACTTCCACTTCCTTTAATCCTATTTTTTTATTTTTATTGAAGTTAAAACTCAGCAAATATCCCTTTTCTAAATGGTAATATTCTAAGTATTCTGCTAACTGCTTTTCTCCTCTTTTGTTATACTCATTACCTCTCCAGATTTTCAATTCGATCACATACTGTTTCCCCAAATAGTCCACAATAACATCTGTTCTACTCTGATCTCTTGTCTGTGCTTCTATATAATAATTTCCAGTACCATTAATAATCGGTTTTAAATATAGCAAAAATACACGCCGGCCATTTTCTTCTACAAATTTTTCTGTATTTTTCCCATAAATATCATGAAAATGTATCATAAACTTTTCAAGCACCAATTCCATATTTAATATGCCATCTTTCACAAATTGATTCTTATCACGTTCTCCTGTTTGATATATCACACTACTTGTTAATTCTTCCGACAAAAACAAATTGTATAATCTGGTCTCAAATATACGATTTGAAATAACTACCTGACCATCGTTTTCCTTAATAAATCCAAACATCGTTCCAATATCTATCACAAAGTTATCTGGATTATATGGATAGGATTCTCCTTGAAATAATATGGAATATAGCATATTTTTCAATTCTTTATAATCTGTGATCTTCTTTCTCAGATCATCAAACAATGTATTAGTCTCTTTTAAAAGAATCTTGATTGCTTCTAATACTCCTTGTTTTGTCCAATTTTGATCGCATCTCTCATCGATTAACTTGCAGATCTTTGATACCAAGTATGGATAACCTGAAGTATATTCATAAATCAATTCCGCAATCTTTTTCACTTCCATCGTGCATTTATAATCTTTCTCATATTCATCAAGCATACTTGCAATATCATCTCTTGTAAAACTCATATCTACACTAAAATCTGCGGCTATATTCCACGGACTATTCATCTGATGTTCATGGTCTTCTCTTATACGATGCTTTAAATTTTTTATGTCATAAACCCCAGCTAATATGACTGATTGAAACGTTGGCCTTGTACTGCGTTTTAGAAATTTGCTTCGAAGCATTCCTAGAAAATCTATAAAAACTTTATGATCACTCGCCTGATCAACCTCATCAATCATTAAAATTACAGGAACTTCTGCATTTTTGCAAATATTGGATATCAAACTAGAAAGGCTTAACATATCTTGTGCTTTCTTCTTTATACTGTCAATGATAATCTGTTTTACTGTATCATCAATTGTAGGAACTTCTTCATATAGTACCGTATCATACAATAATTCACATATAGTTCCACAAAATGCTGTTTCGCTTTCAAAAGCTGTTTCTCCAAGACCTTCGAAACTAATAAAAAATACTGTATATTTATCTGCGAGATATTTGACTAACATATTTAATGTAGTTGTCTTTCCATATTGTCTCGCCCGATTTATTACAAAATATTTTTTCTCATCCACTAACTGCTTTATTTGTGCTAACTTTGAATCTATGTTTACCATATAATGCTCATTCGGATAACAAATTCCATTTACATTAAATGTTTTACTCATATCCCTCACCAACTTTCTTTTATTATGTATATCATTTCTTTACTATGTTTTTAATTTTACCATTTGATATTGCAAATAACAAGGAAATGATACTATAAAGAAATACAGGACATCCATACTTTCACATTTTTGGAAACTGAAATATAAAACTTGTTCCTTCTCCTTTTTTGCTTTCCACATGTATTTGCCCGCCATGAACTGCTACGATAAAGTGAACCATCGAAAGACCAAGTCCAATTCCTCCATTCTCTCTGGAACGGCTTTTATCTACCCGGTAAAAACGATCCCAGATCTTAGGAATATCTTCCTGATCGATCCCTATCCCATCATCTTTTACCTCTCCTATGATCATATCTCCTTGTTCTTTCCATAGAATATCAATATGACCATGTTCCTTTCCATAGCTGATCGCATTCTGAACAAGATTCATCATCATTCGCAATAATAATGTATGATTTCCCATCATCTTTACATCTCGATCACTGGAAACAGATATCTGAATCTTCTTTTTCTCTGCCTGCTCGCGCAATTCTTCTACGATAACTTCTGTCAATAGTATGAGATCAACTTCTTCCATATCATAAGATTCGTTCATCTCACCTCTTGCGATCATTAACATCTCATTGATCAATTTCGACATGCGTCTTGCCTGTCTTAAAATGATCATGATCTCTTCTTTTTCCTCTTCCTCTAATACTGGATCTTCGATCAAATATTCGCATTGAGAAATGATCACGGTCACTGGAGTTCGAAGTTCATGGGACACATCTGCTGTAAACTGCTGTTCTTTTTCAAAGGATTCTTCCAGTCTTTCGAACATTTGATTAAATTTATGAGATAATTCATACAATTCATCTCTTACTTTCGGCAATGGAAGCCTTTTTGTAAGATCCTTTCCATAACTGATATTCTCTACCTGATCACAGATCAGATCCACCTGCTTTAATGCACGTTTCAGCATAAAATATCCTGTCATTGCTATCAATAAAATGAACACGGGATATAAGACGATCATCATTTTCTGAGATGTTGTCATAAATACTTCGATCGCATGAATGGATGTGATCCCCCTGATCCATATAGCCTTATTCTTTCCATAGGTATGCACGCTGTCATATACCATCCATTTGCTGCTGCCAGATGTAATGACTCTCGGTGTATGAGACTTTAAGATCGTCTGTTTTGGAAATTTCTCTGGCATTGTGCCGTATAATAGTTTCCCGTTGTCATCATAGACACAAAACATGACTCCATCCTGATAAAACTGAGTATCTTCTGATAAATAATAGGTTCCATCCTGAAATTGAAAGTTCGCAGAAAATCCAGTCACTGCCGCACTGACTTCTTCTTCTGTCGCTGAAATCCCGACTTTGTCGACAAAGTAAAACATAAAGACAAGAACCATTCCTAAAATAAGTGCAATGATCCCTGTATACCATAATGTGACCTTTTTCTTGATCGTCATCTGCTTCATCATTCTTCCCTCATCACATAGCCTGTTCCGCGTACCGTATGGATCAGTTTTTTCTCATATCCTGCATCAATTTTCTTTCGGAGATATCTTATATATACATCAATAACATTCGACCCTCCCTCATAATCATAATTCCATGCATTTTGTTCAATCTGCTGCCTCGTCATCACGATATTCTGATTCCGCATCAGACATTCTAACACCATAAATTCTTTTGATGACAAACTGATCTCTTTTCCAGCTCTTGTCACAATTCTTGTATCCCGATCCAGAGTAAGATCTGCAATCTTTAACTGATTCGTTACAAATTGGGGTTTTCTCCGCATCATCACGCGGATTCTTGCGAGTAACTCTTCAAACGCGAATGGCTTGATCAGATAATCATCGGCTCCCAGGTCAAGCCCCTTTACCCGGTCCTCAATACCATCCCTTGCAGTCAGTAAGAGAATTGGTGTATTATTCCCCATCTGCCTAACTTCCTTTAAAACCGCAAAACCATCCTTCCCAGGAAGCATGATGTCGAGAAGAACTCCATCATACGATGTCATCTCCATATAATCTAGCGCTTCTTCTCCATCTCCACAGACATCCACGCTATAATGCTCTCTTACCAGACGTTTCTTTATAATATTTCTTAAATCTTTTTCATCTTCAACAACTAATATTCTCATAATGCCTTTATTATAATACAATCTGTTTTTTGAATCCAGCACCTATTTTTAATGTTATTTTAATGTTTATTGGTTATGCTATTTATAACAAAAGGAAATCAATCCCAACCAAAGAAAGGAGTTTACAATGAAAAAAATATTATATTTATTCTTCACATGTTCTATCATTTTTGCTTTTGCAGGATGCAGCCCTTCAAAGAAAGATTCTGCCGAAGCTACCACAACACAGGAAATTGCAACAACAACTTCCACTACAGAAGATACCACTGATTCTTCTACCTCTGATTCAGATGCCAAGGATGATTCTTATGATTTTTCAGCTTATAAAAAAAGAATCAAAAAACTCACTAAAAAAGTAAATAATGCTGCATCTTCTTCCAATGCATCTGTCAATGAAAAACGTTTTTACACTTTGAAAAAGGAACTTGATGCGGTTGATGATGAACTTGATCGTCTGGATGATGAATTTGAGCATGCTTATGAAAGCGGTAAACTAAGCTTCAAAGTTTATAAATCCAGAGAAACGACAATAGAAAAATTGGAAAATCAGCTTGATCTTTTAGAAGATGCCTTGGAAAATAAATTTGGAATTGATGATTAGAAAAAAAAGATGCCATTGTAATTTTGGCATCTTTCTTTTTTCATCTCAGTAAAATTTATTCCCAATCATTTTTTACTTCTTCTAATTTGCTTCTTAACGTCTTTTCAAGCCCAACAAATGCTGGAATGAAACTATCACGGATCAATAATATCATCTCATCAACTTCTTGCTCATTATATATATGAACAGATGTATTTCTTTTTTTTAACATCAATAGCCATACCGCTGCATCATCTACAAAACCAAGTTTATATCCTAACTGTAAAATCTCTCTTGGTGACCCAGTTGCCGCTCCGTCTGCTCCGTGCATTTTTAATATCTCTTGTAATGACTTCCATGCAAGCTCAAATGTCAAATTAAACTGTCCGATTACGCCTGTTCTGTAAATATCATTATTATCTGCCATTTCAAAATCTGCACTTTTTAACACTTCAAGACAATTCGAAAAGTTCTCAAGCTTTTTCATATATTATCACACCATCCTTTTCTATTTCTTGTTTTAATTCCTCTGAAATTGGCTTATCTGCTTCTACCACATCAAAACTTAAAAGGGAATGTACTTTTTCTTTAATATCCCAATAAAAAGAGTCAAAATCTCCGCCATATACCGCAATATCAATATCACTTCTCTCTGTATTGTCACCTCTTGCTCTCGATCCAAATAAAATTACTTTATTGATTGAATATTTTTTTGCAAATGCAGAAATGTCCTTTAAAACTCTTTCTGGAATATTGTATTTCATACCCTGCTGCCTCCTGATTTTCTAGAGTAAATGTAATCCTATGTCTTGAAAATATTATAACATCTTTTATATCTCCAGTAAATCTTCCAATTTATATCCTAATAATGCAAACCAATTACATCTCTTTTTTCTTGATGATCAAAAAAAGATGCCATTGTAGTTTTGGCATCTTTTTTTCCATGTATCTCTTTGCTATTATTGTTTTCTTATTTAAAATGTATGCAGATTATTCCACTTTAATCCATCTCTGTCTTTTGCCCATTTAATGTATGTCTTCTTTGCTTTCTTTGGCACATAAACTTTATTAAAGATTGGCAGTGCTGTAAATTCATTGCCTTTGAATTTGCTCACGATCACTGGTGGTTTTGTTCCGTGGAAATATACGATAGCACTATCTCCAAAGAACATCCAATCTTCTACGACTTTCTTCACAGATTTTGGAATATGTACCTGATTCTTCGTGCCAATCTTGCCCATCACAGAAACTGTATCATCAATCACTTTTACTTTGGATGGAATTGTGATCTTCTTTGTCTTAACAAGCACTGCTGTTAATGTTCCGTTAGATTTACGATAGATACAGTTATTTGCCATCTTGTAAGTCTTATTTTTACTGCTTAAGCTTACTTTTGTAATCTTCTTGCTTTCTAATGCTTTGGCACCGATCTTCTTTACTGACTTTGGAATTACAATACTTGTTGCCTGCGATCCATTTAGGGCATTTGCTTTGATTTCTTTTACAGATGATGGGATTGTAAGCTTTTTCATCTTGTTTGGTACAAGTACTAATGTTTTTCCAGATCTTGTTGTCAACATTCCTTTTTTCACCGCAAATGTTTTATTTGCTTTTGGACAACTGAATGTTTTTACCTGATTGCTCTTTACAAATGCTGTGCTGTCTATTTCGTTCATATTTTTTGAAAATGTTACTTTAGATAATGCACTGCATTTTGCAAAAGTATATGCTGGTACACTTGCTGTCTGTTCTGGAATCACGACACTTTTTAGTTTTTTCATACCACTAAATGTTGCTATCTCCAACTGATTTACTGTACCTGGAATTGCTACTGTTTGAATGGTCTGTTTGTTCTTATCATCATTTGACAGATCTCCATAACAGTTATGCCATGGTTCAATGGTATCTCCAAACAGATTTTGATAAGCATCCTCATCCTCACCTTTATTATATAATTCTTTTCCAAATCCTACTCTGGTAAGTTTTGCCTGATTAATCTCTTTTGGCAATGTTAATTTTGTGATCTTTTTGCTTAGTTTAATCTGATAGATCCAGCTTTCTTTACCATCTTCTGTCAAATATGCAGAATACTTGATACCGTTTTCTTCTTTCGTGACTG